>Ga0209121_10000610_pt1 | contig 37622 bp, 30 predicted proteins | sample Cruoilmetagenom3_FD_187292 | JGI IMG/M metagenome (GOLD analysis project Ga0209121, IMG submission 187292) | Oil polluted marine microbial communities from Coal Oil Point, Santa Barbara, California, USA - Sample 3 (SPAdes) (version 2) | ecosystem: Environmental > Aquatic > Marine > Oil seeps ... | reverse complement strand
ACAAATCCTTCTTCGATCTCTTGGATGGGTTGGAGTGACTTCAATACGCCCTTGATTTGAGCGAGATTATAAATTTTACTCATTTCATGTCTCCTTTTCTGATTTCCAACAATTATAGAATCAATGGCAGATGTTTGCAAATCAAAAACCTCTTTTCCTATCGAGGGATGGTCGGCATCTGATCATCGCGGCGAAATACAACGAAGGCCGAACCGATTGCCGGAAGCTCCAGCTCAATGTGACAGGAGTTGTCGGTTGGCTGCCGGCTGTGACGCTTCAGGAAAATTCGGACAGATGAGTGCATTTCTTAAACTGCAGATTATTTGTGATAATCGTAAGCTAAGAGGAATGCATGACAACAGTGAAAAAGTCCATGACGTTGCCGTGGTTTTAAAGATGGATGTGAAACTATCGACTTTAATAAAAAAAGGGGAAGCTTGCTAGCTTCCCCTTTTTTTGTAAACTGTTTGAGCTATTTAGAAAACGAAACGAATCCCTAACTGAGCTCTCCTGGGCAAAACATAACCTCCTGGTGCCAAGTAGGCCTCGCTTTCTGCATTAGTTTCAGCAACCCAGTAGTGGTAGTCATTATTAAAGATGTTCCATACGTCTAGTAACAGTTTTAATCTCATCTCTTTCCAGAGTCTAAAATCTTTTTCCAGTCTCAGATCCAAATATGTCTGGTTGGGATATCTTTTACTGCCTCTTGGCTCAGCTGCTATCGTCCGACGTCCTTGGTTCAGGCTTATCGGTATCGTACGGTTATAAGGTCTGCCTTGCTCATAGGCAAAATAGGCGCTGAGCATTATTCCATGAGGAAAGATATAAGTTCCACTGAGCTTGAACTGATATTCTCGGTCATAATTGCCCGGGACTCCGTACATATTGATTAAATCATTCTTATCCCAATAGCCTTTGGGGTACTGCTTTGCCTTAGATAAGGTCAAATTCCCACTCACCTGCCAGTTGTTGGATAGGCGCTTATTGAAAGCTAAAATTAATGCTTTATAAGTCATTTTAAGATCTCGATTGGTGGTTAAATAGAAACTGTCATTTATCTGATTGTAGACCTGAATCCACTGGCCACCATATTCATCATAGAAATCTATAATCTCATATTCTGCAGTAGTATTCTGCTCGTTGACAGGATTTTTTGATTCCTTATAGATTCCCGTCAAAGACAGAGAGAAATCAGTGAATATTTCCCTTTCAATTCCTGCGGAGAATTGGTCAGAATAAGGATTTTTGATATTCCGGTCCATTCCTCTATCCGCTATGGGATCTATAAGTTCGGTTAGAATATCGTACTTACCCGTATTCCAGTTGTATAACCACCAGGATCTCTCGCCTCTCGATGGGGCGCTTTGATAAAAGTCCCGCATAAGCATATGCCCATAATACCGACCATAGCTTGCTTTGAATATTGTTTTCCTATCCCCAGTCAATTGGTATACAAGTCCCAGCCTTGGTGACCATGTGTCCCATTTGAGAAGGTCCATATCCGCCGGCAATGTTTCTATTGGATTTGCGGTTTCATCCAGTTTACTGAGCTCGGGGTAGCCGCCTCGAGTGTGATCGAATCTGACACCCAAGTTCAAGGTTAAGCGGTCACTTACAGACCAACTGTCGTCGAGAAAGCTACTGATTCTGTTGAGAACTCCTCCATATTCTTCAGGGTTCATAAAAAAGGCATAATAAGGATACCCATCCCAATCGTAATAATACATATTGCTGTTGTAGCCCCATTTCCATCCCGCATAGCTGTTGTTGTAAATTACCCCAAATTTGAACTCGTGGTCGCCCCCGAGAAAATCCTCGGCGAAATGGGAAACTGAGCCCTGGACTTGATGCTGATGCTGGGGCCAATCACCCCACCAACTAGCGTTTCCTGAATACATCCCAGTATAAGCATCATAACGCATGGGAGTTACCCTGTCTCCATCTGCAGCTTCCGATATGAGAGTGACCCACCATCCGGCATATTTTATCTCAAAGAATGTATTCGGACTGAGGATTGAAGTCCAGGTGGCACTTGGTAAAGGATTCGAGGAATCTTCAGAACTCACGGTTTCATAAGGATAAAATGCATCAGGAGTATCTTCCCATCTGTAGTCGTCGAAGTCACATGAAAGGGTTAACTTATTATTTTTATTGATCTGCCAGTCAAATCTCCAGAACATAGTACGAGAGCGATATAGGCCTGCTCCAAAAGCTGGATCGGCCCCCACTCCAACCGATGTATCATCCGCGTACTGTCCGGCAAAAAAGAACCAGAGTTTATCCTTTATTATGGGACCCCCCAAAGTTCCAGTAATCTCATTATACTTATCGCGATAGAAAGGAAATTCTTCGTCGGGCGTATTATTTCCTGTTAACCAGTTTGCACGATAATAAAAATTGAGATTGCCACTAAATGTATTGGAACCCGTTTTGCTGACGAGGTTGACAACCATGCCCTGAAAGTTCCCGTATTCAGCCGGAGCTCCTGATACGATAACATCCATTTCTTCGATAGAATCGACGTTAGCCCAATACCAGGAACCTGCGTTATCTGGGCTGGTGGTTTCTACCCCTTCAAAGTAATAGGTGTTTTGGGTGGTACCAGATCCCATGGCCGATTGCCAATTATTCGAGTGGTCTCCTGATGAGCTTGTGACGCCTGGCGTTGTTCCCGCGTAATCGAAGAAGCTAAAACGGCGCATTGGGAGGACTTCCATCAATTCTGAGCCGATATTGGTGGAGACAACCGACTTTTGCACATCCACTACCGGCGTTTCCGCCGATACTGTGACACTCTCCTCTAAGCTGGCCAAATTTAAGATTACATCTACAGTAACCGTTCCTGCAATCTTTACACGGAGTTTGGTCATTTTGGCAGTCTGGAAGCCTTCCAAAGTAATGGTTACCTCATATTCTCCAGGCATAAGGTTTGGAAACCTGAACTTCCCTTCATCATTTGTTAAAATAGAACGCGTACCCCCCATAAGCTTTTCACCAACGAGTTCGACTGTGGCGCCTGGCAAAATCTCTCCCTCTGTATCAGTGACTGTTCCTCTTATGCTTCCGGTTCTTATCTGAGCATAGCTCATACTGCCCATCAGTAAAAGAACAGTAAAAATAGCGATCATTGATACAATTGTTCTTCTCATTTTTCTCCTCCCTTTGATTTTTTTACACATAAATGATGCAATATTTGAATCCGGAACCCTAACTTCATAATTAATATATTTACTAACATTGTATTTGTATTGTATAGTTATGCTATTTATTTGTATAGCTATGCTATTTATTGCATAAAATTTTTGACTTTTTTTTGTTCCAGGATTTCCAGGGGCCTGCCAAAATATTAGAGCATCACTAATCCCTCGAAGGAGCTTATTTGCAATTTCTTTAATATTAGTAATACAATTATCAATAGAAATGAGTGAGATAAATGAGTTAGAAACTCAATAAACTTAGGGTAGGATGAATATAATAAAAAAATTCAAAATCATTCTGTTCATATCTTTGCTGGTTTTCCCGCTGGAGGTTTTGTCCGGAGTCACTTCAGAAGGCAAACTCCCTCCCCGATTTAAAATCTGGCTGGAACAGGAGGTAAAATATATTATCACCACTATAGAGAAAGAGGTTTTTCTCAAGCTTCAGACGGATAAAGAAAGAAGTCTTTTCATAGAAGCATTCTGGAAACACAGGGATCCAACGTCTGGAACGCCAGGAAATGAATTCAAGGAAGAGCATTATCGTCGCATCAATTATGCCAATCATCAGTTCGGGAGAGGAGTCCCAAAGCGTGGTTGGGAAACCGATCGGGGAAGGATTTATATCATTCTTGGTGAACCCAGGGGAATCGATCACCACACCGGAGAAAGTCAGATATACAACACTGAAGTCTGGTTTTATGACAGTTTAAGCCAATACGGTCTTCCTGCTGGATTTAATCTGGTTTTTTTCCAGAAAGGGGGAGTGGGAGAGTATGTTCTTTACAGCCCCAGTGCCGATGGCCCTCAGGCTCTGCTTACATCCTATTTTGGTGACCAGGCGGATTATGTCCGAGCTTTCCAGACTTTAAGGAAAATAAATCCCATCCTGGCCAAAATTTCTCTTTCCCTTATTCCCGGAGAATCATCTCTATATGGTCGCCCCTCATTGGCTTCTGATATGCTGATCCAGAATATTTATTCCGTTCCCCAAAAGAAATTGAAGGACAAATATGCACAGAAGTTTTTGGCTTATAAAAACAAAGTTGAATTGGAATATTCTACCAATTACATAGACAACGATTCTTCGATCAAAATCTTTCAGAATCCTCAGGGAGTTTATTTTGTTCACTATGTTGTGGAAATCATGAAATTTTCAGTGCAGGAGTATCAAGATAAATATTCCACCCATTTGAAAGTAAACGGAAATGTTTCCGATTCAGAGGGGAAAACAATTTACCAATATGAAGGATCCATTTCTGTGGAACTGGACGAAAACCAGCTTAAAAGCATTGCCTACAAGCCCTTCGCTATTTATGATATGTTCCCTTTGATTGCCGGTGCCTACAAATTTTCGGTGATCGTAAAGAATGAAGTATCCAAAGAATTCACCACGGTTGAAAAGGATATTATCATTCCTAGTGATGATTCTGTACTGGGCATGAGTTCTTTGGTATTAGGTTATAAAATGGGACAGGCCTCACCTGAGACGCAGAATCTTAAAGTCTTCAAATTGGGCTCATTTCAAATTCTTCATCAACCTAAAAATATCTTTCGTTCACAAGATACTCTCTTCCTGGCCTTCCAAATCACCGGATTATCTTCTGATTTGAGGCAAAAAGGTCAGTTGAAATATGAATTTTTCAAAGATGATGAGCCGTTTTTGAGTTTCACCAGAAAAGTCAACCAATACAAAGGAGGAGTGAATTTTAAACATGAATTTTCTCTCCAGGAATTTTCTCCGGGCTACTACCGTCTTCAGGTTGGATTGTGGGATGGTGAACAGGAAATCGTTTTTGAGAAAGAGAATTTCGAGATTTCCCCAGTCTCAGTCTTTCCCCGTCCCTGGATTCACACCAAAATAATGCCACCCCCAGATCACCCTGTCTATTCCTTCCTCTTGGGAAAGCAGTTGTTCAACAAGGGAGAGTTCAATAAAGCCCAGGCCAAATTAGAGGAGGCTTTTCATAAGAAGCCTGATTCTTTAGATTTTGCGCTGAACCTGGCCCAAGTCTATTCTGTTCAAAAAAAACACCAAAACGTTAAGCAGGTACTGATGGCATTCTCTGATATGTTAGAGGTTCCTTATCAACTCTATTTTCTTTTGGGAAAATCACATCAGGCTCTTGGGGAATTTGATCAGGCCATTTCCGTCTACAACAAGGCCCTCTCCCATTATGGGATCAATTCAAACCTTCTGAATTCAATAGGAGAATGTTATTACAACCTGGGGATATGGGATGAGGCCCTGGCCGCGTGGGAGAAATCATTGGAAATCAATAACAATCAACCTGATGTTAAGGAAAAGGTAAAAATTTTGAAAAAAAGGCACCAAATCTTTCCTGCCTTTAGGAGATATCTACCATGAGAAAGGGCAGCTCGAAGTGGTCTCTTTCCAGGTTTTTTCCTTGATGAGTTTTACATTATTTTTCTAAATATTTAAGAATATTCTGTGCTGTCTGTACGTCGGGAGAATCAGGGTCAACTTCGATGAATATCCTTAAATTTTCTTTGGCCTTTTCGAAATTCCCTTTATTGAGGTAAGCGTAACCAAGTTTCAAATAAGGTTTTCCCCACTCTGGCTTTATCTGTTTGGATAGTTCGTAATAGTGAATGGCATCGTCTATCTTGTTGTTTGAGAAGTATATTTCCCCCATATTGAAGGTCAAGTGTTCATCCTCGGGAAAGTCGTCGAGGACTTTCTTAATATATTTTTGAGCATTCTCAAAATCTCCTTTGCGGAGGTAGACTTCTCCCATTCCAGCCATCGCTTTGGTTGCAATCTCATTGCCTTTTAAATCATCCTTTTCTAGTTTTATAGCTTCCAGGACTTTATTGAATTCCTGAGCAGCCTTATCCAGCTCATTTTTTTGTATGAAGCAGTTTCCAATGTTTACATAAACTAGATAGAATTCCGGATTTTTCTCAAGGAATTGTTCAAAAGCAGAAATGGCCTCATCATACTTTTTTTCAGCAAAAAACTTATTGCCTTGGTTAAAAAGATCTAAGGAGGTTTTATCTTGGAGGTTGATATGAGATTTTTGTTTGATCTTTTCTAATGAAATAATGATTTCTGGATTTTTTTTGAGCTGTTTGACAGCAGTATCTTTGTATGCTGGTGAATAACCTTCTGCTGTAACCACTACTCTCCATATTCCTGATCCAAAACCGATAACAGCCCATTTTCCCTTTTTATTCGATATGGCTTCAAAACTCAGACCTTGATACTTTGTACTCGTAATGACAATCTTTGCATTTTCTATGGGATTGCCATTTTCATCTAAGACTTCCCCTTTAAGCCTCCCTTTGCCCCTTCCACTCTGAGCGAGGACAAAATTGACGGTCGAGAACAGAAACAGTATGATCAGAATAACCTTACACCCATTATTTATTTTCATTAATTCCTCTTCTTTTAACATTATATATTTTTCAATGATTTAAGTAAATACAACAGATAAAATAAGAACTTAATACGATAAACATCACTAAATGATTCTCACAGAGGAAAAGGTATTTGCGCACAACTCTCGCTTTCAATACGTCGCATGTCTTTGGGATTACACATGCGCTTTCAAATGGATAAATAAGTCCTTGCCTACCGAACAGTCTTTTCCGGAGGCTGATTAAATTCCGCTTTTCTCTTTGAACCTGCGGAGGGAGTTGATTTCAACTCCCAAGAGCTCTGCGATGTGGAATTTGGATTCGATCCCCTTGACAGAATCGGGTGGAGGATTGATCAATCCCAGTTTTAAGTCTTCTCTGCGTTCAGACATTACGAGTGGATCGCTCAGTTCAACTGGTGAAACGTTCAGTTTGCCGGCCACGTACTTTTTGGCTTCTTTAATTCTCATGCCCCGGGACATTTGCATGCGCGCCACCAGATCTCCGGCAGTGCGCATCCCGCCCATGCCCGACGCAATTGCGTGAGTCGCGGCCATGCCGAGAATATCTCCCACGCCCACCTACAAACCGTCGAGGCGGGTAATCTCAACCACGGCTTGGGATGCCCTCGAGACCGCATCGATGGGGACGAAAGGCGTCACTGGTAAACCCCCGACACCCATTCCCATGTTTGCATGAACAGGGATGTTTGACTGTTCTACACAGAACTTAAGAAACGTAACGACACGAGCGACATTCCATGCACAGGTTTTGCTGGTGTTCGTGTTAATGACGGGTCCGAAAATCGTAACTCCTGCCTTCTCTGCAAGCTGGATTTGTTGATGAGGATACAACCCGGCTAATCGGACATCATTATAGGTCAATTCACCGTGCATACCCAGGACAAATTCACCCGACATGCCCATCTCGATGCAAAACTCCGGATACTTCTTCTTCAGAATTTCCACTGCACGCAAAGTAGCTAGAAAATCCGGATCTCCTGCAGAACCTGTCGTATCGAAATCAATGGCGTCCACGCCAGATTCATACAGCTCGCTCGCCACAAACACCATGTCTTTGACCGCATACTCGATGGCTTCTTCATGAGCCTCTCTAGCCTCATTGATTTTGCCTGCGGCCATGAGTTCAGAAGGATTCTGGACCGGTCCCTCTGGTCGGTAGTACAGGCCCAGATTGGGCATGGCACCGTATAGTACTGGGACGGTTGTGATCAACAGGGCTTGCTCCAGGACATTCCGCTCGTAGCTGATGACAGGTTTGACAGCTTTAAAACTGTAGTCGTTGTGTCCGAGTTCCACAGTGTCAGCTCCCAACATTCTTTCGAACAATTGGAGTGATTGTGTCCTGTCAATTGGAGTGAGTGTGCGTTGTACTTCACCGCATGTGGAATCATAGGTGAAGATAACTTCATTTCCCATCTCTACACCTGCTATCCGGGAAGGGGAACTGTAAATATCGAAAAGATGATCCAGTTCCTCCTGGGTGATTGCAGGGATTTTTCCTCTTTCGGCAGCGTCTTGAGTTCCTTCCTCGAACTCTCTCTTCAACTCGCCTTCGGTAAGCTCCACGAGGGAACTGTCTCCCATTCTCGTTCTGATTTTCTTCATTCCTTTATCACCTCCTTTCTTTATAAATTTTTTTTCTATTTTCTTCTGTTCTTATCAAAATTGACAGGAAAGATAAATTGTTCATCCCTGTTATACCAGAAGATTATTTTTGTTAATATCTAAAAGAAATAATTAATTTATCTCCTTTCTTAAAAGTGAACCACGGTGCTGGTTGAAGTGTGTTTTCTGGTACTTCGTGATCTTCCACTCGGGAATACTGCATTTTCTGCAGCTCTGGAAGTACCATTTATTACGCAGCCAGCGAGCGGCCCGGCTTCGCTTGGAATGTCGAACTGTGAATGTTTTGTTACAGTGAGTTGTAATCTCTGCAAAAGATCCCTTCACAGTAAAGGCTTTTATCCCGTGCAGCTTACCGCTTCGTGAAGGCCACAGTTTAATCTTCTCGACCAGAGAAAAAAAATCAACCTGCTTACGGATGTATTTGTCTTTGATCGTTTTTCCAGCCATTTTACATTCGTATCATCAATTTCGCGACCATTTCAGACGCAAATATCCTCTTGGCGGGGAGCCCGGGAGTTACACCCGGCTTCATAGATTTAGGGTCTATGCGATCCTTCCGATCTGCCCCCCACATTTATTATGCAATCCATAGCAAACAGCTATGGCAAGCATTGCCGCTGTTCCCAGCTGAAGAGGATCATGGATAAGGCGCTCTTCAACAAGGTTTCGAGCCTTATCGCTCAAACCGATGGGTATGCCGCACGCTGCAATTATGGTTTCAGGTTTGATGTGTTCGGGATGGATGATATCAGGAGCAGGGGAGGCATCGAAGAGGAGTGTGTACCTGTCCAATGCATCGGGTAGATTTTCTTCTTGTTTGATTTTGAATTTGTCAATTAGAGTTTGGACTTTTGAGCCGTCGATATCGAAAACGCCTACTTTGGCTCCTAGTCTATGGAGCGCACATAAAGCATGCTTTCCCACCCGGCCTGCACCGATGAGAAGCACATCTCGCCCATTTAGACCGCCGGCACAGGCATCTAAAGCATAGGCATAACTCCATCCTGTGGCAAGGTCGTTGGCAACGACGCATTTATGAGAGAGGTTAATTGCGATAAAACGGTTGTCATCTGCCATAAATACGATCGTCGCGCCTTTTTCTATACTTTCAGCCAATCCTGCGGCATCACTATTTGCTGTGATAAAACAAGGACAGCCCAAGTGTTCAATGATACCTTCGACGGCCTGTGTGAATCCCTTAATCACGCCCTGACCTGCTGTGACTGGAATTACGGCAACACATTCATAGCGAAAGGCCTCACACAGGATTTCTTCGGATAAACCGGCTGTTCTTGCGGCGATTTGTCTCAGAGTAAGACCTGACTTTTGTACGAGTTCGAGCTCGTAGGCAGCGATAATCTCATTCATTCCTGAAATCAACTCACTACTTAAACGTGTCATATTACACCTGTTTTTTTCAGTTCTTTTTAGAACAATAAATTTTATTACAATCCCGGATGCGGGTCCGAATAATCTCGCAGTCCGAAAGTTCCACGAATTGTTTCAAGAACACGATAGTGCTTCTGGACGACATCCGTTTTGGTTCTCCCTGTTAAAATCAAAGTAGCCACCCAGTTCCGATGATCCGGGTCAAAATCCGTGAGAACCTCATCAGCCCCGAAAAAGTCCGTTTGATAACGAAGAGGCCGTGCTTCTGAAATGATATGTTCACCCGAAACTTCTAGAGCATTGGGGCTTACTCTGATATGCTCATAGATGACTGGCTTCTCATTCGCGATCGGAGGAATAACGGGAATATTCCTTCTGTTGAATATATCATATAAGAGCTCCAATATGTTAATGCCGGTTGATTTGAAAACGACCGAGGGTGTCTGGCTGGGTAAACGGGCATCTATTTCCAGAACTTTCAGCTCATTCTTATGGAGGATGACCTCTATATCCATGATTCCTTTGAGGTTGATATTCTCGGCAACAGTAACGGCGATTTCAGCGAATCTGTTCTTGAGAATTTCGGAGAGGTTCGCTGGGGCGATGACTCTTTTGCAGTCGAACATCGTGTCGACTTTGATGATCGTAGGCTGAAGTGAACGGAAATTCCCGTTAAGGCCAACAACTTCTAGAGAGTAGGATGGGCCTTCAAGAAATTCTTGGATTACCCAATTCCCAATATCAATGTCTTCTTTAGAACGAATGGACACCATTTCCTCTCTGTTGTTGATTTTTCGAATCCCCTGGCTTCCACTCAGTCCAGGGGGCTTCATTATTACTGGAAAACCGCAATCAGGCCAGGTTTGAGGCACAGGAAGTCCCAGCTTATTAAAAAGTGAGTCAGATTTCTGTTTAGAAGAAGTGGTTGCATAAGCTGCTTCATCAAAGGCAAGCGGAAATCGTTTTTTCCTCGCCAAGTCCTTCAAAGATTTGAGAGCATTGTCATTTTCTAATGCGGGGATAATGAGGTTCATATCCTTGAAGATGTCTGAAAGGTCTTTTGTATCTTTTGTGACATCCAACTGGATAAATGAGTGAGCGAGCCCTCTTGCCGGAACATTCTTGGTTCTGTCAATGAGTAAGACTTTCCATCCCGCTTGCAGACCCAAGTAAACAGCCTCAACTCCCTGCAGTTTTCCGCCGACGACAGCCACTCTCATGCGGTTACTCCATAATTGGTAGGGTTGTAATTCAAGGCTGATTTTTCGGCACAAACCCATTGAGAATAATCCTGATTTCTTGCTGAAGTCATCCCCGTCTTGTCAAGCAGGGAAGCTATTCCTTGAACCGTACGAGATCCTTCGTCTATTCCGAGAGAAGGTTGAGAAACGCCCGATAGTCCAAGTCGAGGAGGGATCAGAGACGTGATCACATTCGCACCCGCTTCTAACCGCTCCTGAAGGAGATCAAGGCCGTCTATATCCAGCGACGCAGGAATCAAGCGGTCAGGATACAAAAGGCGGAGCACTGCGATGGTCATCAGCTCTCTCAGTCGAGGAGGGGATTTTCTGTCGTACATCGGTGTTCCTATCTGAGGGACAAAGCTCATCACGCGAGCCTGGTGAGGTTTTAGCGATTGTAGAATTCCCATTGAAAACGCAATATCAGAGAGAGATTCTCCAACTCCTGTCATAATTCCTTCTTCGATCAGAATTCCCAAACGTCTCGCAATGATTTTGCTCGAAAGACGTGAGTCATAATCCTGTTCTGGACGGAGAGATGAGAACAGTTGCCGGTTGTGTGTTTCCTGGTAGCAAGCATACCAGTCGACTCCTGCCTTAACAAATTCCGCTAACACATCTTTTGAAACGACTCCCGGTGAAAGCATGAGGGGTAAATCCGTTTCTTTCTTCACCTTTTGGATCGTTGCCAGGAGGGAGTCGAATCCGCTTTTTCTCCTTAAGTAGAAAGGATCTTCTCCCATAGTCAAGTCGATCAAATGGACTCCTGATTCTGCAAGCAAACTGGCGGCCTCGACGATTTCTGATTCGCTTTTTCTATACCGCTGAGCTAGCTTATTGGTTCTTCTGGATGCACAGAATGTACAGTTGTTCCGGCAGTATGTGGAAAAATAGACAAAACCATAAAGAAATACCTTTTGCCCAAAATACTTGGCTCTCATATACCGGGCAGTTCTGAAAACTAGGGATATCTGATCTTCTTCTCTCAGTCCAAGAAGATATATAATTTCTGATTCGGAAAGAGGCGTTCTTTGCAGAGATTTTTCAAGGATGTTTTCGAGCACTATGGGTTGATCTCTATAAGCCATACTTCAATGTCCACAAATCTTGGTCGAAAAAGAGAAAATTCGACCTATTTTGAGCCGAGCAAACGTAAGGCCTTCTCAACGGCATCGTTTGCATCCTCGCCAAAAGCATCAGCTCCGATTCTTTCGGCCCACCGTTGTGTGATCGGAGCTCCTCCGACCATTGTCTTAAACCGGTCTTTGAGACCTTTTTTGAGGAGTTTCTCCTCTAGTGTTTTTTGCCCGATCATTGTTGTAGTCAAGAGAGCACTTGTTCCGATAATATCCGCCTCGACTTCAAGGGCTTTATCGATAAATTGCTGTATTTCGACATCGTGACCCAAATCATAAATCTCAAAACCGTTGACCTGAAGGAACGCAATCACTAAAAATTTTCCTATATCATGAATATCGCCCTGCACTGTTCCAATTACAACCTTACCTATCTTCTCTTGGGCAGACTCGGGCATCGATTCTGTAATAATTTTGTTTACTGTTTTCATAGCATCGGCTGCTTTGATAAGCTGCGGCATGAATATCTCCCCCCTGCCGAAAAGATCTCCGATCTGGGTAATACCTTCACGGAAGCCCTTTGTAATGAATTCAACGGGATCAAGACCTTCAGCAAGACCTCTTTTAGCGACTTCTTCAGCATTATCTCTGTCATAGTTTAGAATCGCCTGTTTGGCTTCTCTGAAGAATTCTTCTTTACTCATTATTCAATCTCCTTTGTGTATTAATCTTATTTGAAATGTATACCTGTTTTAACAATTTATAGGGATCGAATCTTATCAAAATCCTATCATATATTCAGTCGTTCTCCGTCTAAATAGACCAGGGCGCGACCGGCGCGCTGGATATTTTGAAAATTTTCCCTGACCATAAGAAGTCTCTCTAGCCCGAATCCAATACCAACCCAGGAATCGGAGATTCCCCAGTTTGAATCCAGTGGATGAGGCCCCATGGCTCCTGAGGCCACTTCTAAGTCAGAAAGGACATCGATCGTTTCGCCGTAGACTTCACTCCGATGAGAGATAAAACTGAATTCTTTGATTCCGCTTGTTCCCATGACGTTTGTTGCAAGTTCCTCCAGCCTTTCTTTTCTGTAAGTTAGGGGTAAACCAAGTTCCACGAGATTGAGCATGGTGAATTCGTTTATGTGGTGTCGACCTTTTGTATCCTTACGGAAACATGGACCCACCTCAAATATTCGCACCGGTTTTTCCCATATGTTCACAAGCTCTCTCAACAGAAAATAGAGATTGGGGGCAAGCATAGGTCTAAGGCATTTTTTCTCTTCGACCCAAAAAACCTGTTTGAACAGCTCGTGACCTGGCTCTATCGACATCTTTGCAAGGGAATCTTTTGAGATAAGAATCGGCGTGATGACCTGGACAAAATCCTGTTTCACAAGCATTTGTATAAGGGAATCCTCCAGTTCGCATAACCGTGGACGCCGGCGCTTTGTGCGCATGAGTTTCAGATTTTGCTGACTTTGACGAACCATATTTTGTTCAAACTTGAAGAAATTTTTATTTCGTTCCTCAGGGTTGGAAAATTTTCTGATGAGAACGTACTCCGTAGCATTAAGTTCTCTCAATCGTTGCATTTGGCTGGTTGTCCAGCCGCAATTTTTTAATGGCATTACATGTCTAATGATTGGGAATGTTCACATCATAGCACTTTTTTTTTGTATAAACTAGTCAATTTTTTCTAGTGTAAGTCTATTTTGGGCAACGAAGGCATGCCATTTTTTCGGGCATCGGACAACATGATTTCTCTAAGAGTTTTTTGTGTTTCTTTATCAGGAAGAACGGGTGGATTCTTTTGTAATAGATTTTCCACTTCTTCTTTGGCCCGGGCAGTTATTGATTTTCTCCCCTTGGATACCCAGATATCATACGGATCTCGATCGATCAGCTTGGGAAATGTATTTTCCTCCTTGTACCATTTTCTCGTGTGGGGCATAACGAGAAATTGTGTGTCGGCCGCGAAATCTTTAAAAAGGTCCAGAGCGATCGGATTATCGCGTTGCGCTATCCCGTCTATCAGCCGATAGGCCATACCACAGATCTCATTGTCGATAACCAGCTTTTCCAGACTCTGGCACCTGATAAAATCCAGTATCCCTGCGCCGGAGATCACATTCACTCCGGAAAGTGCGGCAAGGACTGCTCCTATCCCGGTTTCAAATCCTCCCTGCGCATCATTAACCTTCGCATCACTCATTCCCATATAGGAGTGGGTAGGAAGATTGAGATGTTTTCCGAGCTGTGTATAGGCAGAGTCGATCATCATGGTTTCAATAGCGCCGATGGGTGTTGTCCCTGCCCTCATGTCGAAGCTCACCGGACAACCGCCGAAAATAACAGGCGCTCCTTTTTTAGCAAGCTGGCATATCACTAATCCGGATAGGTTTTCAGCGACATGCTGGACTAGCGTACCTGCGATTGTGGCTGGAGAAGTCGCTCCTGTCATCCCCATGGATATCAGCTCGGAGGGAATGCCAGCCCTGGCGCTGTCGATCAAGCTTTGGGCTGTCAAATTGCTCCATTTGAGAGGAGGGGAGGGACAAGCGTCGAAAATCGCCAGTGGTTTTTCCGCAAGATTCTTTTCACTTCCCCGTATGACGACGAGCATTCTATGCATGGATTCGAATCCTTCGATTCGGAAAGTCCCAGTGACGATGGGTTTTTTGGAGAAGAGAAGTCCGATGTAAAGTCGATAGCTGTCCGAAACCATCTCGGAGACATCAGTGCTTAGAATTCCAGTACTTTGGAAATGGAGGTGCTCGAGGCAGTCAGCCAGATGGGCAAACCGGATTAGATCACTGGTGACAGCCTTTCTCTCCTGCTGTGTTTCAGAATCCAGTATTGTGACTGCCACTGATCCTGGATCAAAGTGGACTTCATCACCACCGAGAAAATACTCAGTCTCTCCATCCCTGTCATATATTTTCAGCGATGGAGGTGTTGCTGAAAGACTGTTTTCAACGAGCTGTGGGGCGATATGGACTCTTTGTGAGTGAGGATCCACTTTCATTCCCGCCTCTTGAAACAAATCCAGCGCTTCTTCGTTCTCGATAAAAACTCCTTGATTTTCAAGGATACTATATGCCTCATCCATGATTTTTTGGATTAATTCATTACTTAAAAGCTCAAGTTTGGGTCTAAATGTTTTAATCATGATTTCCTTCCATGTTTAGATCATTTATAATCTCATTTAGTGAAATTGAATTAAACAGATCAAACTCAGACTGTTCAAACGTCTCGACTATTTTTCAACCAGTTTTTTCGCTGCGCCCACCGCGGTGAGAGCATTCTCCGAATATCCGTCAGCACCGATATCGTCGGCCCATTTTTGGTTGACAGGTGCTCCTCCAACCATGACTTTAAATCGTCCGTATAATCCTTCTTTTTTGAGGAGTTCGATAAGCTTCTTTTGGCCGGTCATCGTAGTCGTCAGAAGGGCAGATAAACAGATAAGGTTAGCATTCACTTCTTTAGCCTTTTCGATGAACGTTTCTAGTTTTACATCCGCTCCAAGATCGACCACGTCAAATCCATTGGCTGAAAGAATCGATGCAACAAGATTTTTGCCGATGTCATGGATATCTCCTTCGATGGTTCCGATCACTATTGTTCCTTCCGATCGTATATCGATTTGAGCTTTTTCGAGCTCGGGCTGCATAATCTTCATGGCGGCCTTCATGCACTCAGCGCTCGTAATCAACTCGGGCAAAAAATATTCCCCTTCTTCCCAAAACTGCCCCACTTTCTGTATACCAGGTATATATCCATTTTCAATGACCTTGTTGAGGTCCATCTTTTCTGTAATCGCTCGTTGTGCTAGTTGTACAGCATCGTCTTTGTTCCCTTCCAGGATTGCTTTTTTGACCGTATTCAAAAACTTTTCATTATTCATTGTTTCTTTTCTCCTATCAAAGTAATTATTGATTTTATCCCTTTTCTTGGAAGGAAATCAAGATGAAATCCAAGAAAAAGTCCTCTTTTAACAACGATCCCTGTTCGCTTTTAAAGAATCATTTTTCTGCTTCAATGCAGGCTATGGGGATCGTTAGTTCGAGCGTTCCTGTGCTTTTTGAAACCTTGTTCAGATTCTCTTCCAATGCAGTGAAAACTTCCTTTTGATCTTGCTTAGGAATAAGCCGTTTCCAGTCATCCAGGAAACCGTCCCTGATTAAAGCATGTCTGAAAAAAGTCGTCCCATTCAGGAAACAAAGCCGGAAAGATTCCTGATATATCCCTGTGATTTGAAAACCAGCCTGTTCGAGATGCTGACAGATCGTTTCAGCTGTCAACCTGTGTTCGATGTGTGCAGTAAGATCAACCATTAAATCTTCCCTGTGAAGCTCTTTCAGTGTCTCCGCGAAAACGAAATAAAATTTATCCATATGTCCTTTGGGATTTGTTGTTAGGACAATCTGGGCACCGCATTTGGCCACTCTAAAACATTCTATAAAGATTTTTTGTGGATTATCAAAATTATTCACTCCCAAGTTGGACACGATGAGATCAAAAGTGTCGTCCGGGAAAGACATAGATGACGCATCTCCCTCGATGAGCTGGACATTCTTGATTTTCAGCACGTTCATCTTGTATTGAGTTCTTTCATGAGCAGCTTTATGAGGATCAATTCCATAGACAGTCGAAGAATTTCCCAATCTTTGGACCAATTCTAATAAAGGAAAACCCGAGCCGAAACCGATATCTAGCGCTTTGATCTTAGGCCTGAGCCGGATGTGATCGAGGAGCATCAATCCGAACGGAGCTGCCCACAGCGGGAAATCATCCTGCGCAGAAAGCAACGCTGCATCACCCATATTCACCTTCGTGTCGAGGTAATCAGGCATAATTAACTCCAGTCGTTATGGTTGGCAAATATCACCACTGATTTGGAAATGCTTCTCTTTCCGTTCAAGATGATTTTTTCACAATCTTTGACATCCGTACAATGTAATCCGGATCTGTCCCGCAACATCCCCCGATGATATTTGCCCCGTTCTTTATGATCTGAGGGATAAACCGCAGATAGTTCTCCATCCCTTGAGAATAGGTAACCTCACCTTCTTCGGAAAGTGAAGGTTTTCCCGCATTGGCTTGAGCAATGATCGGCAATGATGTTTTTTCCCGCATGATCTTTATCAGCTCGGCCATCTCCTCACTGTTCAGAGTGCAGTTGGATCCCACGACGGAAACGCCTTCTCGCTTCATTGTCCCCAGAAATTGGTCGACACTGTTTCCCATCAGAGTGAAAAAACCTTTAGGATGATGGTTGAAAGTCATTGTCAGGAAGACCGGTAAATCCGAAGCTTTCCGTGCTCCTCTCAATGCACACAGGGCTTCATTCAGGTCATACTGTGTCTCGATCAGCAGGAAGTCTACACCACCATCTGTCAGCCCCCGAGCCTGCTCAGCATAGGCATCTTCGAATTCTTCCTCGGAATATTTTCCGTTGGGTTTGAGGAATTTCCCTGTCGGTCCCATACTTCCTCCAAGATATCGGCCTTCCGGCTTCACCTCGTTTGCAATGAGTGCGGCTGTACGGTTGAGTTCAAAGCATTTATCTTTTAAGTTATGAGAACTGAGTTTTATAGTCGTTCCTCCAAAGCTGTTTGTCAGGACCGCGTCCGCTCCGGCATCGTAATAACTTTTGTGGATCTCTTTCACGATATCCGGTTTTTCCTCATTCCAGGACTCCGGACAAGCCCCCTGAGGAAAACCTCTCTTAATAAGCTCCGTTCCGAATCCGCCATCGAGAAGAATTTTTCTCTTTTTGAGAAGTTCGAGTATGGAATGTGCCATTTTTTCCTCCAATTGGTCAGTATTTAAATCTTTATTTACACACTGGTCAACGGATGATCAACCGTTCGACCGATGGAAAAAGCTCTTTTTTAGTATGGGGCAGAAACAGTGCTTTCGTGTATTCGTTGAAATATTCCGGCTCTGTATTCAATTCCAAATAGGTCATCATTTTTTCGAGTTCGTTCATCCGTTCTCTATTTTTTTCGGAGAGAAGAATGAGATGAGCTCCCAGCAGAGATGTGTTCCCCAGATAATGGAATTTTATTCGCTCAAGGTCTGGCAACAGGCCGATACGGACAGCATTTTCAACATCCAGATTTTGGCCGAAACCGCCTGCAATATAAAAAGATTCGATCTGATCGAAAGACAATCCCGTATGTTTGAGCAACAATGCACAGGCAGAAAAAACAGCGCCTTTGGTGCGGATGAGATTGGCAATATCGTTCTCAGTAATAAAAAGGTCTTTGCCCCAGAAGGTACGGGTGCTCTTTTCCACGAGAAATCCTTTACCCGCCCCATTTTTCACGATCCGGTCACCAAGCTTTTCTGTGTTGAACTTACCATGGCGGCTCACAAACCCATGGACGAAAAGTTCGGCAAGAAGGTCGATAAGGCCGGAGCCGCACACTCCTTTTGGCTTGTCTCCCCCTATGACGCTATATTCGACCGCTCCGTCCTCCCCGATTTTCAACTTGTCGATCGCCCCTGTTGTGGCGGGCATTCCACAGCGAGTGCCGCCTCCTTCAAACGCCGGTCCTGCCGAACAGGCACAGCTTATCAGCCATTCTTTATTACCCAGAACCAATTCACCGTTTGTGCCGATATCGACAAATACAGATATCTTTTCAACCTGGGAAACTATTGGGGTACATAACAATCCTGCCAATACATCTCCACCGACATAACTCCCCACAGAGGGTGCGCAGAGGACTCGCGCTTCTTTATTCGTTTTGAGATGGAGGTCACGTGCCCGAAAAATAGGTGTCCGGTTTATTGTTGGGACATAAGGTTCTTCACGGATGTATCGTGGATCGAGCCCCAGTAGGAGATGAATCATCGTTGTGTTACCTGTTAGGGAGACAAAATAGATGTCCGAGACAGCTCCTCTGCTGGCCTTTATGGCATTTTCTAAGAGATTGTTGATCGTGGATATAATGGCTTTGTGTAGCTCCTGGATACGTTCTGGTTCTTGGGCATAATTGATCCGCGAGATGATATCCTCTCCGTATCTGATCTGTTGATTGTAACTGGAGGCCGATCCCAAAATTTTTCCGGTCTCAAGGTCGATTACCTGAAGCACGACTGTGGTCGTACCGATATCACAGGCAATGCCGAGGAGATTTTTGCGGGAAGTGTGGGGATCTATATCAATAATGGTCCATGACAGGCCATCTTTGGAAAGGATGACTTCGACTCGACCCTCTTTTTCTCGAACAGTACGGGCAAGTTTCTTTAACACCGAATATTCGCAATGGACGGTTTCTAGGGCCTTTGCTTTCTTGATTTCGGTCTCCAATATCTTTAAATCGCTGTATTTGGCATCGAGAGTGGAAGGAGGAAGAGTCAAGGACAGCTTCTCGACAAGAGGGCTAATTTTGAAATCGGCGATAAGATTTTCCATTTGATCCCGGAAGGACTGAATATCGCTTACGATTTTGAGAGATAATTCCTCGAACTCGGGTAGCTGGACTATGAGGTCATCCTCGATCAATGTCTGACAGGATAAAACGAATCCTTGTTTACGAAGATTTTCGGGGAGGAATACTGAGGGTTTGACCGTGGTCTCCCCTTTGATGATTTTGACGATACAATTCCCGCATGTTCCCTTGCCTCCGCAGGCTGCGTTCAGGGGAACTCTTGCTTTGCGGCAGGCATCGAGAAGACATGTTCCCGGGGATACAATGATTTGAACACCGAATGGTTGAAATTCAACCTTGAAGTTTGAACGGTCAGGATTGGATGTCTTACGATTTTTATTCAAAGTTATTCAAGCTCCTGTGGATGTCGTGAATCCCATTTTTCTTTTTGATACATCTCATTTCATTGGATGTTGGAGACCGCACCGCACTCATGTCAGTTGCACGTTTTTAACGAATGACGGAATATCAGATGCCTCTTGACAGGCCACTATGACTTCCCAACCGGGAAGATTCTCCTCCAAATCGCCGCTGATCTGAGACACAAATCCGGGAATCACGATTTTCCTGGTTTTGACCTGCTGTTCCAAGCCGGTCTCTTTAATAAATTTTGCGATAGTTTCCCCAACAAATTTGCCGGCTGCCCATGCTGTAAGCACGGATTGACCCTCTGTGTCACAAACGACCAGGTGGGCTGAGATTCCGCTGTTTTCGATTTCGCCAGAAACGATAAAATAGGTCAAGGAAAAATTTGTTGTAACAAAGATAGGTGATTCCGGTGTCGGCTGGCCTATAGGATAGACTTTGGCCTCTACCTGGATAGGCTTTTGAGGGTCTGTGTATATGTTTTGCCGGAGCGTCAGGAGAGCAAAGAGCAGGGCCTTGTCGTATTCGGGAAGCACGATGATGGAATCATATTTGCATAGTGAAACTGTGGCTCTGGCTAGTGTATCATGGGAATTCTCTGAAAATATCTGTGTAAATAAAGGGTATCCGAAAGGCTTGAAATTTTTCTTCAGGGCGCTGCGCCTCAGAATGGTATTGTGTTGTAAACGGAGACCTATATTATTCGTCTCCAAGTTTAGGATCAGATCCTGAACACCAGCCTGTTTTGCTTTTTCCACTTGAGAGGCCAATTCATCATAAGATGTGGCTGTGAGTACAACGGGGCAGTCATGGGTTTTAGCCAATTCCAAATCTGTTTGTGTGACCTCTTGTCGCAAATAGATGGTTGTGCGTTCATCTTCGAGGATCTCTACTCCGGCTTTTCTCGCTTCTTCATCCGGACTATCAAGAATGACGGCTTTTCTCGATGACTGTTTCACGAGTTCGAGGATTTTGAGGAAAAGAGACGTGTCTTGGGAATCCTGGGTGATCAGGAAGAGATCTGGTTTAAGCTCCTCCCCCACTCTTTCCACACTGTATCCTTCAAAGTCTTCGATTTTTTCTATAAGACGTTCTTCCCCTTCGGAAATCCTCAGTTGGATCCCGATGCCTGGCTGGTGGAAAAATGTTTTTTCATGGCGAAACATAACAGTTTCGTTTCCCACCTCCAACGGATTTTTTCGTCCGATCTTGACCAGACGAATCGGTGGCTCGCTTGCTGCTCCCAGTGTTGCTTTAGCCTCATCGGAGGCATGAGGGCATTCGCTGAGGCTGGCTTTTTTCTGGGCTAATTTCACGGCGAATGCCATGCAAGTCGGAACACCACAATCACCGCAGTTTGTTTTCGGCAGCAGTTTGAATATATCCAGTCCTGATAAGGCCATTGTCATTCTCCTTCCTTTGCTTTGGACATTTCCTCGATTTTTGATTTTACAGTAGCAACAGTCTTTGGATGGTACAGAATGAGTAAATCCGTGCCTGCGGCAAGTAAACTCATAGCAGTACCGATCTCCCAGTAGGCTCCCCTGAGCGACAAATCTCCCCAATCGGGGTAGTCTTTTTCCGGTGCGCGTGTTTCCTTCACACGGAAACTCTCATACCCCGGATTGCCCAGCATCGGAAAGGTCATCATGGTGTCCCCCGCGAGAGCATCGATGCGAATTCTTTCCATGATCGAATAGGAATACTCTAATCCATATCCGAGGGCTCCGGTCAATGGATCCATCACGATCTTTTCACGGGGAAAGTTCATCTCTGTCAGTAGTATGTTCAATTGCTTCGCAATATTGACGTCGATGGGCGATTGAGCGACAAGAGTATGGCCGTAAGCAAGACACGCCGCAGCAATGGTTTTGTAATTATCTTTCTCCACATAGTTGATAAGACAGTTTTCTCCGGCTGTCACTTCGCAGACTTTTTTCATCACATTGTTGATCTTTTCATAATGACTGTGTCCCGTAACGATGATCGGTACGCCGACGCTGTCGAGCACCAATCTGACAGTTTCAGCGGCTTCATCAGCGCTTTTATTCCCTTTTTCAGGATGTGTACCATCGAGGCGGATGCTGATCATTTCCGCTCCATACTCCTGGACACATTTTTTGGCCATATCACCCGGATGATCGATGACATCCCCGAAATAGTCGAGAAGGGGAGCAGGATACTTTTTAGGTTTTTTATCGAAGACTTCCATAGCAATCCGTGGAGGATGGGATTGCTGTCCTTCAAAAAAATGGAAAGGTAAAGCTGTACTGCCTCCGATTTCTACTGTATGGGTACGCGTTCCTCCATGGGCCGGGGTCGCACCGATCGTGACCTCGAGTACCTTCCCTGTATTGGTTTCTTTTGGGATCTCGAAATTCATGTGTTATTTGCTCCTTTCATAACTCAAGTTTATTCATAAATTTATTGACCGCTTGATAGGTGGGGGAGTTTGCTGAAATGTTATAGACGGGTGTACCGTCGCGATCCATTTTAAGGAGTACTATATCTTCTGGTATAACACCTAAAAGATGCAGTTCTTCTTGTCCAATAATGCTCCTGACGGTTTCCGTAAGTGTTTCGGGTGCCCTGTTTACAATCAGAAATCTAGTCCGGACACGTGTATCCAGTTCTTCCAGCAGCTTGCTGATTCTCGCGGCCGTATGTACGCCTCGGGGCGTTGCATCCGAGACGCTGATAAGATAGTCAATGGTCTGTGTCGTCCTCCTGCTGAGGTGTTCCATGCCTGCCTCATTATCGATAACGACGTAATCATAATTTTCCCCCAGAGTTCTGAGAATATCCCGCAAGAGGTTGTTGGCATAACAATAGCAACCCGGTCCCTCAGGCCGGCCCATGGCAATAAGGTCAAAACTTCGAGTCTCTACAAGGCTGGTCTGAATCTTGTATTCAAGGAATTGTTGTTTCGTCATTCCTGCTGGGAGGTTGTTAACGTTTTTTCTCATCTCCTCTCTTATGGCACCAACCGTGTCTCTGATTTTGATGCCAAGAATATCGTTGAGGTTGACATTGGAATCAGCGTCTACCGCCAGGATAGGCCCCAATCTGTTCTCACTCAACCAACGGATGACGAGCGCAGTAAGAGTGGTTTTTCCTGTTCCTCCCTTCCCAGAAATAGCTATAGTCTTCATTTTGTTTTTGCACAATCAAAACAAAGGATCCATGGACAGAGCCAAATGGTTCTTTTTGGTTATGAATTCCAGAACTTCCTCTTCTGTCATCGCCACGGTTTCATCGGCGATTCTATCACAGAAATCCTCGATTCCATTCTGTTTACCGATTTCATGAAGTATCGGTTCCAACTCTTCCTTGAGGTCACGGTTCATCCAAACAATACGCATGGCACCCCCATCTGCACTGATGAATTTTTTACTGCCGATATACTGCTTGCTATGACCGATGAATCCCGGGGTTTGCAGTCCTCCTCCCACTGTCCCTGCGAGTGACGAGAATTTCATTCCGCTCGGTGTCATACCGGTATAATCACGGTAGACAATCATGATTCCGTTTGTCGAGGGCAAGATACAAGAGATGCACTCAAAGCAACCGCAGGATGTCATGGGGTCTTCGATCATACTGTAGGCATTGAATCGTTCCAGAGTCTTGTGAGAGCTGTTGTAGACAAAAGTGTTGATATCTTCCCACTGTCCTTTCTTTTCATCCAGAGGGATTCCTTTTTTAACGGGTTGATTGGGACCTGTGGGATTGATCTGGTAGGCCGCTTTCCCATCGAGCCAGTTGTATGCACCGCACAGTCCTGAACGCTCAGGGGTGATAATGCAAACATGATTCGGGGCAAAAGACTGACAGAGGGTGCAGCTATAAAAAGTATCCACGGACTCATCCGTCATATCTGCAATACGTGCATCCCTCTCGAGATAAACCTTGCGGACAGAATCGATCAGCTCAAGGATTTCTTTTTCTCGAGTATAGATCTTAATCTGGACCTTATCGACGATTTTGCTGAATTCTCCATGCAGCTTTGCGTGGATGATGGAGCCAAAGTGCCTGAATTTGAATCCTTTGGCCTCGGCCTCCTTGCTGATACGAACCCAGTTGATGTCACGCTGCCCCATATGGAAGACACCGTTCGCACAGTTGATAAAGTCATGGATCTGACGTTCTAGGATGGGCTCAAAATCAGGCTGCATTTCCCGCCCGGCAACTTCGACCCAGATAGCGAGAGGAATTTGAGAGCCTTCGTCGATATCATCAATTTCCGGGCCGATCACTTCGATTTTCCCGTCCGCGACTTCCTCTAAACTCTTGGTAGTGAGATACTCGAAGCCGGGATTTGGCTGCCCTGCGAGTTCGACGTACATATCGTCCTTTCGAACCCGCTCGCCTTGAAATGCGGGCCCGTAGGGGACAGAAATCGGAACCTTAGTGATGCTGACCTTCAATCCTCTGACTTCGATCGCTTTTTCAACGATTTTGTCATGAGATACAGGGGAAACGACATGCTCATATGTGCAAATTCCAGTGGGAAGTATTTGATCGATATCTGTATCGGCTATGGTAGGAAATCCGTAATTGATGGCACCTGCTGCCTGGGAATGTTTCTCGTCATCCACAGGTCCGAGTGCCAGAACGAAAGCAAAAACTCTGTTTTTATTGTAGCGAAGCACGCGTTGAAAATCTCCAGGCTTAGCACTTCCGAAAGAGAGCGCCACTCTTGTGGCAAATCCAAGAGCATGAATTGTTGCAGTGACATCATTGCCGAAAGGAACTAACCGGGTCTCCCAACCCATCTGGATACCTTCCTCTCGAAGTTGTTGTGCCATGGATTTTCCTTCCGTTTCTGCGGACATGAAGACATATAGATTTTTCTCTTGAAGTTCCCGTGCGATCTTGACAGCGATTTTATTGGTCGGGCAGTAACCCACACACGCGGCAAAACCGGGAGCTGTTCCGTCGACAAACTCGATTCCTCTTTCTCTCATTATCACATCACTCGCAGCTCCCAGCCAGAGTTGGCTCTCCGTAGGATTCGGCGCCGTGAGATAGGGAAGGGGATTTGACGTGTATTTTATGGCCTCGATAATCTCATCTGCGAAAAGTGTGGCCATGCCTGCATCTAGAGTGTGGCCGAGATAGGGCAGCCATAAACTGCTTTCAGGAACTGGAGGGAGAAGATTTTTCGCCTCTTCTAGTAGTTCTGTAAGTCCTCCAAGAGTTTCAATTTTCAATCCTAACATTCCATAAGAAATTGGAAGATAATAACCCGTATTTGGAAATTCGACTTTGGTCTGAGGGCCTTTTTCTTTGATAGCTTGCTGCAGTTCGTCCTCAGCACGGGCAACCAAATTGTGGGCCCCTCGAATAGCTCTCGTTGCGATGATTTTTGACATATGATTTCCTTCCTTTATCGTTTAAACATTTAAATCTCTTCTCATTCCCATGTCATAAAGTATTCGTTCTTTAGCTTTGCTGATGCCCAAATTTTTTCGTTTTTTATTGATATGGTCGATGATTAATCCTGCCATTTTTCCAGGATCGGGTTCAACACCCCACATCCCGCCAAACATTTGTTCGAATTCTTTGAATACATGATTGCAGAACAGGTCGCTGCCGGAGATTGGCAGCCCCACTCCGAATACGGTGAATACTCCTGAGGAGATAAAGAACTGCCCGATCGAAATGGCTTTCTCGCTCATCCATTCAGGCCCTGCTCCCGCGACCGGAAGATCGCTGATATCCTCGCCAAGGCCGCCGGTCTTCACCATCTCGGAGAGCGCGATCAAAATACGGCTGTTGTCCACACATGAACCCGAGTGAAGCACAGGAGGCATCCCCACGGCTGAACAAACCTCGGCAAGCCCTTTGCCCGCATATTTTTCTGCAGATTCAGGGATGAGCAAACCGGCTTTGGCACAGGCAATAGCCGAACATCCTGTTTGGACGACCAGGATATCATTAGCGATGAGCTCTTCGACGAGGCTGACGTGAATATGGTCGTGAGTCACTTTGGGATTACAGCAGCCCACGACTCCTGCCACCCCTCTGATCCGGCCGTTAATCACGTTGTCGTTAAGAGGAGTGTAAGAGCCCCGAAAGGTACCGCCGAGCATATAATTGATGGCCTCGTGGCTGAAGCCCGCGATTAGATCCATCTTCTCCTTTGGAATCTCGACTTTATCTCTGTTCGGAAAATTCAAGATCGCTGATCTTATGATTTCCTTGGCTGTTTGAAAGGCTCGTTCATGGGAAAAGGCAATATGTTTGGCGCCTTCTATCTTCCCTTTTGGTGAGGTTGTGATGAGCTTTGTATGGTAAGACTTACAAATTTCTGGCAATGAGGGCATGATGCATTGGACATCGACGATCATGGTTTCCACGGCGCCTGTGACTATAGCAAGTTCCTGCTGGAGGACATTTCCAGCGATGGGCAATCCATGCCGCAGCAGGATCTCGTTAGCCGTACAACAAATACCGCTAAGGTTTATCCCCGTGGCACCTTGTGTTTTTGCAAGCTCTAAAAGGTCTTTATCCTGAGATGCATAGACCAGGCTTTCTGCCAGCACGGGCTCGTGACCATGGACAACGATATTTACATCCGTTTCGGAGAGAACACCCAGGTTTACCTGGCCTCTAATAGGGGAGGGTGTTCCGAACAGAATGTCCTGGAGTTCTGTAGCAATCATAGATCCGCCCCATCCGTCGGACAGAGCAACTCTTGCACCTTGAAGCATTATGTTCCTGTGGTCTTGATCCACCCCAATGTGTGTCCGGTGCATCATTTCGACGATTTCCCTGTCGATTCCTCGGGGCACAATGCCCAAATTTCGCCACAGGGCTAATCTTTTTTTAGGCGCAAGGCGAGTGAAAGACACTTCCCCTTCCTGGCTTCCGAAATTTGCTAATGCCTTTTCTGCGACTTCAGCGGCGATGTCTTCTTTTTTCCTGTTGTCCGTAGGAATATCCAGAACTTTTGCCACTTTCCGTAGCTTGTTTACATCTTTAATTTTATATCCCGATTCGGGAGATTTCGCGGCAAACAACAACGTTTTGGCCACATGCCGGCCATGGTCGGAATGGGCGGCCGCTCCTCCTGCAATCATGCGTGCAAAATTCCTGGCTACAATGACTTCTGCTGTGGCACCGCAAACTCCTCTTTGGGGGCTTTTGCCTGTGGGATTGATTCGGCATGGACCCATGTAGCAGTTACGGCAGCAGAGCCCGCTTTCACCAAAACCGCACCGTGGTTTTTGTTGGTCTGACCGGTCCCAGACCGTTTCGATGCCTTCCTGTACGGTTTTTTTCAACATTTGATGGACTGTCTTGTCCCTACTTTTATTTTCCATTACTTATTGCCTTTCCCTTTGACTAAAATTTCTTTTAAATATTATTCATAAAATACTCCAATAAAGATGACGAGTTCCACAGGATCTTCATTCACGGAGCAAACGACTTACCTTAGATAATGTGTAAAAAATATTTTCTGAAAGTTCAACCGAAAGAGATCCTGTCCCGCAGCTTGGTGTCAAGAGGCATTGCTCCCAAATGAGATTCTGGTCGATTCCCTTATTCGCCAAATGGATTATTCTTTCTTTTAGCAGGGTAATTAAAGAGTCGGGTGTCTCTTCGGTAATTTTTTCTGAAGTGGGCACGATTCCCCATGCCAATACACCACCATTCTCCAAGAACTCTTTTATTTGTTCAGGATAATAGGCAATCGTATCTCCGAATTCAAAGGCATCAAAACTTATGATGTCCACGCCCGCGTCGATCAAGATGGGCCACTCTGTATTTCCACAACAGTGGGTTCCTGCAAGGGCGCCGTTCGTATGAACCGATTCCACCACCTCGTTCAAGTCACTCACCACATCCTTTCTATCAACACTGACATAAGTCGAGGAGCCGAAACCTGTAAGAATGGGCTCATCGACAAAGCATATCTGCTTGTATCCAGAAACTTTAAATTTATCCAGGAGCCATCTGGCTTTCATCGTGATGCCTTTGACGACAACATCCCTGTAAATCTCATTATAGTAGAGTGCTCTTTTGTTCTCATCGACTGTCGCCAGGCCAAAGGTGACCGGACCGGTTACTTGGCTTTTGAAAAACCGGATGGATGAAGGCTTGTCTGCGATGAGTCTTTTTTCCATCTCATAGATTCCGCGGCTGAATTCCGGTGAGATCTTGAAATGCTCCGGATTTTCTGCCATATAGCTCTCATAGAATACTTCCAGCTCAGTGGTAGATTCTTCACCGGTGTTGAAATACATTTTCTCGTTTGAGTCGTCAATGACCACGTTAGGAAATGCCTCACTGAATTGGACTTCCATCTGTTCACGGAAGTTAGCATTTGGCAATTGAGGCCAGATGGGGATTTCCGGGATCGTTTCCAGGATCAAATCACAGACTCTTTTGACATCCTTGTGGGGAAAACTCCCGATGCCGGTAGCTAAACATTGAGGATGAAAAGCCATGTTCCACCTTCTCTCATAAAATTTTTTACTTCTTTATTTTAAAAGCAAATTTCTTTGAATATCTTGTACGTATCTCTTTAAAATTTGTAAAAAGACGCTATTTATACTCTGAATAAATGATACATATGTAAAATTTAGCTTATCCCGGTTGCCTAAAGCTCTTTAAAGATTGGTAAAGGACGCCAAATTCTCTGCTCAGGTTTTCGTCTAGGAGTTCTATAAGAGGTCGCTGCGATTGATCGGACTCACGTATGATATCCCGGTAGGGTACAATTCCTAGCATAAGATCTTGCGGGAATTGGTTGCGAATCCAGTTCTCTTGTGTTTTATCCTGAACTTTATTTCCTATTATGCCGAAAGACTCGATCCCGATGTCCCGAGCCAGCCTCAAGATTGTTTTTGCCGAGGAAATGCTTCTAGATCCGGGTTCAACCACGATCAGCATTCTGTCTATCGAACGGGATGTCGCTCTTCCCAGATGCTCGATGCCTGCTTCCATATCTACGATCACGACTTCATCGCGATTAAGAATGATTTCGGACAAGAGACTCCGGAGAAGCACATTCTCAGGACACGCACACCCTGACCCTCCTTTCTGAATAGCCCCCATGACTAGAAGCTTTATGCCCTTATATTCGAGACAAAATGCATCGGGAATATCACTGACTCTAGGATTCAATTTGAAAAGCTGGCCGAATTGCCGTGGTTTCGCTCCTGTCCTTTCCGTCACTAGCTGATTTTGTTTTGAGATCGGAATTATTGAATCTGCATCATCCTCTGGAATACCAATGGCTGAAGCAAGATTGGCATCTGGATCGTTATCCACTGCAAGGACATGGTATCCATCCCTGGCGAAGAAATGGGCCAAGATTCCTGCTATTGTTGTTTTCCCGGTTCCACCTTTTCCAGTGACGGCAAATTTCATCGAGATCTCCGTCCCGTCTCTTTTTTATTGAGAAGGGTTCTTACAAGAATTACTGCCGATTCCGCTTCTGGAGCATATCCGTCAGCACCGATCTCATCAGCGAATGATTGGGTTATGGGAGCTCCCCCGATAATTATTTTGACTCCTTTCTTTAAATGAGCGGATTTGATCGTATCTATGACATCTCTCATTTGAAACATCGTTGTCGTGAGAAGCGCTGACATCCCAAGTACATCTGGATTCTCTTGTTGGACGGTTTCGAGAAAGGTTTCCTTAGGAACATCGATGCCGATGTCAATGATATCATAACCTTCCCTTTTCAAAGCAATACTCACAACCATTTTCCCGATGTCATGAATATCCCCTTTCACCGTGCCCAGGACAATTTTTCCAAATATGTGTTCTTGAATTTCGCTCATATATGGTTTGATGATATCCATCGCCGATTTCATGGCTCTCGAAGCGATCAGAACTTCTGGAATAAATATTTCATTTTTCTTGAATTTTCTCCCGACAGCTTCCATTCCTTTGATAAGGCCAGAGTTCAGAATGCTCTCAGGAGTAATATTCATGGCAAGGGCTTTTCTCAACAGTTCTTTAACTGCAGTAGAATCCCCGAGCTCCAAGTTTTTTGATATCTCAGAAAGTATCTCCATTCTCACAGTCTTATAGGGCAATTCACGTTGATCTATCCTGATGTTTTCTTCATTCTTGAACAATTTAGCATTTTGCCACACAGTTCGTCTAGCATTTTATAGGTAAATTTTGTAAAATTATGCTAAACTAATACAAATAAGGAGAAATAATCATGCAGCTTCAGAGAATCATGCCAGAGACAAAGTTCAAAATGCTTTCAGGTAAATACACAACTAAAACGGGATTGTCCCTCGTTCTCATAAATGCGAGCGGAGAAATCATAAATAGCTGTAAAAAATGCATGGTTTGTGAACAAGCTCTGACTGGTACAAACAGTGTTTTGATGAGTAATTGTCGATTGAGAATGTTAAAAGCGATTGAAGAAGCTTTTCGGTGGGGAGAGGGATACATCACGAACTGCCCCCTTGGGCTAATCATGTTTGCCGTGCCTATTGTTTTTAATAAAAAGCTGATAGGGGGATTTGTAAGCGGATTTGCTATTTTTCCGGAAATGAGACAGGATTTTGTTGAGGAAATAACTAAAAACCTCAAAGGTTTCGGTGAAATCTTGGATGAGTCAAAACTCCGGGATTTGAAATTCAAGATTTTTTCGCTCAAAAAAGTAAGGGAAAACGTTTCGTATCTTCTCGCGCTAACAAGAAAATTCCAGATCAATGATATGAATTTTCTCGAAGACAGAAAAGCCAGATACATCCAACAATACAAAATTGCTAATTTCCTGGATGACCTTAAAAAAAACAGGCCTGATGTTGCGAGAAAAATTTTGGACAAACAGGAAGAGATCATCCAGAAAGTCAAACTCGGTGATAAAACTGGAGCCAGAGAGATCCTCAATGAGTTCCTGGGATCAATCTTTTTTGAGAGTGGCATGAATTTTGAGATCATAAAAGTCCGGATCATCGAGTTGGTTGTCATCATCTCAAGAACAGCTATAGAGGCAGGAGTGGATGCAAAAGACTTGATGGGATTGAACTACTCTAATTTTACAGAGCTTAATAAGGCAACAGATTTAGATGAACTGCTGTTCAAGTTGAATGATATCCTGGCCAATTTTATTAACAGGGTTTCTGCTATTAAGGGAAGAAAGAAAAAGATCAAGTTTAGAAAAATGATCGAATATGTCGATCAGAACTTTACCCGAAAGCTGACCTCTGAAGAGGTCAGCAGGTTAGGTGGTTTGAGCACGAGTAGGTGTATTCACCTCTTCAAAGAGGAAACAGGGATGTCACTTTCTGAGTATATCAAAAAGCTCAGAGTCAACTATGGAAAATATCTGCTTTTAAATACCGATATCAACATTGCAGATTGTGCGATCGAGGCAGGTTTTTTTGACCAGAGTCATTTTACAAAAACGTTCAAGCAGGTGGAAAAGATTCCACCCTCCAAATTTCGACGCAAATACAAGAAGTGGAGTTGGCAAGACATTGAGTAAGATTAATTGATCTAACCAAGGATCTTTCTTACTTTAAAAAATCCTTCTCTTTAGTCTTAAGAACGTTTTGGAGTAGTTGATTTTCAAGAGCTTTTCCAACTACCCATAATCCATCCAGCTTGAAGTGTTGATTGGCTGATTGGTCAAAAAGAAAGATCATTCGGGCGGGAAACTCCTCATCGGCAAGCCAGAGAATCAACTTTACAGGGAGGCGGGGGAAAAAAAAGAATTCAAGTGCACAATCACCTCCATCCACTATCTTACCTCCATGAGAAAGAGATAGTGAGGCAAAGCCATCCTGATTACGACCGAAGGCCTTTTCCAGCTTATGGGTTGGCATCTTGTGGGATCCACGGAAGAACAGAGGCCCTGAGGGGAATTGCGTCTCGGCCGTCCACTTGCCGATCAGAGGAAGGTCTTTTGCTCCAATGAGATAGTTGATGGTTGCAAGCTGCAGATAGAAATCTGGAGATTGATCCGAGAATGAATCAGCAAGCTTTACACTTCTGTTTGCTGGGGAAATATCGTAGTCTCTATTGAGGATTCGCAAACGATAACTTTGTGTCTCCGGATTGTACTCAGACAGGCTTCGTTGCTCAACGTCAATGACATCCAGTTCTGATAGCATGTTCCAAAGGTCTTCACTTATCATTGAAATTCGAAATCCCAAAAGGTGATATCAATACTACTTTCTTTTATTCTGTTTTTTCAAATATCCATTGCCAACGCATTCCTTTGCATATTTGCACCACTCGATGCATCCGAGATCGAGTTTTGGGTTGGGGACCCAAGAGGTACATTTTTTACAGCGTCTTCGGACATCATCCTTGAAGAATTCTATGGAGGTATGGCAAATGGGGCAACGGACCTCAAAAATGTCTTCTTTTTTCCAGTAGCGTGTATCCTGTCCCGGACATCTCATAACAAAACAATTATATCTTTTTCCCTTTCCAATTGCAACGGAAACAAAGATTGATGAGAATTTTCTTCTTATTATATATAATATGCTTTGCAATGCTTTTTATTAGCCAAGGATTCCGTGATCGTTGTGGTTTCTGTGAAAAATGTTGAGGGAAACCATGAAAAGAATTAATACAGTGATTTTATTCATTATTGTGTGAGGAATTTTTCTTCATGCAGAGAACAAAAGGATAAAAAGACGGCTATCCTCTGTCGATATCTCCAAAGAGAATGACCTTTTTGCCTTCTGTTTATCCTCAAGATCCATGGAGGACCTCAGGGAACAGACGGAAATTATTTTTCTGCAGAAGGCCAGTGGTATGCAGCCAACGGCTATATAGTCTTAAAGAAACGCGAAAGTAAAGAGGTCAAATCCGTGTTTTACTTTTTCGAGTGGACTTGATTCCCAATAATATTTATAATAATTTTTGAATTATTATTAAGCCGCACAAAGGCCACAAGATTTTTCCTTGATCTGTAGGAGCAGCGTTTTCCCGGATCAGGAGAGGAGCAGTCCATGACCGATATTAACTTGACGATGCGCGACATCTATTCAGCCCGGGCGAGGATTGCGCCTATTGCGCGCAAGACCCCGCTTGTCTCATCCCCGGCGCTGTCGGAACTGACAGGCAGCGAGATCACTCTCAAGCTCGAGAACCTGCAGGAGACAGGCTCTTTCAAACCACGGGGAGCAGCCAACAAACTCCTGTCTCTGGACCCCGGATCGCTACAGCGGGGAGTCATCACTGTCTCCAGCGGTAACCACGGCCGTGCGCTGGCCTATGTCGCCCACCATCTTGGGCTGCGGGCCGTTGTTTGCCTCCCTGATACGGCGCCCGCCAACAAGCGAAATGCGATCCAGAAACTCGGGGCTGAGGTAGTCGTTCGGGGCAGCACTTACGAGGAGGCGGTGGAAGAGGCCTCCCGCCTTCTTGAAAAAGAGAGGTTGGAAATGATTCATCCCTATGACGATCCGGTCGTCATCGCCGGACAGGGGACCATCGGTCTGGAACTGCTAGAGGAGTTTCCCGATTTGGACACCGTCGTCGTCCCATTGTCAGGTGGAGGCCTGCTGGGTGGTATCGCCTTTGTTCTCAAGTCGGCCGACCCTAAAATCCATGTTGTCGGTGTCATGATGGAGCGCGGTCCCGCAATGGTGGAAAGTCTGCGCGCCGGACGGATTGTTGACATTGTGGAGGAACCTACTCTTGCTGATGCCCTCGCCGGTGGGATCAGGCCCAATCAATACACTTTTGATCTAGTCCGGAAAACTATTGACGAGACAGTTCTGGTCTCCGAACAAGAGATCGCGGGCGCCATGGCTTTTGCTCTGGAGCGCCATCATCTGGTGGTTGAGGGTGGCGGGGCAGTGGGTATCGCTGCCTTGAGGGCCGGGAAGCTCCAGCACCTGGGAAAGCATGTCGCTGTGGTCGTCAGTGGGGCAAACGTTGATATGCCCCTTTTGCTGCGGATCGCCCGGGAACATCTGGACGGCTGCTGAGTAAGCACCTGGAAGTGACTAACCAAGAGAGGAACAACAAGCTCAATGCTGAGTAGGCAGTACGATAAGTGTAGTAAGGATGAAGATTGTCGATACTTCTGATTTCCCCTCTTGAAGAATACTTTTTTCTCTGTAATTCATATCTTCTCTAATGTGTATATTGGTTGAATGACGACAAACAATGATTTAGATCAACAAAGAACACATTGGGAAATCATTACCCTCGGTTGCATGTTTATAGGTTATATGGGATTCATTCTCTGTAGGACAGTTCTCACAGTTGCAAGCCCTGAAATGGTAAACGACCCGAACCTCGGACTTGACGAAGCCAGCTACGGGGATATTGCAGCCTGGGGAATGGCGGGAATGATTACGGGAAAACTCCTTACCGGAGTGATTGCAGATTGGCTCGGTGGACGGAGAGTATTCTTAGTGGCTCTCTCTATCACAGCCTTACTCACAGTAACCTTTAGCTGGGGCACCACTGCTTCCTCTTTTGAAGGAGTATCATCTGCTCAGGCCGGCTCTTGGGCCTCCGCATTTCCAATCGGATGTTTGCTTGCCTTGGTTGGGGGAGGATTTTTATATGACAGAGTCTCACGAAAGGGAAGAGTCGGTCTCTTGGGTGGATTATTGGGAGCTACCTGCGTTTGCGTTGCAGCACTGTGGTGTTTGAAGGAACTGCCGATAATTCCGGATTCTTTCAAATTTCCGCTTGCGATTGTCATCCTGTTCTTTTACGGATTCACACTTGCTCCAGCATACTATCTGCCAGCGAGTATTTTTTCTAATGAATTTGGTGGAAAACACTGCGCTCTCTTAATAGGGCTGGTAGATGTTGCTGGCTACTCCACTTCAATGCTATATCTCATTGCAGGAGGCAGAATGGTTAAAACTTGGGGTTGGCAGAGCATGATTCAATTATTTTTGGTGATAGCTGTAGTAGCAACCCTGATTACAATCTGGTTCGCCTTCGAAGATTACAGACGTTTCAGACTAACCGACTAGGAAGGTCAGCATCTAAGTTTGGTTAGAACATGAACCCGTCCATGGGAGCCGCCCTCGCTTAAAATCACCTGGATACCGCGCGCCACGCCGATCAAAAGGGCAACGCTCGTAAGGCTTCCTGCGCCAAGGCCCGCGTCCCCGAGTACGCGCCTGAGAGAAACACCATCATGACCGCCAGTAGTCCTAGTACTTTTGCATTGTGTTTCATTTTAATACCTCCTTCAGTAGGACAGAAGAAGTACAACTTCTTTCTCAATGACCTGGTTCAAGCGATTCCGTTGGACCTCAAAGCGTTTCGAGAGGTCCTCGAATACCGCGTACATCGGTTCCGTGGGTTTGGCATCGGCACAGACGACGGCACCCGAGAGCCTGCTCAACTTCTCGATCAATCCCAGGGGACCCCACATCATGGGGTGGGCCTGCGATCCCATCCAGATAGTGAGATTGCCCTCGATCTCCCTCAGCTGCTCGAGGATTCTGTCTGCCTCAACCCTTGACTTCTCTGACAGCTCTGCCCGACGCCCGTTAAGTTGACCTCGGACATCTCTGATTTTGATCACTACGTCGGCCACTTCCGATACCCGATCCCGGATGTCAACCATGAGAAGTCATTTTTCCGAATCCCATGTGTGATCCGCTGCCAGGTATTGCCGTAGTCCGTGGTCTTGTAGAGATACGGCGTGCGATCGCTCACTCTGTGCCGTTCACCGGAGATATAGACCGTCCCCCGCTGGTGGGGAGATACCTCTATGGCCGTGATTGTGGTCCATTCCGGAAGATCCGGAGGAGAGACGTCCAGCCAACTGCTGCCACCATCTCGTGATACCTGAACAGTACTGTCGTCGGTGCCCACCCAGAGCTCGCCCTCTTGGAGGGGAGACTCGGCAATGGCCCGAATGAGACTCACATGAAAAAGCGAGGAAGCATTGGAACTAATAGGCCCTCCGGATATGCTGCCCATCACTTCCCGGCGGTTTCGCGTGAGGTCAGAACTGATTTGGTCCCAGGAGATGCCTTCGTTAGTGGATCGGAAGACGTACTGAGCTGCCGTGTAGAGAACCCTAGGATCGTGCGGTGAAAGGAGCACCGGGAACGAGTAGTAGAAACGGTATTTCACGTCTTCAACGGCCGTTCCGAACTCCACCTCGGGCCAAACGCTGATGTCCTGGGACTGCCCGGTTTCCCGGTCAAAACGGAACATCCTGGCCCTATCGCATGCATAGACCACGCTGCCGTCGGGCTTCACCGCTGTCTGTCCGCCCTCGCCGGCTGGAATGAGAAGGTAGTGCACCCATTCGATGGACCGATCGTCGGTTCGACTTGGAATCGCGATGTGGCTGTTGTCATTCTGGGAGGCGTAGATCCAGTATGGCTCCTGGTCGTCCACAGCCAGACTGAGTAGGTCTGCGGTAGGTTGGTTCTCCAGGCTCGACCAGGACTCACCTCCGTTCAATGTCACCGCGGCCCCTCCGTCGATCATTCGGTTTGGGTCGTTCGGATCGATCCATAACGCATGATGGTCCCAGTTCTCCGTGGGTTGAAGTTTGAACGTCCGACCCCCGTCCGTGGACTTCCAGAAACCGCTGATAGGCTGGATATAGACTACATCGGGATCCTGGGGGTCGGCGGTGATGTGGTTGTAGGAATTGGGGATCTCCATCTTGCCGGGATCTTGATGCATCCTCTGCCAGGTGGACCCGCCGTCATCGGAACGATAGATACCGCCTTCGCCTTTATCAGCCTCGATGAAGGCATACACCCGGTTGGGGCGGGCCGGTGAGATAGCTACGCAAATCTTCCCGATCAGCCCTTCTGGCATACCGGGATTGCGGGTGATGTCCGTCCAGCTGTCCCCGCCATCCGTGGTCTTGAAGAGGCCCGTGCTGGGGCCGCCGCTCTCCTCGTCCCACGGGTACGTCACATGGTGATTCAGGGACGCGATGATCACTTTCGGGTTCGTGGGATCAATGGACAGATCCACCGCACCGGTAGACTCGTCCTTATACAGGATTCGTTTCCAAGTCTTTCCTCCATCCGTGGTCCGATAGACTCCGCGTTCTGGATTGGGGCCGAACATGTCCCCCATCGCCGCCACGTACACAATATCGGGGTTGGTCGGATGAATGCGGAGCCTGGAGATGTGCCTGGTTTCTCGCAGGCCCACGTTAGTCCACGTCTCTCCTCCGTCGGTAGATTTGTAGACTCCATCTCCGGGCGAGATAAATTGTCGTGGAAGTCCCTCCCCCGTCCCCGCAAAGATAACCTTGGGATCCGAAAGCGACACGTCCAGGGCACCCACCGCAGGGAATTTGAAGAAACCGTCCGATACGTTCCGCCAATGCCTTCCGGCATCAGTGCTCTTCCACACTCCGCCATGGGCAGCCCCGAAATAGTAGAGGAGGGGGTCGTCGGGATATCCCGCCACCGCAAGGACACGCCCTCCACGGAACGGCCCAACGAACCTCCAATCGAGTGCTGAAAGAAAGCTAGCATCCAAGCTGGGATAGTCGGTGAGGACAACCTTGCCCATGCCCAAGGCACGAGAGTCTGTGCCTACCAGAAACGCCATCATGACTGCCAGTAATACTAGTACTTTTGTATTGTGCTTCATTTAGCTACTCCCCTATTTTGTTTGTGTCACTCTGTTAACTATCTATATCGACAGAATTGAAAAACTGAACAGACGATAACCTAACAAGGTGAACTCGATAAACGAATGTGTTCTCATGGCAACTTACCTTTCTAGGTAGTGTGACCACCATAGGAAAAACCACCAAAGGAAAATCCTTTTTCAATTCTGTTGAAATATTAGAAGATTGACTATTACATTGTCAAGCTAAAGCGCATTAACAATATATTAACAATATAATATTATATGAAACATATGTAATGAGAAATAAGCCATTACAAAATCGCTGCTAACTGAACAGGGAATGT
>Ga0209121_10000606_pt1 | contig 37728 bp, 31 predicted proteins | sample Cruoilmetagenom3_FD_187292 | JGI IMG/M metagenome (GOLD analysis project Ga0209121, IMG submission 187292) | Oil polluted marine microbial communities from Coal Oil Point, Santa Barbara, California, USA - Sample 3 (SPAdes) (version 2) | ecosystem: Environmental > Aquatic > Marine > Oil seeps ... | reverse complement strand
CTCGTAGAATGCGCCGATTTACTAAAACGGGGGATTATAACGTAAGAAAATAAAAAAAGGGGCTAATTTATAATTGTTCATTCTTTTATAAAATTAACCAAAATTATAAATTTAAGAATTTACATCTTAGATAACAATTTTTTAGCAACTTTGAACGCATAGTTATAATCAAAAACCTTTGTACCTTTAGTTTTTGTTGCTTCTTTTAAGATTTCTCCCTCCGAATTTGCTTTTAAACGACCTAATGCTAATGCTCCGATTCCAAATATTCCTGGATAAATTTCTTTATTATCGTGTTTTGGTCTTATTCCTTCAATTCCATAAGGGGGAACTAAATTGATATCTACTACAATTTTCTTACCTTCTAACCTTTCCATTAGTTCGCTTGACAAAATTTCAACACCAGCAGCAGCTAGAGACCAGATAATAAGCGCATCTTTAGCAACATCATATCTTTGTTCATTTTCAGGCGCAAAAATCCCTTTAATCTCGGTCGCATCCTCCCCCGCTTCTTCGGTTACTTCTTTAGCAAGATTTTTAATAAATTCTTCGTTCGATTTATCCCAAGTTTCAACTAAAAATGTATTCAACCCTTCTTTTGCTGCTAATATGGCAGCAATTCTGGCAACTGGGCCCGCCCCATAGATTACGACTTTTTCTCCTTTTAAATCACTAATCTTATGAATATTTTTAGCATCGTATAAAGTCTTAGCTACAACTGCAGAAGCAGTAGTATGAGAACCCCTTGGATCTATTATTACGGGACATTCAAATGGAGGTACTAAGGATTCAATAACCTTCTTAGCGATTTTTTCCCCTTCCTTTACATTAGATCCCCCAATAAAAAACGTTGTATGTGCTTTAGGTTTACGTGAAAATATGGCATCTTGGACAAGTTTAGGAACTTGATCCTCCGTCATTCTACTTATTGGCACAACAATATCAAAACCAGCGTCGTAAGCCATGTTAATGTCAAACGGCGAAGCGTTATCATCCGTGTCAAAAAAATAGCAAATCTTATCTGAGCTATCCTTTTTCTTTATTTTAATTGGCGTCAATTCTATTATTGATTTTTTACCAAGAATACTTTCTATTTTATTTCCAATTTCATTATTTTGAGTAATTTTTCTCATCTCACATCGTTAATTAAATTATAAAATTCAAAAAAATTATAACTAAAAAAAAATTATTTAAATATCTCAACTTCTACTTCTTCTTCATACTCTTTTTCAATTTCTGCGGTTTTAATAGATCTTTTGATTTTAATCTGTTCTGTATCGATGCCTAAATCGTTTGCTAACTTATCTAGGCCTTCAAAGTGCCTTAAATCGCAAATAAATAACCCCTTTAATTTTTTCCCTTTAATCTCCTTTGCAAGATTTAAAGTATTCATCATCATCCAAGCTTCTCTAACTTTATATCGAATTTCATCTTCTTGAGAGTCATAATCATTTTTGAGATAGTCCTTCCATAAAACTAATTGTTGGAAGAGTTCATCCTCGGAAGGAACAACACCTTTTTCTGTAATTATCTCTTCGATTCGCTCTTCAAGTGTTTGTAGCATACTTCTGTGTTCATCCAACGCTGCAGAAAGATAAAATTCCGCATTTTCAGAGATATCAGCATGGTTAAATCGAATTCCTTTCTTTTTGAATAAGGTTTTTAGAGGATCGTTAGGGTTTAACGGGTCATCCCAAGAATTAGGTTTTTCTTCTAAAGCAAAATCAGGTAAATATTTGTCTATTAAACCATCGATGAGCTGAAGATATTCTTTGCTAATAAGATGTAAAGACCATAGCAAATCTTCCTTTTTTTCTTTAGGAACTTCGAACCACCAATCTATTGGAAACTCACTTTCTACCATGATAAGCTTTAGATGCTTATCTTTTAATGGTTTTAATTCTAATACTTCTGGCATTTTTTCTCACTCCTTTTTTTTAATTAAAATATAATATTTTGAATTGTATGTTTTTTAGTATAGGAAATTACTTTTGCTCCCAAATCTCTTAAATTTTCTACGACTTGAGGGCAAATATCCTCGCAAATATCCTCTTGAACAAAATGAACAAAAGAAACTACTTCATTTTCAAAACGATTTGCAAAATCTAACATTTTTTTTACGATCCACTGTGGTCTTAGCTTTAAGCTTAAAAAAATCTCTTTTTCTTGAATTTCTTCGCTTAACATGTCAATCCAATTTTTTAGACTTTGTCCTTTGTAAGATTCTTTATCGCTCATACTGTCGTATTCTTCAAATAATTCATTTTGAAGTTCTTGTTTTTCAACAATCTCTTCGTAAAGATATCCCATTGCATAATCTGGAATATCTACTTGAATATATGGTATTCCAAGTTTATCTAATGTTTGCGCAAAAGGTGTTTTTTTAAATTCCTTCATATCTACTTGAAAATCTACGGTTACAAAATTAACATCTTTCTTTTTAAGAAAATCAGTTAGTCTTGATGTATCTTTATTTTGAAAATACCTGCCATTTTCTTTTGAGGACATATATGCGATTATTTTTTTATTTTTTACTGGTTTCAAATCCAAAACTTCCATATAATAATACACCTCTTTTATTTCAACTTTCTAAAAAATTACTTTCCTAATTGAATTGTCATAAGCTTAAAATATAAAGAATTTGACAAGAAAGTTTTTTAACAATTGATAAGAAATATTATCAAAATTTTTATCTAAACAATTTTTTTAGTTAATTGAAAACCGTCGTTTTTATTGATAGAATCCGTGGTTCATGCGATCATTTTCTAACACATTTATATATTTTTACAACTTATATTGTCATGAAGAAAAAATAATTTGTCAAAAAAAAGTTTTTAACAAAATAAGTTTAGAAAAAAAAATCAATAGGAAAGCTCAAAAATGGATATTTATTCAATTTTAGCCCATCCGCTGAGAAGAAAACTCTTATACATTCTCGAAGAAGAGGGTTTTATCCCATATACCGAATTAATGGTAAAGTTAGGTATAGAACAAACAGGACAATTAAATTTTCATTTGAGAAAGCTTAATAATTTAATAAATAAAGACAAAAAATCGTATTATTTAAGCGATGACGGTAAAAGAGTTTTAAGGATATTAGGATTGAACAAAAGAATTTTATCCGGAGAGGAAATAGAATATTTAAAATCAAAAGGGAGCGAAATAAACAGAATAGGTGTTATTATCTGTAATTGTAATACAGAAATTTCAAATGTACTTAACATTAACTCCTTAGAAAACTATGTAAGTAAAATAAATAATGTAGTTTCAGTTAAAATTCTTGATAATTTATGCCAAGAAAAAAACCAAGATAAAATTAATAATTGGATTACTGATAACTTCGTAAATAAAATCGTTATCGCTGCTTGTTCTCCTAAAACACATCAACATGTATTTGAACATCTTTTCCAAAATATAATTGATAATGCAAATATTGAGATTGCAAACATAAGAGAACAATGTTGTTGGGTACATTATTCAAGTAAAAAGCACATAGATAGTCTTTTAACTCTGAAAAAAGCGCAATTACTTATAGAAGCCTCAATTAATCGAGTAAGTCTTCAAAAACCAATTAAGATAAAAAGAGTTGAAGTTGAAAAAAGTTGCGCTATTCTTGGAGGAGGGATTGCGGGTATGAATATAGCATTAAATTTATCAAGAGCAGGTATCAAGGTTTATTTAATTGAAAAGTCTCCTACATTAGGTGGAAAAGTAGCAAGATGGCAAAAGATTTCAAATATGGGAGATTGCTCTACTTGCTTAATCTCCGAATTAATTGGGGAAATTGTGAAAGAAAATAATATTGAAATCTTGACAAATACGGAAATAATTAGCGTATCGGGAGAAGTTGGTAATTTTACTATAAGTTTAATTATAAAGCCTCGCTATATTGATGAGACAAAATGTACCGGTTGTAAGCAATGTGTGGATGTGTGTGCTCGAGAAAAAGTTAATATGTATGAATTTGGCTTAACGCATAGAAAAATAATTCACTTTCCTTTTCAATATTGTTATCCTTATGTCCCAGTTATTGAAGATGAAGATATTAATACCTGCCTTGAATGTGGAGTATGTGAACGCGCTTGTGTAAATAAAGCAATTAATTTAAGAGAAAAGCCTAAGGAATTAAGAATTAAAGTAGGCGCAAAAGTTATAGCTATTGGTTCAGATATTTATTCAAATTTAGAAGAATATAATTATAATCCACGAAATAATATTATAACCTCGGCAGAATTTGAACGACTTTTATGTTCAGATGGCCTAACCGATGGAAAGATCGTAAAATTATCTGATGGGGAACCAGTAAAAACAATATCAATTATTCAAGAAGTTGGACCTTCAAATTATCTATGCGAATATTCGGATATTTTATCCCTAAAGTATATAGATGTTATTAAAGTAAAGAACTCTGATTGTGAAGTTAATGTTTTTTACGATTTAAGTAAACTAAAAGAAAAAGACGAGATAATACTAAAATCTACTCATCCTAGATTTCTTTATGCCAACGAAGTATTAATTGAGACAAGAGAGAATGTTAATTATGTAGTTGCAGATTCTATTGAGTTTCAGAGTGATTTGATTGTTTTAAATCTTAAATTAATTCCAAATAAGGATTTGAAATCTCTAAGAAAGATTATGGACTTCACTTTAAATGATTATGGTTTTATGAGCGAAGAAACTTTAGCTTCTGGTATTTATGGTGTTGGAACAATATTTGGTCCATTAAATTATCACTCAACTATAGCAACCACCAATAACATAGCGTTAAAAGTAATATCACTTCTTTCAAATGATTATTTAATAACAGAATATACTGGAATAGAGATTAATGAAGACAAATGTGGATTGTGTAACCTTTGCGTTATTTCTTGTCCTTACAATGCAATTAGCATAAACTCCGAAAAAATTACTGTCGATAAGTTTAAATGTAAAGCTTGTGGGATGTGCGTTAGTGTTTGTCCTACTAATGCCATTGAAATGAATATAAATACATCAGAAAAGATTTTAAAAACGATCGAAATTTTCTCGAAATTCAATAAAAAACCAAAAATCATCGCTTTTTGTTGCCAATCGTGCGGTTACGCTGCCGCTGACAATGCAGGATTAAAGAAATTGTTATATCAGCCTAATGTTTTTATAATTTCTGTTCCTTGTACTGGCCGTATTGACACTGAATTCATTGTTAAATCTTTTGAAATGGGGTTTGATGGTGTTATGATTATCGGCTGTAGAAAGGATTCTTGTAGATATATTGACGGGATTGAAAAATTAAAAAAGAGAGTTAGGCTTTTAAAAAAGATTCTAGGACCAAAGTTAAGCAGACGGATAATAGTGATAAGTTTAAACGGAGTAGAAGGACAGACATTTGCTGAAATCTCTAATAAATTCTATAATTTACTAAAGGAGGAGATTAAAATTGAAGCTTAAATTTTTAATTACATCTTTAACGTCTTGTACTGGATGTATATCAACATTAATCTCGTTAGATATATTTCCACAATTTCTTGAAAGAGCGAAGATCGAATATTTTCCATTTATATCTGACAATTTGGAGATCAAAGAATGCGATGTAGCGCTAATAGAAGGGTGTGTATCCGAAAAGAATCAAATCGAGTATCTTCAAGAAATACGAAAAAATGCAAAAAAACTATATGCATTAGGTACATGCTCAGCATTTGGGGGGATTCTTAGTCTCTCAAATAAAAAAGAATCGTATCCTATTTCAAAGTTTGTAGAAGTTGATGGTATTATACCAGGATGTCCTCCTCCGCCCACACTTTTAGGAAATTGTTTATTGAGGTTAGTTGAGAACAAAAAAATCGAGCTAAGCTTAAAAAATATGTGTTCTACTTGTCCTTTAAACAACCACGAAAAATTAGATACACCATTAACAATAGAAAAGATTGTTCCAAGAAACGATGAAATTCGTTTTCCGGAAGAAAATTTATCGTGTTTTTTGAACGAAGGGATCTTATGTTTAGGTCCTGTTACTCGAGATGGCTGCGATCATCTCTGTATAAAACAAGGTTTACCCTGTGAAGGATGTTTAGGACCTGTTTCAAAGGGGTTTACATCGAATTTAATCAATTTCTTAAGCCTTTTTAACCTTTCTAAAGATTTAAGAAAATATAAAGGGATATTTTATAGGTTCTCAAAATCACATGTAGGAGGGAAGAATTGATGGATAAAGTTGTAGAAGCATGCACGAGGGTTGAAGGTTGTGGAAACTTAACCATTTATTTAAAAAATGATGAAATTTATCAAACTGAATTGAACTTTTCAGTATATAGAGGATTTGAAAATATTTTAGTAGGCAAAAAACTATTAGATATTCCAAAAATTGTATCTAGAATTTGTGGACTGTGCTCCGCATCTCAAACAATTGCAAGTTGCAAAGCAATAGAGAATATGTACGGAATAGAACCGTCAAACCAATCAATTTTGTTTAGAAGGATTTTATTATCTGGAGAATTAATAAAATCGCACATTATGCATTATTTTTTCCAGTCCTTTCCAGATTTATTAAAAATATTTAAAATTAAGACGACTATTAACGATCCTTATAATTTAATTAATTACAATCCTCATTTAACGACAAATGTATTTAATTTAATAAAAATTGGTTCAGAAATAAGTAAGTTAATAGGAGGAAGGGCGCTACATCCAATTACTCCGTTTCCTGGAGGATTAATATATAATCCGAATCGAAAGAGTTTAATTTCTATGGAGAAATATCTTCAAAAGGGAATTTACTACATAGAAACTATAATTGAAAATTTTATAGATTTATTTTCTGCTTTTGATCCTCCTACAGAATTTAATCTTTCTAATCCTATATATTTCGGCTTAAAAAACAATATGGGTTTTGATAGGTATGAAGGAAACCTTAGAATTGAACAAAATGAAACAACTTACAACGATTTTCAAGCGAAAAATTATTCAAAATATTTTGATAAAGACCCTAATCTTTATGGAATTACGTTTAAGTCAAATTCGAAAAATGAAATTTTAACAGGACCAATTGCGCGCTATAAGTTAACTCAAAATTATGGGATAGATAAAATATACGAATATTTAAGCAATTTTGGAAAAAAATGGAAAAGCAATTTATTATTTATAAACTTTTTACAATTAATTGAAAGTTATTACGAAATTCAAAAAAGTGTTGAAATATTAAATACTGCTTCATTAAAAAGTAAAACAAAACTTAAACAACTAAACTCAATAAAAAAATCAAATGGAATAGGGGTTATCGAAGCACCAAGAGGTATACTAATGCATCATTATCATTTAAATAAAACTAAATCCGTTGATCAAGTAAAACTTTTCATTGCAACCGAAATAAATTTGCCTATTCTTAACAAAATGATCACTGAATATGCTAAAAAGCTATATGAAAAAGAAGATATCGATTCTGTTAAAGAAAAAGTTCAAATAATGATAAGAGCATTTGATCCTTGCATATCGTGCGCTTCTCATTAACAATAAAAACCAAAAAAATTAAATGTAATTGAATTATTGAAGAAGAGGATGGTTTAAACTGAAAAGAAATCTCTTAAATAATGCCAATACAGATTGTCCATTTAAGGAATTATGTGAGACTCTTTTGTTTTATTTTGATGAGACTATAGGCCATGTTCCACTTCTTATTTGTCCAGAAAATGCGTTAGATGATGATTCGGGAAAAATGCATCTTATAAGATACCATCCAATTTGGTTTTTAGAGCTTAAAGATAAAACTACAATCAACCGAATTGATTTAGAATACTGTAATAATATGTATTTTGCGAAGAAATTTATTATTGAATCTAAAAGGGTTAAAAGAAGAGCAGGGTCTTTTCAAAAAATGGATGAAATAGTTGTGTTGATACTTGTGTTGCCAACAGATTTAGATGTTTTTGGGGGCGAATTAATAAATTTATTAACGAAAAAAATAATCGATGAATTTGAAAATACGCTTTATCACGTAATAGAATCAGAAATTGCGAAACTGGAAGTTATTAAAACGGAGCAATTAATTAATAAGATAAAAAAAGGAGATCAGATAAAAGAAGAAATAAAAGCAATAATTAACCTTACTTGTGAGGAATATTTTTCATCGGTAATTAAACAAACTGATGCGACCTCTTTCAAATTGCAAAAAGCAATTTCTTATCTAACATTTAAAGGAATCGATATTGATCACATTGTTATAAACGCTCAAAATGAATCGTTTTCTAAAATTCGATTATTTGATTACGATAGAGTTGTTCAACAAAAATTAGGAATAAAAGATCAATTTATAATAACGAATATAAATATTATTAACAATTTTCAGGAAATAGAAGTTTTAGTAAAGAATAACAGCAAAGAGGAATTCACCGATCTCATCATCAGAATTAGTTACATTAAAGAATTTTTTGAAAAAGAGGTATTAAACGAAAAAGTTGAAAAATGCCTTCCCGAAGAAGAATTATTGTTTATAACGCCCGTAATTAAAGATACAAACAATTATTTGTTTTCCATTATTGAAGAACATTCTAATAGAACAATATTTTCTTATAAAATCGATTTAGAATCAGTTAAAAGTCGTCCCTACTAAGGAATTTTTTTAAATTTTGGTAATCTTCGCCATTTAAGACATTCATTACCGTATCAAACGTTCCAATTGTTTTCTCTTTTGTAACAACCATCAGTACCGATCCATTGCTAACTTCCTTCACTAAAATATAGTTATGTTCGCTCTCATATATAACAGTCGATAATTCTAAAGGAGAAATCGAAGAATTTGAAAGTTCCATGATCTTTGAAAAAATTTGATAAATATTAGAATCTAAGCTACCAATTTCGAATTTGATAAATTGAAGGTTTGGACTTTCAAATTTTCCTATTGTGGAAGCTATTAATAAACCATCTGGTTGGTTAAATAAAAGAAATTCTGAAAGCGTATTGATCTTCAATTGGTCTAATAAATGACGAATTTTCCCAAGTCTTTGTAAAGCTAACGTGTTCTCTTGAATTTTATAATCGAGTATTTCGATCAATCGATGTTGAGCACTTCCCTCTTTTACTGATACAGGTGTAAAAGCGATTTTGTTTTTTAAATCATCTGTAAGATCTTTAATTAACAGTTTATAAACGTCATCTTCTTTTGATTCTTGAAGATCAATTTTATTTAATAAGACATATACCTTTCCTGCTTCAGGACTAAATTCAAAAAGGTATTTCAAGAATTTACCAAAAGTATCCTTTAGTTTTGGTTCTTCTGCTGCCGAATCAACCATGAAAACTGCAGCTGTTACTTCAGAAAATACAAGCTCTCGCTGTTTTTTCGAGAAATATCTTTCCATATAAAGTTCTTGACCGCCTAAATCCCAGATGGAAAGTTCCATTATTCCCCTAAATATAAAATTTTCCCTCGAGACACCTTTTGTAGGTTTCAGATTAAGTACTTTCATGAAATTATAACCTAAACAAGTAGTCCGCATTAATGACGTTTTACCCGCACCACCAGGGCCAAATAGGAGTATTTTTATTTTATTTCACCATTAAACTTTTAATGTTTAAAATAAAGCGACAATTGATTTAATATTAAATATATTTAATCGTCTAATATAATTTTTATAAATTAATGTTTATTTAATTTTTTCTAATTATTATACGATTTATTAGATTTTAATTGCATGGATGATTCAATTAAATATAATTTTTAATTAATTTAAATGATAATATATTTTAAACTAAAAATAAAAGGAATTGAAAGAGTTTGAATTTAGAAGATTATATAAGGAATGTCCCAGATTTTCCAATAAAAGGAATTCAATTTAAAGATGTCACAACTTTGTGTAAAGTTCATGCTTCTTTTAAAGAGTCATGTGACAGACTAATAAATCATTTTAAAGACAAAGGAATTAAGAAGGTTTGTGCTGTCGAAGCTAGAGGTTATGTGTGGGGCGGCGTTTTAGCGTATAAATTGGATGCTGGATTCGTTTTGATACGAAAACCAGGAAAGTTACCTGCTAAGACGATTAAAGAGACCTATGAACTTGAATATGGCACTGACACTATTGAAATGCATAAGGATGCCATAGAAGAAGGTGAAAAAGTGTTAATATTTGATGATTTGTTAGCAACTGGAGGAACTGCAAAAGCAGCTTGCAATCTAATAGAAAAGGCAGGTGGAAGCGTAGCTGGGATTGCATTTGTTATTGAGCTTACCGGTAGTTTACATGGTCGAGACAAATTAGAAGGTTATGATATAATCAGTCTAATTAAAATAGCTGTTGATGAATAGTAAATGTTGTATTGTTGTTGTCTAGCTTAGTGGGATTCTTTAGTGTGGTATTATCGGCACTAATTAGTACTTTTTCGGCAGCAGATCCGTTGGAGCTAGTTTGTATGATCGCAGTATTTGGGGTGGGAGCGGTTTTGACGCTTATTGAAATTTCATCATCAGCAGGTGCTTTTGTAGCTGTAAAATATTGTCTTATGGCAGTAGCATTCATCGCATTATCACTATCTTGTTATTTTGATATTATGGATTCTGATGGCATTGTGGGTTAGAATAATACTCTTTTTTTTTTTTCTAAAATTTTATTTCGAATTAATCTTTAAATAATCGTAAAGGAGAGGATAATTATAAACAGAAATTCTAAAAAAACTCAAGATTACTATATTGAGATAAAAAATAACATTAGTGTCAATAAAAAAGGTATAGTTCTAAAGTTTGGATATGCAATAGTAATGACATTTATTCTAACTGTAGTAGTTTCTTATTGGGCAAATTCAAATCTCTTTTTTTCCATTATGACCTATGTTAAGATGTTAACTTTTCTTGGAACCTCATTTTTACTTATCAATATAGTATCCGATAAACCTGAAACTGCCCTGTATTGGAAAGATCCTGAAAAAAGAGCCTTGTTGTTAAATATAAAAATGAAGCAATCATTCTTTGAAACCATAGTAGTTTTTATTGTTAATTTTATAATTCTTATACTTTCCCCTTTTTTAGGATTGTTAAATTTTGCATATGAACATGAATTGAATGTGAGAGTTATTTCTTATTATCAACCGACCTTCCTTGAGGCAGTATTAATAGCCATAATTATAATTCTATCTTTTATCGCCATATGGACATCTATGTATTGGTTAGCAGGATTCCTTCAACTTAAAGAATATTCACAAAAATTTAAAAGATTTCCTTTAAAAGGCCCAGGTATTGCCATTTGCTTAATGATTTTAGTAGTAATTTTTTGGGGAGTTCTTTACTTAGGAGATCTTTTATTTATAGCAGTTAAGGTAAATGGAAACTTCGGAGGTCTCGAATTCTTAAAGGATTTTACAGAAAAAAATCATCTTTGGGTTTTGACGGTGGAAATATGTATTCTTTTTGGTTTAAATTTATTATTCTATTTTAATGGAGATAAACATTTGAGGGAAAGAAATTATTTTTTTCTTTCGGATGAGGAAAAGAACGAGATCAAAAGTAAAAAAGAAAAAGACCAAAAAAAGGAAAATAAAAAAGAATTTAATAAAACTTTTATCTTTGAAATGCTAATAGTTAGTATTTTATTGTTCCCTTTTTATACTTTATTCTTGTTTCTCTTCCTATCAAGTATGTTTTTTCTATTCTTGTTTATTTCTTTAGGATTTCTGATACTTAATGCTGCATTAGGTATGCTTCTGATGACGAATAAGATTTCGATAATTAAGTCAAAATCGAGACAAAGTATCGAAAGTTAAATGCAATAAATCAAAGAATTAGGGAACTATAAATAGTCGAGTAGGAGCGGAAAATAGTGTAAAAATTATTGCTAAAAAAAACAAACTTCTTCTCGAGCAAATTTCTCCAATAAATCAGGAATAATCGCTTTCTTTGAAAGCGCGAATAAACGCTAACTTTTCTTTGACCGTTAAAATGTTCGATGGATGGGCGATAGTTAACAGATCTTCCTCGTCAAACTGTTCTCTGCACTCTGTGCATTCGAGTTAATCGATGAGAATTTTTTTTACACTCGTAAGGTTTTTTCCTATTTGTTAGAAATTAAGATCTATTTTTTTGGAGTTTCTTTTGTCAATTTACTACTATTTCAACTCAAATTATTATTATTTGAAAAATATACTTTTTTATACTTGATGAATAGTAAACGGAATAAACACATGCACCCATTTTTTTCCCATATAACTATCCTTATTTTTTAGGCTGAAAATTTAAATAATTTTCTGTACTTTATACTCACAGTATTAAAATAAACACATTACAAGGTGTGGATTTGATTCAAGAACTGAAAAAAACTCCATTTTATAATATTCACATGAATTTAGGGGCGAGAATGGTCGACTTTGCTGGTTTTAGTATGCCAGTGCAGTACGAAAGCATTATTAAAGAACACGAAGCGGTACGCAATAAAGCTGGTGTTTTTGATGTGTCACATATGGGGGAATTCTTGTTAGAAGGGCAAGATGTAAAATCATTTCTCCAATATGTAATGATTAACGATTTAAAGCTACTAGAACCCACAAAAGGACAATATTCATGCATGTGTTACGAAAATGGGTCTGTTGTCGACGATCTTGTCTATTACGAGGAAGAACCCAAGCGATTTAGAATGATCGTTAACGCTAGCAATGTCGAAAAAGATTTTCAATGGTTAAACGAGCATATTGAAGGTAGGGATGTTAAAATTACTAATTTATCCTTAGAGCGATGTCGTTTAGCGTTTCAAGGCCCAAAATCCGACGAATATCTCCAACCGCTAGTAGATGTTGATTTATCTTCGATAAACAGGTTTTATTTTACTCACACTACGTTAAACGGGGCTCCAATATTTATAGCTAGAACTGGGTATACCGGTGAACGAGGATTTGAAATTTCGTTTGATAACAAATATGCTGAGAAAATATGGAATGCTCTAACTAAAGCTGGAGCCTCACCAGCAGGTTTAGGAGCGAGAGATTCGTTGAGATTAGAAGCAACTTACTCGTTATATGGTCACGAAATTAGCGATTCAATTACGCCTATTGAAGCAGGACTTTTTTGGCTCGTCAAACCTAAAGAAGGTATCGATTATATTGGAAAAGAAACTTTGTTAAAACAAAAATCCGAAGGAACAGATCGAATTATTGTTGGGTTGAATTTGCTGGATAGAGGTATTATTAGAGAGCATTATAAAATCTTTAAAAATGGCGAGGAAATTGGATTTGTTACCTCAGGAGGTTTTTCGCCTACACTTAAGAAAACAATTGGTTTAGGACTTGTTGAGAAACAATATAGCGAAGTAGGAACGGAATTTGAAATTGAAATTCGCAATAAGTTCTTGAGAGGAAAAATAGTTGCTACACCATTTTATAGAAACGTGTAATTATATTACAAAGAAAAAGTGAAAAATTATGGAATATGAATTTCCTGATGATTTAAAATATATAAAGACCCATGAATGGGCGCGAATTGAAGGCGATATGGCTACAATAGGCATTACCGATTATGCTCAACATCAATTAGGTGATATAGTTTATGTTGAATTGCCCGAAATAGGAAGAACGATAGAAAAAGAAAGTATTGCTGGTGAAATTGAATCCGTTAAGGCAGTTGGAGAAATTTTGATGCCATTATCCGGCGAAATAGTAGAAAATAACACCATATTAACTGAAAAACCCGAATCAGTTAATTCTTCGCCTTATAAAACGGGTTGGATGTTAAAAATAAAGATTTCAAATAGTAGCGAAATTAACGAACTTTTATCCGTTGAAGACTATAAGAAAATAGTAGAAGATGAGGAAAAATGAACTTTTTTTCCAATTTTTAATTTTATTTTTTAAATTTTAGACGTTTGAGTTGATTAATTTGGATTTTGTACCTCATGATGATAAAACTATTACTGAAATGCTTAAAGTAATTGGCATTAATAATTTAGAAGAATTATTTCAAGATATTCCTAAAGATTTAATTATTAACCGTTTAAATTTACCTTTAGGCTTATCCGAACCAGATGTTCTGAAAAATGTAAAAAAACTTTCTCAAAAGAATAGAGTTTATTCTAATTCCTTTTTGGGAGCGGGTTATTATTTTCATTACATCCCTTCTTTAGTTGATTTTGTAATTAGTCGTACAGAGTTCTATACTTCGTACACTCCCTATCAAGCAGAAGCTAGCCAAGGTTATTTACAAGCAATGTATGAATATCAAAGTATAATTTCTCGACTCACTCAAATGGATGTTGCCAATGCGAGTATGTACGATGGATCCACTGCGCTTGCGGAAGCGGCTATTATGGCAACTTTAATAACAAGGAAAAACCGTTTATTATTATTGGAAGGCATTCATCCCGAATATTCTGAAGTTGTCAAGACTTATTGTTGGGGACAGGGAATCAATCTTAAAATTATTGCTGAAAATAAACTGATAGACGAATTAAATCAAGATATTGCAGCTGTTTTATTTCAGAGTCCAAATTTCTTTGGAGATATTGAAGATGTATTGATGTTAGCAAAAAAAGTGAAGGAAAAAGCTCCTAATTGCTTATTGATACAATGTATGACCGACCCCACATGTTTAGGTGTTCTGAAACCACCAGGAGAAACAAATGTAGATATTTTTGTAGCAGAAGGGCAGTCTTTTGGAATTAGTCCTTCATTTGGTGGACCGGGATTAGGGATTTTTGCAGCAAAGAAAAAGTATTTGAGAAAAATGCCAGGTAGATTGGTTGGCAAAACAAAAGAAATAAACGGCGAACGCGAGGGATTTTTATTAACGCTACAAGCCCGTGAACAACATATACGGAGAGAAAAAGCGAGTTCAAATATATGCTCAAACCAAGCACTATGTTCATTATCTGCCTTAATTTACCTTATATCTTTAGGAAAAACAGGATTGCGCGAAATTGCAAGCCAAAACTTTCAAAAAGCTAATTATGTTAAAAACAAACTAACAGAAATTCCTGGTTATGAAATTTTAAACAAAAAACCAACATATAACGAATTTATTGTAAAATGTCCAGATGTTGATGCTCTTACTCATGAGTGCAAGCAATTAGACTTGCTTCCTCCCCTCCGTCTTTCAAAATATTTTCCAAATTTGAAGAACATAGCTTTAGTGTGTGTAACAGAAATGAATTCTCGTGAATCAATTGAAAAGTTTATCAATGCTGCTAAAAATGTTCTACATAACAAAAAGGAGGGAAAAAAATAATGGATAATAACGATTCTTTGATTTTTGAAAAAGGGGTTGGCCGCGCCCAAAAGAATTTTATTCCAAAAATGGATGTTGATGGAGAAAAACTTGAGGACATCCTTCCCAAAAATCTCTTAAGAGATGTGCTTCCAATTCCAGATGTTCCTGAGGTGGAGATCGTTCGCCATTATGTTAAATTAAGCACGATAAACTACGGTGTAGATTCAGGAATTTATCCGTTAGGCTCTTGTACCATGAAATATAACCCAAAAATTAACGAGATAGTAGTACGATTAAATGAATTTTCGCAAATACATCCACTTCAGGACGAAAACGAAGGTTCACTTGAATTATTATACAATATTTCAATAATGTTAAGTGAAATTACTGGTATGGACGGATTTACCTTACAACCTGCAGCTGGAGCGCATGGAGAATTAGTTGGTATGTTAATAATAAAAAAATATTTCGAGACTAAAGGGATTATCAAAGATAAAATTATTGTTCCAGATTCGGCTCACGGCACTAATCCTGCGTCGGCGAAAATGGCTGGATTTTCAATTATTGAATTACAATCAAACGAATACGGTGAAATTTCGCTGGATCATCTTGAATTTGCAATGCAACAAGGCGATGTAGCAGGAATTATGCTAACAAATCCTAACACGTTAGGTGTTTTTGACAGACAAATTAAAGATATAACTAAAATCGTCCATAAGCATGATGGGTTATGTTATTACGACGGAGCAAATCTGAATCCTATGTTAGGGATCTGTCGCCCAAGAGATATGGGTTTTGATATAGTTCATTTGAACTTACATAAAACATTTTCAACACCTCACGGTGGTGGGGGCCCTGGCTCTGGTCCTGTTGGCGTTATAAATGAACTCATCTCATTTTTACCAAAACCCTATATAATCTCGACTGATGATAGCATTGTTTGTGAACAGAACAACGATAAATCAATAGGGCGAATTAAAGCTTTTTGGGGTAATTTTGGGGTAATCTTAAGAGCATATACTTATATACTATCTTTAGGAGCAGATGGTTTAAAACGGGTTGGTCAGATAGCCGTTTTAAACGCTAACTACCTAAAATGTTTGCTACAAAAGAAATACGAGCTTCCATATAACCGCAGGTGTCAACACGAATTTGTTTTGTCTGATAAAAATTTACCAAACGATATTACAACTGAAGATGTTGCTAAAAGAATTCTTGATTACGGTTACTACTCTCCAACTATTTACTTTCCCTTAATTGTAAATGGAGCAATAATGATTGAACCGACAGAAACGGAATCTAAACATTCCTTAGATAAATTCGTTGAAGCGATGTTAAAGATTTTTGATGAAGCGTTAAATAAACCAGAACTCTTGAAAACTGCACCACATAACACTCCAATTGGACGATTAGATGCAGTGATCGCTGCAAGAAAACCAGTCTTGCATGATTAATTTTATTATTATAATCAAACTAAAAACAAGTAGAAGTAGAAATTAAAAAAAATTACAAATATAATTAAGTTATTTTTTAAAGAATTGCCCCAGCTAAAGTATGTTTACAAGCACAATCTCTTTCAGTGTCTATTTTTGGAATAGTTAATTCCAATATTTTTTTAAGATTGTTAGCGTTTTTCTCCATTGTACCTAAAACTTCTTCTATACTTACTGCGAGCTTTTCTACAGGCCCCCCGCATTTCGCACATTTTTCTTGATATTCAACAATTCCACAATTTGAACATTCTCCTGCCCACACATCTAAATCAGTCACCATCGCAATACAACAATAACATATCTCTTTTTCAGCTGCAAGAACTACTTCTGGATATGTTGTCATTCCAATGACATCTCCGCCCCATTGTCTGAACATTTTCGATTCAGCTCTTGTTGAAAATCGAGGACCCTCGATACAAACATAGGTACCACCATTTTGGATTTCTAACCCATCAATAGATTTTCCAGTTTCGTAAAATAAATTATTTAAATAAGAACAATAAGGGTCTGCTTGGCTTATATGGCATACTTGCCCACCTTCATAAAAAGTATCCAACCTTTTTTTAGTTCTATCAATGTATTGATCAACCATTATAAATTTGCGCTTATCGTGCTCCTTTTTTAGAGATCCAACTGCTGAAGGTGAAATTATACATTTTACTCCCAATTCTTTTAAAGCCCAGAGATTAGCTCTAGAATTTACTTTATGTGGCGGTATTACATGCCCAGCTCCATGACGAGCTATAAACGCTACTTTCTTTCCTTTAAATTCACCGACCTTAACAATATCAGATGTATTTCCATATGGTGTATATACCTTTATATCCTCAATGTTATCAAGTTCAACACCTGAACCCGTTCCACCAATAATAGCTATTGAAGCGGATTTCGACTTTAAATCTTGTTTTGATAGCATAATAAAAACCAATTTTTATTTATATAAGTATTAATTATTTTAGGGAATTGAATTAATTATTTTTATTGAATATTTCTAATATTTAAAAAAATTCAGAAAATTTACCAAATCGTCATATAAAGAAGTATTTTTTTTCATACCTTTGATATAAAGGCGGTCTTCTGTATATTGTAACAAGGCTGAAGACATTTTATTATATTCAAACCTAAATGCTTCTTTATGTGTGAAGCCAATACAATGAATGTCGTAGTTCAAATTTTTATTAATATATGTTAAACACGAGTTTAATAAATTAGCATAACAAAAAAATTGAGGTATTGATTGAAGTATCTCTGATTTATTTTGCTTATAATCGAAAATAAGAATACAATTATCTACAATTCCTAAAAAATCAATATGACCTGTTTGAAAAACAAGTTTTTCTTCCTCATTAATAATTTCTCTTCCTAAAAATTTCCATACAGGGACTTCAACGGCTACAATATAATCAAAATATTCTAAAAATTTACTTTGTATAGGATAATGATATGGTATTTGGGAATACTCTTCTATATGAGATTGGTAAATTTCATCTGCATATAGGATGATTTCAGAAAACTTTGATAACCGCACTAAAACTTTTCTAGATGTAAAATAATTTTCTATTTCGTCTACATTTGCTCTAAATTGAGATGTTCCGATTATTTTTAAATTAGATGCACGAAGGTCAGGATTAATAAAAGCTTCAAAAGGATAGTTAAAATCATTAATATTTATTAAAAAAGAATTTAGAACTTCCGCAATTTCTCCTTTATCATGTAATTTTTCGAGTCTATAATCAAAACTAATGGATTTAGCGGTTTTAACTTTCGATGGTCTTTTATATAAATGATGTTTTTCTAATATGTGTAGAATCTCATAATAATCATAGTCACGAATCTCTGTTGTTTCACAAAGAATCATAGTTGAAAAGTATTTATGTGTAAACATGTAAAATATTGTTTTGATATACCTACTAATGAGCCTTTTTTGTGTTTCAGATAATTCATCAAGATCTAAAACAGACACGACTTCACTAATAATAGAATCTATAGTAAAATTGTCTAATACCATTCTATTTAGCTCTTTTGCGATAATAAGGATTATGGAATATTTATAATTACTCCATTGGTTAGTTGGAATGCCTGTTAAACCTAAATTATTTTTAATATTTTTAAAAATTCCTATGGAAATATCATATTCTTCAGTAAGAGCTAAAGTCGACAAATCGGGATTTGTTAGCATAAGAAAACGTGCTTTAATATAGGTTTCAGCAAGAATTCTCTGTGTCTTGGATAAATTGTCAAGATCCAAAATAGGCGTGACTTCAATAACAATAGAATCTATGGTAAAATCGTCTAATTTTAAGGAAGTTAACTTATTTTCGATGTCTTGAATGATGGCATCTCTAATAGGGGGAAAATCTTTAGTCGTAATACCTGTTAAATTCAAAGCATTCTTTATGATTTTGAAATTGTCTATAGAAATATTATATTCTTCAGCAAGAGCTAAAGCTGATATATTAGGATTTGTCAGCATAAGAAAACGTGCTTTAATATAGGTTTCAGCAAGAGTTTTCTGTGTTTCAGATAATTCGTCAAGGTCCAAAACAGGCACGACTTTAACAACAATAGAATTTACAGTAAAATTGTCTAAATTTAAGGCTATTAAATAATTTTCAATGTCTTGAATGATAGCATCTCTAATAGGCGGAAATTCTTCTGAAAGTATTCCCGTTAAATTTAAAGCACTTCTAATCTTTTTAAAAACCGATCTGGGAATATTATATTTTTCAACTAGACCTCTAACAGACATACAACTTTCTGTAATTAAATAAAATATCGCTTGAATATATGTATCTACACGTTCCCTTTGGCTTTCAGATAATATATTCAGATTTAAATCTGACAAAATATAATTAATTATACTTTTGCTCGTAAAAATTTTCAAATCTAAATTATTCATTTTATTGTAAAGATCACGAATAACATCGTCCCTAAAAATTGTCCATTCAGCATTTGATATAAATACATTTTTATCATTATTTTTTGACATATTACAACCATCCATTTTATTAATTTTTTTTAGAATCGAATTTTAAAAATTTTTAGAAAAATTTTAAGAGATTTCACACTTAACAATTAGAACCAGACTTAATTAAATCATATAGAGTTAAGATTTATCTTGAAAGAAATTATAAAAAGTAATATTAGGGATCAGAATTAAATTTAATTCCTTATTCTTTTTTATTTTTATCTAGTGGGTATAATTCCATAGATTCCTCTAAAATTGTTGTAACAAATGCGGAAATACCTTTAAACTTAGTATTTGCTCGGTGGAACAGATTAAATAAACTATTTTTTCAAAATTGACTAAATTAATCATTTATTTAGTAGAAAATAATATAGATTTTTCTTTTCCTGTTTGGAAGGGGAATTCCCCCTCTTACAAACAAATGATGATAATGATTAGAATTAAAGCATAAGTTACTCGAAGTTTTAAGTTTTATTCGTTAGTTTTCAATATTTCTAAATATAAATCGTTAATATCATCATAAATAGTATAAATCTCTTCTTCATTTACCTGTTTAAAGAAATTCTCTAAAATATTTTTAGCTTCCTTTAATTTATTATTGTTGAAATAAATCATGGCTTTTATATAATAAAGGTAGTTCTTGCGTACTTGATTGAATTCACCTGGATTCAACCGTTCAATTAATTTATCTAATTCCTTTACTATTTCTAAAGAAAATTTGGAGATAATATCTCTGTTAAAATAAAGCTTTTCTACAATAATACTATGAGATTTATTATCACTCCAATTAATTGATTTGGTAATTTCAATAAACAATTTTAGTGCAAATTTCAAGATTTCTTTTTCATATTTGTGCAGTAACTCATGATTTAGAACATCCAATATTAATAGGCTAAAATAAATTGGTTGTTTATTCAATTTATTAAAATCAATGAGTTCATCTATGATAATAAAAAATTCATTGGTTTTTATCTCCACACCTTCATTTAAATTAGATAGAATCTTGCTCAGTACCCATATTTCGAAATAGTCATTATCCCATTTTAACTCAGGATCATCTTTATACCACTTCAGCAATTGGTATGCATCAATTTGAGCATCTTTATAACGTTTTTCTCTTATGTCTCGTAAAACTTTGAAATATCTGAGTTTTTCTTTTGGATAATCCTCTAAGCTCTCAAGATATTTCAAGCTGTTTTCAATCTTTTTATCTAAATCATTTGATTTGAAACAAATTAAGAGGAAGGAAAGATATCTTTCTTCAAGCCATTTTATATTCCAATCGGGTCTGCTTAATAATTTAAACTTTTTGAGTTCTTTATTCCGATAATTATCGAGAACGGATAAGAAATCGTTCAATTTATTAGCTTGGTATGCAATTTCTCCAAATGTTTTTAATTCATATTGTTGAATCTCGGGATTTAATAGCTTATAGATGAAATATTTTGTCTCGGGGAATTTATAATCCTTTAAAATCAAAAGTAAAGTTAGAAATTCAGGTATCCTCCGATTAGTGTTTAATGATCGAGTGATAAAACCTAATAATTCGCGTTCTTGATTAAAACTCTTGTTTTCAATGAAACATAACACTTCAAATAATTGATTAACCTCAACATTCTTATGCATATTGATATATTTCTCAACTTTTAAAGCCCATTTAAATGGATACCAAGTTAAATTATTCTTAAAATATTTAATGATCTGCTTTTCAGTACCATAAATGTTAGTTTTCCTATGATTTATTTTCCATATTGATTTAAAAAGATTAGTTAAATTATTAACCTTAGAAAATCCCTTTTTAAATCTGAGAAAATGAAGATTTAACAATAGTGGAACCAAAGAATTTGGAATTAATCTGTGTAATCGTATGTTCAATTTGTTATACTTATCAAAATCGTTTTCATAATAGAAATATAGTATTTTTAAAAGAGTAGAAACAATAGGATAAGATTTTTCGATATTCTTTTTATCTATTAATTTGAACATCTCGTCAATATATCCTGTAATTGCAAAAGAACAAGCGAAAATAATTTCATAATAAGGTCTATTGTCTTTAGGAATAGATTTTATTTGATTTTGGAGAATATTTAACAAATCTTTATCTTTTTTTGTTCGTTCCTTAATTAATAAACTAATATTGCCAATAGATCTCTCAATATTAGTTTTAAAAATTAATTTATCCAGGAGATTCTCTTTCTCTAGTAATCCATTGATTTTTTCAAGACCATTTTCTATTCTATTAAGATAATATTCCTTTTCCTTGATTTTTAGATAATCAGGAAAAGGGCGAATTAGTAATAGGTTAGTTTTTGCTTTAAACCTTATATCATCTTCCAAATCTTCTAAAGATTGTTTATAATATTTCTTTGCTAAAATCAAATTTTTTAGCTTCAAATAACATTCTGCAAGATAAAAAATATTCTTATTAAACGGAGAAAAAGAACTAGTTCTTGGTTCTAAAATATTAGAATGGATTTTTGATAAACCTAATATTAATTCCAGACATTTACTATATTGTTGTTTTTTATATACATAATCAATCAAGCACTGTCGGATATAAGAAGAATCCTTTTGAACATTTATAATATTGGAATCCTCTTCTTTAGCTCCATCGATTTTATCTGCCAATATTAAAGTTCTCTCAATAATATCATCAGTATTATTTGTTATTTTACTATAACAGAAAATTAAATCTTTCCCGATTTCTGTTGCATTAATCCTTATACTCTCTTGAGAATATGGATTTAAAAGAAATTGTTCCATTATAAGAATAGCATTGTGGTATTTCCCCGATTCTTTATATAGTCTAAAGATATTATAATCGTTTTCTTTTAGTAAATAAGAAAAAGGAAAAAAATTATGGGAAATGGAATAATTTTCTTTTTCCTTTAGCTCATTTGCATATTCTAAAAGTTTAAATGAACGCTCATAATGCTTTTGTTTGAATAATAACAGAGCTATTTCAGTATTTGCCCATATATTATTAGGTGAGATATTTAAAATCTTATTTAAACAACTTTCTAAATTTTTATCTCGATCCAAAGCTTTTAGAATAATCGCTTTGATTTTTAGAGGTAAAGTAAGACTATAAACATTGTTTAATAAGGAATTAATCTCCTTTAACTCATTTCTTAGGATTGAAAGGTGTTCTTCCCTCTTCTCTTGAAAATCCCCAATCTTACTCTCGCTTATATCCCACTCATAAAATTTTGAAACCAAATTAAGTAAATTTATAACATCTTTCAAAAGTTGATTGAGTTCATTATATTCTTTAAGATTTGGTATTTGAATAAAACGATTCGAAAGAATAGTTAAAACCCGACCTTCTAACAATTTATTTGGAAAAATATCAATTAATCTAAGAAATTCTTCTATAGCTTTTGAATGTTCTTTATTTTTTAGGAGATTCTCCGCATAAATCCATCTTAATTCGGGATTATTGAATCTTTTTATAAATTCTTCCAATAATTTTAATGATAAATCATTTAAATCGTGTTTACTCAATTGATTACTAAAGAAATTAATATCTTGAATGATTTTTTCAGGTGTAATGCTAATCTCTAAAATCTTAGAGATATTAACTTTTACTTTTTGAATAGAATAGGTTTTATCTTCAATTAATTCGATAATCATGTTTGAAAGAGCAAATAATGAATTATCTAAATCTAATTTTAACGCATTATTCGTTATATTCTTAATCTTCTCTAAGCTCCATGAAGTCTGGCGATAATATAAATAAAGTAAATTTTCATATAATACTCCTTCTTCAGGATATAGATTAAGAAGCAATTCACTTATGTTTATGGCTTTTTCTCCAATTAAATACTTTTGATTGTAGAAGATAAAAGCTAAGATTAACGCGCTTTCTTGATACTCTGAATCTGAAATGATTAAAACTTCAATTAAATCTTCAATATAACTGATTAGATCTATTTTAAACTTATCGTAAAACTCGTAATCCGTTCTAAACTCGTTTGAATAGTTATAGACTAATAATTCTAACAGTTTTAGCTTTAATTTATAATTCGTTGGTTCATGATCAGATTTTTGTTTTAAAATTTCTAATTGTTCATAAATCATCTTTTTAGAGGCGCCAAGTTTTAGTAATTGGGATGGAACTGCTTCACTTTCCGACAAAAATATTTTTCTTCTTAAATAAAATTCATATTTTTCTTGAATCTGGGGCGATAAAAGGTTAAAGGGTGATTTTACCATATGAACTTCACTTGAGCATTTTTCTTCTATTAAATTTTTAATTTGGATTGATAGCTCAATATGAAATAGATTAATAAAATCTAGATATTCTGAACATAGTTCATATAAATCATTAAAAACATTCCTCTCTATATCCTTTCTTATAATTTCTTCATGAGTATAATATTTGATTCCTTTCCAATAATATCTTCTTATATGCCTTTCAATTGATGAATGTATTTCTTTTATTAGTTTATCTGATTTTAAAATACAATGAAAATCAGGATAAGAACCATATGACTGAAATTTTAGCTTAAATTGGGGGATTTCATTATATAATCTTAAGTGTGATTCATTGAACACTGGAAAATCTATACTTTCTTCCCTAGCATTATTTTTCCATAAAGGATGAGTAGATATCAGTGTTGTTATTAACTCAAACAAATTAAAAAGTTTTAAAACAATCTAATTAAAAAAAAAATTGTTCATATTTCAATCCCATTTTTTCAAAATAATACTAAATAAAAAACTTGATATTTTTGGATTGTTTTAACTAAGTAAAAAGTTTTTTGATATTTTATAGTATAATAAGTTATCTAAAATAAAACAACAATGCCGCAAATAAAATTTCTTGGGGGATGTAGAGAAGTAGGGAGGTCAGCAGTTCTAATTGAGTCAAATAATGGGGCGCAATGTATGTTAGATTATGGCATTAGATTCAAGGGCGAAGAAAGATTACCTTTAGATGGAGATTTTAGCAATCTTAAAGCTATTGCGTTGTCTCACTGCCATGTAGATCATTCTGGAGGTTTACCTTTTTTATTTAAGAACAAAGACATTCCCCTCTTTACCAACCCTCTAACGCTTAGGATGTCAGAGATTTTGATAAAAGATACGATTAAAATCTCCAATTATCCTCATCCGTTCGGGTATAGAGAGTTACAAAGAACAATTAAAAACGCATCTTTTCTTAGCAACGAAGTACGTCAAAAAATAGATGATAATTTCTATATAACATTTTACGACGCAGGACACATTCCCGGTAGCGTATCTATCTTAGTAGAAGTTGATAAAAAGAGAATTCTTTACACGGGAGATATCAATACTCAAGAATCGAACTTAGTTTCTCCAGCCGCACCTTTCAAATTGCCTGAAATTGATGTATTAATTACGGAATCCACGTATGCTTTAAAAGAACATCCTATAAGAGCGGAACTTGAAAAAAAATTTATTGATGATACTCTAAATATTATAGAAAATGGTGGAAAAGTTCTTGTTCCTGCTTTTGGGGTTGCTCGCTCACAAGAAATTTTGTTAGTTTTGCAAAAATACAATTTTAAAAGTGAAATATTTCTTGATGGTTTAGCAAGAAAAGTTTCGACAGAGTACGCTCAATTTCCTAATTCTTTTAAAAATTTTGCTGAATATAAGTCCGCTTTAAAAAAAGCTCAATTAATAACATCTAGAGAAAAAAGAAAGAAAGTTAAAAAGAGATTAGATGGTTTAATCATATCTCCATCAGGTATGTTAAAGGGAGGCGCTGCTATTGAATATATCGGCTCAATTCTAACTGATCCAAGCTCAGCAATCTTTCTTGTGGGATATCAAGTCGAAGGGACTCCAGGAAGAAAATTAATTGACGAAAAAGTTTTCGAATTTAAAGAAAGAAACAGTAGGAATTATCGTACAAGAGATATTTCTATCAAAGCAAACTGCAATGTAGATTATTATGATTTTTCTAGCCACGCAGACAAAATTCATTTACACAAATATATCGAAGATATAAAGTTTCAAAACGATTCTAAAATTATTTTTTGTATACATGGAGATCCAAAATCAACAACTTCATTTGCTTACGATTTGTCAGACAAAGGTTTTAATTCAGTTGCGCCTGAAATCGGTGAAACTTATAAAATATAGAAAAACGCAGATTAAGGAACATTCTCTTTATTCTTGTAATTGCTTTTTAATTATTTTATCACAGTTTTCTAAAAAGACATCAATTTTATCAACAGGGACTTTTGTACCCGCAGCTGGCGGATGACCTCCCCCTAATGCGTCTAAATTTGAAAGTTTTAGCGCTTCTCTGATCGCCTCTGAAAGGTTTACACCCTTTTTCACAATACTTTCGTGTGCCCTACTCGATATTTTGTATACCCCCTCCTCTTTTCTCTTTGCACACCCAAAAATAGGTTTTGATTTATCTATTAAATCATTTTTGCTAAAAATTAACATAGAAGCAATTGTACCGATAATTGTTTCTGATATAACATCTTCTCCAAAAAAAAATTGGATGTACTCTTTGAGTTGAATTTTATTTTCATCATGTATCCATGCTAATGCTTGGCCTAAAGATTTTTTGTACTCTATTAACTGCTCTCTCGCTTTCTTATAAGCGATTCTTCTATCACCCATTGCAATAGCGATTCCTAACGATCCATTATGACTTCTCCCACATGAATTTAAAAGATAAGAAAATTCTTTTAGATCGTGTAATTCAGAACCAACTAATTCATTTTTTAATATGTACCTATTAATAATAAGATTATTTATAATTTCAGAAGGCTCAACATCGAGTTTAAGAGATATATATCTAATTATGCCCGAAGTAACTTTCTGTTTTTCTTCTTTGTTAAAATCATTTAAAGTTCTTATATTTCCATCTGAATTTTCCATTAAAATTCCTAAAGTTTGTAAAAATTTTAACATTTTACTCGTGTTTCCACTTAATCCCGGTAGATTAATATCGGTGGAGTAAGCTATTGCTTCATTTATAGGTTTAATAGGAGAAAAATTCAAGTCATTTACCATTTCGACTAAATCTGCCTTAGTGGCATGTTCTAAAATAATAGAATTTAACCCGGTAAAAGAATTACTAGGTCCTCGATTTTGAATATCACCCGTTGCACCTATAAGTGCTATTGGAGACAAATCTACATTATTCTCATTTAACGCTTTAGCAAAGAAGTAACAAATTCCTGCTCCAGAAATTTCTTTACTACCATCAATTTCATAAAAATAAGGGTTGATATGCCAAGGTTTCGAATTTTTGTAAATTTCTTTAATTTTATCGTCATTCTTATCTGAAATATTTTGGGGAACATGGTGATCTAATATAATATAGGGAGTATTTTTATTATCACTATTTAATTTATCATCGAGTTCTAAATATTGTCCGCTTCCAAAATCAGAAAAAATTAACAAATTATTATAGTCCTGAACCTTTTCTGCAATTTTTACAATTTCTTCTCTTTCTAATTGTCTTAACACAGAGATCTGAAAGGGTACACGCTCTCTATATAGAGCCTTCCCAAGAATTGCCCCAGATGTTAATCCATCTGCATCTAAATGAGTATATATCTGAACAGCCGCCTCAGATTCTTTTAAATGATCTTGAAACCATCTTACTGTTTCTGTTAGATCAGAGGTTAATAGTTTAAGTTTTGTATTCATTTTTTTATAAAATTTTAATATAAACTTAATTTAATATATTAAAATAAGAATTTAATATTAAATACTCAATTAAAAAAAAATATTAAGTGAAAAATATGACACACCATGTCAAAATTAATGAGCTAACTTTAAAGCTTGTTGAAAAAATAATTGAAAATAAAGAATTTTATAAAGCCGAAGTACATAAATTTGATAATGGCGCTACAGTCTTAGATATGACAAATGCATCGTGGAACGGGGGAAAAATAGTTGGTGAAATTTGTATGGGCGGATTAGGAACAGTTGATTTTACTTCCTATAACTTAGATGGTCATTATATACCGAGTGTCAATGTTTATACTTCAGAGCCAATAATATCTTGTATGGCATCTCAACTAGCGGGATGGAACGTAAAATTGAAAGAAGAAGTAGAAAAAGAAGGTGTAAAAAAAAAAAAGACAATTTTTCAATCATTAGGTTCAGGACCTGCTAGAGCTAAAAGTAAAGTTGAAAAATTATTTGAAAAAATTAAATACTCCGATGATTCGGACTGCGCTGTGATTTTTTTTGAAACCGCAAAGTTGCCTAACGAAGAAGTGATGGCAATAGTAGCAGAAAAATGTGGAGTAGATACAAGTAAAACTTATGCAGTCTGCGCACCTACTGCTTGTTTAACGGGGTCTATCCAAGTTGCTGCTAGAATCGTAGAAACGGGTATACATAAACTCCATGAAATCCATTTTCCTTTAGATGTGCTCAAAGACGGTTTTGGAACGGCTACAATAGCCCCTATCGCTAAAGACGATCTTGGAGCTATGGGGCGAACTAATGATTCAATTAGTGCAGCTGGTATGACTTACTATACGATTGATGTCGAAAAGGACAAACAAGATGAGATTTTTGATCTGCTTAAAAAAGCTCCAGCCAATACATCGTCTAGTTATGGAAGACCATTTTTAGAAACATTTAAAGCAGCAAATTATGATTTCTATGCGATTGATCCAGGATTATTCGCTCCGGCTATTTATACAATTACAAATGTTCAAACAGGAAAGAGTATTACAGTTGGTGAAATTAACCATAATTTATTAAAAGAGTCCTATAAGTTAAGTTAAAATTTACTTTATCAATATTACTCTAATTTTTTTTTATTTATGTTAAATAACGGTTCAAAAATCTAAAAATTAGTTAATTCGCCTTGATATTTTAATATTTCTGCATCGGATATATCTTTATCAACTTTAATTTGTTTATGGATTCCTAAATAAGCACAAGCTATTTTAGCTGCTGCAGCAATTTCAGCTTTTTTTAAGGTTAGAGAATATTCGTCAACAGGTTGTATTTGATCGATATAGCGTGATTTTCGATAATTCTTCTCATCTTGTATTGATTCCTCTAAAAATGGGTCGTATTGAAATTTTTTTTCTTGTAATTCCGTAGCTCTTTCAGATTTCATCTTGTATAATAAAGAAGCCATTTTATCAGCCACATTGAAAGGTAATTGATTTTTTCCTATTATTCTAATGATGTTGTTTATGTCAAAATAATTTAATGTGTCATACTTTGCTCTTATAAAGCATTTAAGGTTTTCAAAATTTTTTTGACATTCAATCTCAGTCCAATCGTGAATTGCCAATCTTCTTCGGAAAAAGATCAACTCCCAATCGATTTCTAACTCTTTTAAAAATTTAAATAATTTGTCATCATTCGGTTTTCTTGATTCTATAATAATAAATAATTGTAGACCATAGTATTTATGCTCTTCTTGTAGGAAATATCCTCGTTGTTGCATTGACGCAAGGATTTGGACCTTTATAGAGTAAATATTATCAGAAACATCCCTTTTTTCACAGTCTAAATAAATTACATTTCCTTCTTCGGTAATATATTCACTATCAAGAAAGCCTAAAATGCTATCATCGTTTTCTTCAATAAAATCCCTCAATCCGCTGAGTGTTGGTTTTACATCATACTTTGTTAAATCATTTTCTCTGATTGTAACGTAATCAGTATTACTTCCTCCAATTGCTAACTTAATAGATTTTAATTTTAACTCTTTTTCCTGTCCAAATACATTTTTAAAAGCATCAATTAAAGGAAAAATTTCATTCTCTAAAATATTTAGATTAGCCATTGAACTTTCAAAAGGTTGCGGTGACTCAAGCAATTTGTTTAATACTGGCGCTTCTGAAGCATCAACTTCAATTTCATAATCTTTTGCTAAGTTCTTTCGAATAATACAAAAGGATCTTCTTTTTTTATTGTATATGGAAAGAGAAGTACAATTGTCTATAACCGCTCGAAATTGTTCGTTGTACATATCATCAAAACTTTTCGATTTGAGCTTTCTTTTTTTCATGAGTTTAGCCAAAAAATATTCTATTGTTAAATTAATAAAAAAACAATTTTATAATTTTATGTATGAAAAAATATAATTATCTTCTATTAATATTACTGAATTAATAATCTTTTGATAACTTTTTGTTAAAAAATAACATAGATAGTTAGTTTACTATTACATTATCCGTTATTTAGAATTTTGTGGGATCCTAATCTCTTAATTAAACAAAAATCAAGCAAAAGTTCTAAAAGCAGAGTAACAGAAGTAAATTCATTGAACTTAAGTAAAAATCTAATCTAATTCGTCCTCTAAGAAGTATTTACTTCCCTTTTTTTTATATATTATTGTTGAGCCAAAAGTATTTCGCATAGTATATTTGTCTCCTTCAACTTCTATTAATTCAATAGAATAAGGCAACACTCTATCTTTTAGTATTTCGTTGACAATTCTTTTCTCTTCAGCAGGGTCCATAATATAAAAATATCATGCGGTTAAAAAAAATTTTTCTGTTTTCTTAAAATTATTTGTTTAAATAAAAATTACTTACAACGACTCTTTTCCAGTCATCTCAATTATATTTAATCTCATTATATATATGTTATCATATGCTTGTTCATTTTTGAGAAATCTTTTTTTTATTTTACCTGGATCTTCTTCTAAGTGATTTAGAATGATGTTAAATCCGTATTTTTTTTCTTCCAAATCTTCTACAGTTGTCATTTTACCCCAGAATACGATAGAACGGTACTTATGAGAACAATCGTTCATTACATAACCTAGATCGTTCACTATTGCACCACACACATTCGAGTTTTCCCTTAAAAACTCAACTTTTAACCCTTCTTTAGTACTGTGAAAGTACAAAGAATTCCGTTTTAAGTCAAAACCATAACTTAAGGTTACTATGTAAGGTTCGTTAGCTCTACACATTGAAATCATCGCAAACTTTCCGTTTTTCAATATTTCAATTATTGTATTTTTATCTGTAATTTCCCTTTCTTTTTTTTTCATATGATATTTCGGCATAAATTTTTCTCACACTAAGATTAATATCATTATCTCCAAATAAGGATGCTTAAAAATTACGCAATAGTAGTAATTCCTCTGGATATTACTTTATTATTTAAAAAAATTATCTCAATCAAAAATTATACTATATAAAACTAACGGTTTCAACGGTTTTATTAAGAAATCGTGAAAAATTTAATAAAAACTTATGTTTAAAATATAAATAAACTTCTAGATAAACATACAACAGAATTAAAATATTTGTTTGTGGATGATAACCATGGCTAAACACGTACTTGATATCGGCTTTTTCAGCACAATGTATAGTCAAATTAATGGTACTGCTCATGCTGTTCGATTTTTATCCGAAGCAATCGCAAAACTTGGTCACAATGTTCATGTTTTTGCTCCTCGAGTTCAAAATGGGTACAAAAAGCCGAAAACTTTACATTTTCACGAAATTGGGGGTATAATGATTGCCCCTAAAACGGGTTTTGTTTTAAGTGCCCCTATACATAAGATCTTTTTCTGTCAACACGATTATCTCGATATTTCCCATATCCATACGCATGCTGTTGTAGGATCCATGGCAGTAAATTGGTCCAACTACTTAGGGATTCCAATGGTAGGGACTCATAATAGTCCTATGCAGTATTACACGGCTCAATATGTTCCGATTATTGGTAACCTATTGACAAAAGGCGACCTTATTTGGAGATACGAACGCCATATAGTAGATAAATACGATTTTGTTCATGTCGCTACAAAATCCAAAAAAGATTTGTTAAGAGATTACAGATTTAAAGAACCAATAGTTTGCATGACGAATGGTATTCACGATTTATATTTTACAAATTTGAAAGAAAATGGGATCCGTGAAAAATATAATTTAGAAGGTAAAAAGGTCCTTTTATATGCATCAAGGCTATCCCCAGAAAAGCACCCCGTAGATATTATTAAAATATTTAAAGAAGTACATAAAGCAATTCCTAACGCTCACCTATTATTAGTTGGAAGCGATGGTCCTTCAACTGACCAAGTAACAAGAATAATTAAAAAGAAACAATATCGAGATTTCGTTTCGTATGCGGGTAGAATACCATTTCCAGATTTATTAAAATTATATAATACAGCAGATCTAACTTGTTTGTGGTCGTGGATTGAAGCTGAAGGGCTTGTCCTACTCGAAGCGATGGCTCAGGGAACTCCTTGTGTTGGAGCTAATGCTTGTGGAATTAGCAATATAATTCGACATGGCAAAACGGGATATTTGGCAAATAATCTCGATCAATTTAAAGATTACGTTATAAAGTTATTAAAAGATGACGATCTTAGGGCAGAATTTGGAAAAAATGCTCAAAAAGTAGCTCAAGATTATAGAGTAAGCAAAATCGCAAAAACATGGATTAAGTTATACAATTTCACAATTAATGAACTCTATCCTTTACGATACAATAGAAAAGATAGGAAAACTCGTGTGGAGTTAGTAAAAGAATTTATCCTACACTTACCAAATGTAACTTTTTAAAAATTATCTCTCTCTCTAACTTTTTCTAGTTTTAGTTTACATTTCTCACATAGATAAATAGATTTACTATCAATTTCTTTAATATTTTTAGAGAAGTGCATAACACAATAATCGTTAAGACAATGGCTACTATCTAATATTAAATGTCCAATTTCATGAATAATTTCTTTATAGATCCTCCTTTCTATCTTTTTCAATTTAAGATCTTCAAGATTAAACATATCTATCAAGTTATGAGTAGAGACTATAGCACACATGTATTTAATATATGCCTCTCCAAATAAAAATAACAAATTTTCATTACTACTGGAATAGATTGGTAAATTTGTCAATCCTAAGCCAATATCTAATTTATATTCAAATTTTTTATTAACAATAATTTCATAAAATTTATTAGTTGGTTGGAGGAGGACCTTTTCTGAAGATTTATTTAATAAATTATGTTCTTCCTTTACCTTTAATTCAAATAATTCAGGGCGTATTTTTATGTTTTCTATAAACTGAATATCAAAAAAAAAAGAATCGAATGTTTGATCCAAATGAAATCTCAACTTGTTTAACATAGAAGTTGAAACATTTCCAATAAAGATAATTCCCAAATGACAAGGAAATACAATTTGTCTATAAGTAGATTGATTTGTTGGTAATACTAGAGTTTGCTTATTTAAAAAATCTTTACCATTTTGAAATTTTAACATAATAAAATTATTTTAACAAACGGTTATACTCATTTTTTGTTCATAATTATTATCTATTTAAGCTATTAATAATTTTATTAATTTAAATAATTACTATAAAAATTTCTTAGCATTGTAATGTCGGATAATCCTAAAACAACAAATTCTCAAGACGATGACCAAAGGGATGCTCAATTAAATTTGAATATTAACGAGGGGCAAAAAGAAGTATTAGAAAAGGATTTTGTACATCACTTTATACCAACTTACAGAATTAAATCTTTGTTATATCCCTTACCTATAGTAATAGTTATTGTTTGTGCTGCTATTTTAGCCTATCTCACATTTTTTGTTGCGGGTATTCAGATTGAAGAAAGCTACATCCCTGAAGCCGAATTTGGTGCCCTGGCCGTCGTATTAAATGGTGTTATTTTCACTATAATAGCCGTAGTTTCAGCGTTTGTTATCGTCTTTTTTATAAAAAAATTTGGAATAGATGTTTTAAAATACATTTTTGGACTGAGTTTTGCTTTTATAAGTTTCTTTATGACTCTAATGTTTTCAGAGGTAATTATATATTTAATCTTTGTTCAATTTCCTGAAACTACTTTTGTTTTGAAACTTTATTTTCTATTTATTAATGTCTACTTGCCAATACTGACAGCGATTTTAGTCTTTCTACTACTTTACAAATACTTTACTTCAAAATCAATTAATACAAAAAATTTAATCATTTTATACGTCAGTTTATTAATAAGTGCTTCGATGAGTATTATTTTGCCCTTTTGGAGCACGTTAGCTATATTAATCGGCATCTCACTTTGGGATATCTTTGGCGTTCTTTATAAACATGGTCCAATTAAAGATATGATAGATTTAGCTTCCCATAATGACGATGAAATTAACTTAACAAAAGTAGAAATAAAAGAAAAAATTAAGAACGGTGAGATGATTTATGATACCTCTAAATTAGAGATTGGTATCGGAGATTTGGCTTTTTACAGTTTGCTTACTTCCAGCGTCCTTCTTTATACAAATAATATAGTAATTATGATTTTAACCACAGTTGCAATTCTGATCGGAACAGGAATTACAATATCGGGATTAAAAAGAAATAAAATTTTGCCTGGGCTCCCAATTTCTATTTTCTTAGGCATAGGTGCTTTCTTCCTGTCTCAGTTTGTAATAAATATCTTTTTTTAAAAATTCTAAAAGTTGAAATAGATAATGGTTGATTTAAGTCTTATTAAAACATTTACGGTTGTTGGGGCGGGAACCATGGGGAGAGAAATAGCCCAAGTTGCTTTAATGTCAGATATGTTTGACAAGGTTATTTTGAACGACATTAACGAAAATGCTCTAAATAACGCGAAAAAATTTATTAAACTTGGTATAGAAAAAATTGAATCTAAAGGAAAGTTAGGCCAAGGATTGACCACGCTTTCTCTAGTTAAAAACCTCATTATTGATAAAAACCTAATTAATTCTATTAAAGAAGCAGATTTTATCGTAGAAGCGATACCCGAAGTAATGGAATTAAAGCAAGATTTATTCAAAGAATTAGGGCAACACGCGCCAGAACATGCGGTATTAGCAACAAATACATCAACGATGAGCATTTCTAAAATCGCCGAAGCGTCAGGCAGACCAGAACAAGTAATTGGGATGCATTTTTTTACGCCTATTCCGTTACTCCGATTAATTGAATTAATTAAAGGAGAAAAAACATCTCAAGAAGCGTTTAACTTGGGAGTGGCAATTGGTCAAAAACTACCAGCGCTCAAAGGCAAAAGATATATCGCAAAAATAGAAAAAGAAAGTCCAGGCTTTATTGTAAATCGTCTAACTATTGCGACAAGTCTACTTTTTAATTGGATTTTAGATAGGGCTACGGATAAAGGAATACCTTACGAAAAATTTGACAACGATTTTGTTTCTTCCCCTGAATTAGGCCCCTTAGCTAAATGGGATTACTTAGGTTTAGATATTATTTGCGATGTTATGAATTATTTTGCTAAAGAGATATCACCAGAATTTGCCCCAGGCAAAACGCTCACAAATATTCTTAAAGAGGGAAATTTGGGGAGAAAATCGGGAAAAGGCATTTATGAGTGGTTTGAAGGAAAGCCAAAAATTAGCTTTCATGAAAAAGCAGGATTATTTAGTCTAGAACACTACTACGCGATCCAATTAAACGAAGGTTGTAGATTATTAGAGGAAAAAATTGTTTCCGGATATAAAGTAATTGACGACACTATGTTAGCTGGGATGGACATGCCTGGACCTTTTGGAGCTGGAAAAAAGAATTACGAAAAATGGTCTCAAATGTTAGATGATCTTTCAGAATTAACTGGAATAGCCTATTTTAGACCGTGCAACTTAATGAAATCTGGAAATTTTCTAAAAATGAGAAAATAATTTGTTATATATAATTAAGAATCAAAATTTTTAGAAAATACTTTTTCAAGAATAAATATTAATTTATAATACATATTAATCTAAATTAATGCAATTGTTTCTTCATGAAAAATGAATGAAAAAGATTCAGCTCCTAAAACGGGTTTCCAAAAAATTTTAGATTTTTTTAACAATAATCTTGAGATGAATCATCCAATCGCAATCGCTGAAGTAGTTGAGAAAACCGGATTTTCGTGGAGCTTCGTGAAAAAAACACTTGCTAAAATAAAAGAAGAATACGATGGATTTCAATTTGAAAAATCAGGAAGCACATGGATTATGTGGAAAGACCGAAATCATATAATAAAGAAATTGGAAGAAACTTGTTCTCGTTTTTTAAAAGATGATGAACAGGAATGCTAAATGGCTTGATCGATTCTTCATCTCTTACACTTTCCAATGTTTTTACCTGAGATATATAAAATAGAGCAACCCGGGCAAATATTATTTTCTTTAAATTGCTAGAGCTTACATAATTATACTATTTACCGAATCGGGGGGATTAGGCGAAAAAAAAGACTGGATAAATTCAATGTCGAGTTCGTTAAATACTGTGGCGCTCTTACATGAAGCAATTAAGATCCCATAGTGGTTTAATGGTTGTATTAATATTGCCCCATCAGAACAATCAATTAATATTCGTTTTAGATTGTCAGCTATTATTTCACCAACAAATTGCCTTCCTATCCACCTTAGAGCAGTACTTATCGCGGCGATAAGCGTACGGTCGATGTTTTTATCTACAAAAGAAGCAATTGGTAAGCCTTCATTACCCACAACTATGATTGCGCCAATTCCTATATTTTCTTTACACAAATTTTCTAAATATTCTTCTAGATTGGACATTATAAATAAGCCCTCTGTTTTCGGCTAAAAATAATTTTAACGAGAAAATACTAGTGATCCTAAATATATATGTGTTTGCTTAGGGTGTAAAATAAAAACGTAGGAAATTTGTTTTAAGAGCAATTCAAACCTAAATCTCACCCTCCTTCCCTTACAAAGTAATATTGTTTTATTGTCAAAAAAAACACTATTAAATTGCTATAAAAGTTATTTTTCACAAAATATTCTAATAATAAGTTTTCCCTAAAAAACCAACGTTATCAATTTTTAAACCTTAATTTAAGCGGTTTTGGCCTTAGAAAATAGAGAGTGTGAATATTCACACTAGCTTTATATTTTATGTTCCATTTTATAAAACAAATTTTTACCTATAAAAATCATACATATCAAAGTGTCTAATTTGTTGAAGATTGAAAAATCAAGTCAAGAACTTGAAAATGAAGTTATTTATGCCGGTTTATGCATTCATTGCGGAAGTTGTAACGCATTTTGCCCACATATGGATTTTAATAAAGAAACGGGAAGAGCTTACGTCGTTGACGAATGTGCTGAGACTGTTGGTTTGTGCTATAATGCATGCCCACGAAGTTTCCTTCCTGTTTCCGAAATTGAACTAAAGATGTTCGGTCAAAATCGCGTTGACTTAGCTGTTGGGGTATATAAAGATATAATTCAGGTTAAATCCAAAAATAAAGATGAGATTTTATACAATTTAGTTTCAGCCGCATTTGACTCTGGAATTGTCAAACATTTTGTTTTGAGCAAACCTAAAAGCAAAAAACCACCCGTTGCTTTTCCTGTAGTTGTTGATAGCGCAAAGGATGCTAAACAATACATCCCTACCAATTCAAATCAAAACGCTGGGCCATTAATCACTGGAATTGGAAGAGCTTATATGGATAGAAAGCGAGATATAGGTATTATTGCGAATCCATGTCATCTTCAAGGCCTTGCCAAAATTTTAATGAGCGATTTTAACACTGGAGCTGAGCGTACTTCCCTAAAGATTGCCTTTGCCTGTTCTTCTGGTGGAATGACGGGTTGCAAATATTGTACTGATTACACTGGAGAGTTTTCTGATATCTCTTATAGTCCATGGGGCGCACCTAAAGGTTCTGGAGAATCCTTTTTGATCGTTAGAACTGATGTAGGCCAAAAAGTCGTAGATCACGCAATAAAGAAGAAATTAATCGAAGTTACCGATAAAGAGCCCGATCTTACCGAAATGAAAAAGTTCATTAATAAGAAAAGAAAGAAAAACTTCTTAAATTTGTTAGGTAGAGATTTAATTAAAGCTAAATACTTGCAGTTAAACATTGACGAGTTTAAAGACATACTTTAATAAAATTGCTGAAGTTTTTAACCCAAACCTATTTTTTTTTATCCCCTTATTATTTATATTCTTCTTTCTAAAGCCTAGAAATTAATGAGTGTGAATAGGTGATATTTTTAAGTCTAGTTAACCCAAACCCTTGTTCTTTAGTATCTCTTTTGTGAAAATATCAAAAATTTCTTTTGTGTTATAACCGGTTTTGCTTGATGTTTCAAAATGATAAGGGATATCATGTTCTTTCCGAAACTCCTCAGCTTCCTCAATGCTAACAGTTCTTCTTGAGTTAGCTAAATCGACTTTTCC
>Ga0209121_10000604_pt1 | contig 37836 bp, 42 predicted proteins | sample Cruoilmetagenom3_FD_187292 | JGI IMG/M metagenome (GOLD analysis project Ga0209121, IMG submission 187292) | Oil polluted marine microbial communities from Coal Oil Point, Santa Barbara, California, USA - Sample 3 (SPAdes) (version 2) | ecosystem: Environmental > Aquatic > Marine > Oil seeps ... | reverse complement strand
TCCATCTCTGTGTCCGGCGCGTTGTAGAACTTGTCTGATCGCAGGTTGAACGCGGGCTGAAGCGCCGCGATAGCGGTTGCCCGCAAGGTCTTTGCCTCTTCCGCGCTGGCGGATGGATCAAGCTGGAAACGGAAGCCCTCAAGCTTACCGATAAAATGGCCCTCGACGGTGACTTCACCGTTTTCGTTTACGTCTGCCACAAGGGCCTCCTTCTGCTTCAAACGGCGCAGCAGAACACTGGTGCGCCGGTCGACAAATCGTTGGGTCAGTGCCGCATGAAGGGCATCTGACAGTCGGTCTTCTACGGCACGGGTTTCCTCACGCCAATGGGTCGCGTCCGCAACCCAGTCTTTACGCTGCGCAACATAGGTCCAAGTGCGGATAAACGCTAGTCGTTTTGACAGCGCATCTATGTCACCGGCGGTTTTATCAATCTTTTTTACTTGCGCCGCCAGCCAATCGGTCGGAATCCGCCCGTCATTATGCATAAAATCAAACAGTTTTTGGCAAAGGTTGGCGTGTTCCGCCGCCGAAACCTTACGAAAATCGGGAACTTGGCAAACATCCCAGAGGTGTCGCACATCCAGCCCACCGCTGACTTTGTCCCTGATTTCGGGCATTGACCACAGCAGTTTAAGTGTTGCGAGGTCGTCTGCCTCGCGAGCACGTGTCAGATCTTCATGGCCCGAAAGTTGCTCCAGACTACGGATCAATGTGTCTGGCGAGCCAAACTCCAACCTCGAATTGCGCCACTGAAGCTTTTTGATCGGCGCGAACCTGTGGTTTTCGATCGCGTCCACCCATTCCGGTTCCAGCGGATCGGCCTCACCGGTTACGCCAAAGGTCCCGTCGGTGGTAAAACGCCCCGCCCTGCCCGCAATCTGCCCCAGTTCGTTAGGCATCAGATACCTGTGCCTGCGCCCGTCGAACTTGGAGGTGCCCGCCAACGCTACGTGATTGATATCGAGGTTCAAGCCCATTCCAATCGCATCCGTCGCCACTAGATAGTCGACCTCGCCGTTTTGATAAAGCTCAACCTGCGCATTTCGGGTGCGCGGCGAAAGGGCTCCCATCACAACGGCAGCACCTCCCTTTTGTCGACGCAGAAGCTCGGCAATCGCGTACACGTTATCCACTGAAAACGCGACAATCGCTGATCGCGGCGGCATTCGACTGATTTTTTTCGCACCAGCATAAGACAATTGCGACAGCCGCTCCCGACGCAGGAATTTTGCCTCTGGGATCAGGGCCGCTATGCGCCCCCGCATCGAATCCGAACCAAGAAACAAGGTTTCGGACAATCCCCGTGCATTCAACAAACGGTCGGTAAAAATATAACCGCGATCCGGATCAGCGCAGAGCTGGATCTCGTCGACCGCCAAAAAATCAGCTCCGATACCCGTTGGCATCGCCTCGACCGTGCAAACCCAGAACTGTGCCCGTGGTGGCACGATACGTTCTTCGCCCGTCACCAGCGCCACAACCGACGGACCGCGCAACGCAACAATACGGTCGTAAACCTCGCGCGCCAACAGGCGCAACGGCAGACCAATCACACCGGAACGATGCGCCAGCATACGCTCGATCGCGTAATGGGTTTTCCCCGTGTTGGTGGGGCCAAGAACGGCCGTGATATTGGATTGCATGAGTGGGCTTTAAGGTTAGAGTTCGACGCCGCCAACTTCGAGGCCGAGGGCTTCGGTGGCGTCATTTACATTCTCGATGTACGGGTGGATTTCCTGCACCATCAGATAGGCTTTAAGTGCCAGATCGGGGTTTCCAAGTTCTTCGAAAATCAATCCTAGTCCGTTCAGCGCACCGAAATGACGTGGGTTCAGGATCAGTGCTTGCCTGATATCCGAGATCGAAAGTGCGTACTCATCGATAAAATAATATGCCGTTGCCCGGGCATTCCAGGCTTCGGCAAAGTTCGGGGCGTGATCAATCAAGGCTGAAAGATGCTCGATTGCTTTGGGGTAATCCTGTCCGGCTATGGCTAGCTGGCCGCGCTCTAGCAACATGTCCATTGCGGCGGAACCGGAGTGGGTCCAGATATCGATAATTTCGCGTTCGATCTCGTAAAAGTCTTCGGTGTCGGACGCCTTCAGTTCGGCAAACAAAACATCGAGTCGTGCGTTTGTATCCTCAACAATGTTACCGGTATCCGCCCGGCCAATGCTTGCCGCAAAACTTAGCGAGAGTACTAGAAATATGCCAAATAGTTTACTCAATCGCTATTCCATTCCCGATTATCCGACGACCAGCCACCGTGGGTGGCGATATCTTGCGCGAAGTTCATTCCTAACGCAACGACAGGTGACTCCAAGGCTTCCATTGTCGGACCCTTCACCATAGGCTGAACCAAACCTTATTCACTGGAGATAAATATGAGTGACATTCTTTCAACCGCTGTAGACGCCCTAAACAACAAAATCGAAGATCAATCCTTTGACGGTTCGGTAAAATTCGAGCTGATGGGCGTAGGGGCGATCCGTATCGACGAAAACGGCGTTAGCGTCGACGATGGCGAGGCTGATTGCACGCTAACTGCCGATGCCGATGTTTTTCAGTCGATCATGGAAGGTGACATAAATCCGACATCGGCCTTCATGACGGGCAAGCTGAAAGTTGACGGTGACATGGGTATGGCCATGAAACTGGGTGCATTGTTGGCGTAATGATAAAGGCGCCCCTTCACGATCTGCTCGGCGTTCCCCAAGGCGGAAGCGCACGCTATGTACCTACTGCGGACGGCACAAATATCCGTGTCGCTTACTGGCAAGGTGGAGAGCGCGGGACCGTGTTGCTGTTTCCGGGGCGCACTGAATACATTGAAAAATACGGCCGTATGGTTGCGAAGCTGCAAGCGCGGGGTCTTAACGTCGTTGTGCTCGACTGGCGGGGACAAGGCCTGTCCGACCGGCCGGACAATCGAACCGATCGCGGTCACGTTGACCATTTTCATGACTACCAACAAGACGTCTCGGCGGCTTTGTCTATTCCTGAAATCGCTGAACTGGCCGGACCACGTTTGTTATTTGGCCACTCCATGGGTGGCTGTATCGGACTGCGCACGCTGGTTGATGGTCTGGGTCTGGAAGCGGCCGTGTTTTCCAGCCCGATGTGGGGCCTGCCCGGACAGAAGGCTGCAAAGCACTTGCTTGCCGTCGTCAATATTCTGGGGCGACCGTTTGGTCAGCATAAAAACCTGGTTCCAGGTACCAAACCCGGCTTCTATGTTTCCAATTTTGGCTTTGAGGGTAACGAGCTAACCAACGACTCGGACCATTACGCCATGTTCCAGCAGCATATCGCAGCGCTGCCGGACTTGGGCCTTGGCGGACCGACGATTCACTGGGCGGTTGAGGCTTTACGGGAAATGGATGCACTGTTCGTCGCCGATGCACCGGATGTTCCGGTGCTTACGTTTCTGGGTACGGAAGAAAACGTTGTCAGTGCCGAAACCATCGAAAAGCGTGTGCCTAGGCTGCCGAACGGCCAGCTTCAGGTCATCGATGGTGGCAAGCATGAAATCTGGATGGAAACGCCGAAAATCCAGAGCGACGTCTGGGATATCACCGATCAGTTTCTAGATAAAATACTGTAACACCCGCCTCGGTTTCGAAACGGGTGCCAGCGTTATCTTCAAGCCCAGAAGGGTTTTGCGGCTTCGCGTTTGGCCTGCGCTTCGGTCAGACCGATGTCGTTCAATGCGCTTAACGGCAGGCCGGCAAGGGCGCGGCGTTGCTGTGCGACACGTGCGCGGTCAGCGACCCAGTTAAGGACTGCCATTGCCGAAATATTACGAGTTGCGAATACTGGTGTGGATGCTGTGAAAGTTGCGTTTTGCATGATGCCCTCCATTGGGTTTCGTTATGGGTTAGATATTTCATATCAGTGATGTTGATTTATATGTCAGGCTGTGATTAATAATAAAAACGAATGTTTATTATGCAACACATCACGGAAATTGATATGCCAAGAAACCTCGACATGACTGCCCTCCGCGCATTTGTAACCGTCGCCGAAACAGGTGGTGTAACGCGTGCAGCCGGACAGCTGCATTTGACTCAATCAGCGGTGTCGATGCAGTTAAAACGGCTCGAAGAATCTATCGGGCAACCACTTCTTGAACGCGCGGGACGCGGCGTTGCATTGACGGCGCATGGCGAACAGATGCTGGGCTACGGTCGACGTATTCTTTCGCTGAATGACGAAGTCTGGGCCCGCATGACCAATCAGGAATTCGAGGGGGAAGTCACCTTCGGGGTGCCCTCCGACATCGTTTATCCCTATATTCCCAATATCTTACAGCGCTTTTCTGTCGAGTACCCACGGATCAAAGTCAACCTTATCTCGTCCTACACGTCTCGCCTGAAACGACGGTTATCGAGAGGCGAGGCTGATCTGATCCTGACCACGGAGACCGATCTCGATAGCGGCGGCGAGGTGCTGCAAAAGGCCAAAATGGTCTGGATTGGTTCACCCGGCGGATTCTGCTGGAAAGCACGGCCGGCGCGGCTGGCTTTTGAGCACGACTGCATCTTCAGAGGGCACGCCCAGCGCGCGCTGGATGAGGCCGGAATCCACTGGGAAATGGCTGTGGAGTCTGACTCCATCCGCACTGTCGAAGCGTCGGTTTCCGCCGATTTGGCAATCCACGCAGCCCTTGAGGAGACTGTGGACCATCACCTCGAGGTGATTCCCCACAACGGCGCCCTGCCCGATTTGCCCATGTTCAATATTAACATGTATCTGGCATCCGGCCCGCAAATGGCGCTGGCCGAACGACTGGCGAAAATGGTGCGCGCGGCTTATGGATCATCCGCCCAGCTCAAGGCCGCTGAGTAAGGCGTTAACCCGATCTAAAATCCGGTGTTTTGACGTACACAATGCGTACACAACCCGTACGCAATGCGTATGTACGTTTTCGCCATACGTCGCGTTAATGAATTAGTTTGTCCTTCGATGCTAAACCAAAAACCGAACCCAATTTACTTACCTCCAAATTGGCGTTAGTGTCAGATGGGTTGCCAAAGTCATCTAACGCCCCAAAACCTTGGATTAGCGCGAATAAATATTTCAACTGTTGTTAAGAAGTTCATTGATGAAAAAACTCGCCAAGATCGTCACCGTGGCAATTTTCCTGCTTCCTGCGGAAATTTCTGCACAAGATTTCGACGCCGGACTCGCGGCGATGAAATCAGGTGATTTCGAAACGGCATTGTCGGAGTGGGTTCCTTTGGCCGAACAAGGTCATGGCCTAGCCCAGCATAATATCGCGACGATCTACCTGCGAAGCGAGGGTGTGGAACAAGACATCGATAAATCAACTTATTGGTTTCGTGCCGCAGCCGAACAAGGGCTGAGTGAATCTCAATACAACCTCGGGCAAATCTTTCTGCACGGCGGGCCGATCGAAGCTACTGAAGCGGTGCACTGGTTCAGGGCTGCTGCGAAGCAGGGTCACAGTTTTGCGCAGCACAACCTCGGTGGTATGTATTATTTCGGGCGAGGTGTCGCGCAGAGTGATATGCTCGCAAGAATGTGGTACGAAATCGCGTTTATTAACGGCGATGACAAAGGGGCAACCAGCATGGAAAATGTTGGGCGCCGAATGACACCTGAAGATATCAACGCGGCGCGGAATCATGTTTGGACCTGCATGGAAAGCAACTACGAAAATTGTGGGGACTAGCCGCTGATCTGCACCACGACCTTCCCCGTCGCTTTACGGTCCACCAGCAACTGCATCGCTTCGTTGGATTGATCCAGTGGCAGGATGTGGCTTACGTGTGGTTTTAGGCGGCCTTCGGAATACCATGTGAATAGTTGTCGGAAGCTGTCGGTCAGGACGGCGGGTTTGAACTTGGTGTATCCGCCCCAATAGAAGCCGACGACCGTCAGGTTTTTAACCAGCAGGATGTTGGCGGGGATCTGCGGGACTTCGCCGCTGGCGAAACCGAGCGGGATGATGCGGGCTTCGGGATTGCAGGCGCGCAGGGCGGCTTTGAACTGGTCACCACCAACGGGGTCATAGACGACGTCGGCGCCGCCAAGGGATTTGACGACCTCACGGATATCTTCGCTGGAGCTGTCGATCAGGTGGTCGGCGCCGGCCTGTTTTGCGACCGCCAGCTTTTCCGCGCCGCGGGCGACCGCGATAACCTTTGCGCCCATCAGTTTGCCAAGCTCGACCGCCGTCAGGCCAATACCGCCGGAGGCGCCTAGCACCAGCAGTGTTTCGCCGGCTTTCAGGCCTGCTTTATAATCGAGCGCGACGTGGCTGGTGCCGTAGGCCACCAGAAAGGCGGCAGCGTCGCTATCGCTCATGTCGGCGGGAACGGGAACGCAACTGGCGGCGGGCACACAGTTGTATTCGGCCAGACCGCCGACTCCGCTGTAGGAAGCGATCCTTTGTCCGACCTCAATGCCCGAAACCCCTGCCCCAAGTGCGTCAACGGATGCGCAGATTTCCATGCCGGGCGTAAAGGGCAGCTCGAATTTTTCCTGATACTTGCCCTGCACGATCAAGGTGTCGCCAAAGTTGATGCCACAGGTGTGCACGCGGACACGCACCTCGCCCTTGGCTGGTTCCGGTAGTGCGACCTCGTCGAGGGTCATGGGCTGGCCAAGTTCGTGTAACCGCATCGCGCGCATGGGTATCTCCTGCGTTTAAAAAGAGCAAAGTTGTTGCATTTGGCGCAGGAAATCCCACATGTGCAAGCAACTTCTTGCCAAATGCTTTGATTGGGCTTATGGCGGGTCTCGAACGGGGTTGTCTTTAAGGGCGGCCCCTAATTTATTTTGTTTAAGGAAACGTCCCATGGACATGCGTAACGTCGCTATCATCGCCCACGTCGACCACGGCAAAACCACGTTGGTAGACGAGGTGCTAAAACAATCCGGTCTTTATCGTGAAAACGAAGCCCAGCAAGAACGGGCAATGGATTCCAATGATCTGGAGCAGGAGCGTGGTATCACCATTCTGGCCAAGGCAACTTCGGTTGAATGGGACGGCGTTCGTGTAAACATCGTGGACACACCGGGCCACGCCGATTTCGGTGGCGAGGTTGAGCGCATCCTGTCCATGGTTGACGGTGTTATCCTGCTGGTCGACGCAGCCGAAGGTCCGATGCCGCAAACCAAATTCGTGACTGCAAAAGCGTTAGCGCTTGGCTTGCGCCCGATCGTGGTTCTTAACAAAGTCGACAAACAGGACGCCGAGCCTGACCGTGCGCTTGACGAATGTTTCGACATGTTCGCCAACCTTGGTGCAACAGACGAGCAGCTGGACTTCCCTGTGCTTTATGCTTCCGGTCGTTCCGGTTGGGCAGATGCCGAACTTGATGGGCCGCGCAAAGATTTGTCAGCCCTGATGAGCCTGATTATCAAGCACGTTCCTGCCCCTGCGCAGATCGCGCATGTGAATGAACCGTTCCGTATGTTGGCTACAACTCTGGGCGGCGATGCATTCCTTGGCCGTCTTCTGACAGGTCGCGTTGAGTCCGGTTCTGTAAAGGCCGGCGACAACATCAAGGCAATGTCGCGCGACGGTACACTGATCGAGAATTTCCGTGTGACGAAGGTTCTGGCCTATCGTGGTCTTGAGCAAGCGCCGATTGATGTTGGTGAAGCTGGCGATATCGTTGCCATTGCCGGTATGAAAACCGCAACGGTTGCTGACACGCTTTGCGACAAGGACGTTATCGAAGCGATCGAGGCACAGCCTATTGATCCGCCAACCATTACGGTCACCTTCGGCATCAACACCTCGCCGCTCGCAGGCCGTGACGGTGACAAAGTGCAGTCGCGCGTTATCCGTGACCGTCTGGTCAAGGAAGCCGAATCCAACGTGGCGATCCGTGTTAACGACACGGAAACGGGCGATGCATTCGAAGTGCACGGTCGTGGCGAATTGCAGATGGGCGTTCTGATCGAGAACATGCGCCGCGAAGGCTTCGAGCTTTCGATTTCACGTCCGCAGGTTCTGTTCCGCGACATCGACGGCCAGCGCCACGAGCCGGTTGAAGAAGTTACAGTCGACGTGGACGACGAATATTCCGGCGCCGTCATCGAGAAACTGACGATGCGCAAAGGCGAACTGGCAGAAATGCGTCCGGGCGGTGTTGGCAAAACCCGTATCGTTGCGCATGTACCGTCGCGCGGTCTGATTGGCTACCACGGCGAATTCCTGACCGACACACGCGGAACCGGTGTTATCAACCGTATTTTCCACGAATGGGCTCCGTTCAAGGGCAAAATCGAAGGCCGTCGTGCCGGTGTTCTGATTTCGATGGAAGATGGTGAATCCGTCGCGTATGCGCTGTTCAACCTCGAAGATCGCGGTAAGTTCTTTATCGGCGTTCAAGAGAAGCTTTATAAAGGTATGATTATCGGCGAGCATTCGCGCGGTAACGATCTGGAAGTGAATCCGGTTAAAGGCAAGAAGCACTCGAACGTTCGGGCTTCGGGTAAAGACGAGGCGGTTGTTCTGACGACACCGACGCGTTTCAGCCTTGAAGAGGCGATTGCCTATATCGACAATGACGAGCTGGTCGAGGTTACGCCGAAGAACATCCGTCTTCGCAAGCGCCATCTCGATACACACGAACGCAAGCGCGAAGCTAAAAGCCTAGGCGCCTAAAACATTGGATAGCGTTTCGCGAAATGCCTCGCAAAACGCTATCCTCCCCTAGATTGAAATGTGCATTTTGCTAATTTCTGTGGTTGTGTGAGCGGGTTTTATTCGCCTCAAATTTTGCGCCCACCAATGCATCGCAACTTTATACTTACAAAACAATAGCTTGCCGGTTAGTTGCGATTAAGGCAACCGATTGTCAACATTTTTTGCTATTCATTTTGGGTTACTGGCACGGTATATGCATCTACCATACGTAGAGTAAAAAATTTAGCGGAGTAGTAAAATGAAACACCCAGTAGATGTGCACGTAGGTAAACGTATTCGCCACCGTCGTTGGATGGTTGGCATGACGCAGCAGCAGCTTGGTGAAATAGTCGGTATTAAGTTTCAACAAATCCAAAAATATGAAACCGGTATGAATCGGGTCAGCGCCTCCCGTCTTTGGGATATTGCAGCTGCACTGGACGTATCGATCAGCTTTTTCTTCGAAGGTCTGGATGCAAGCGCGGATGACGCGGTTCATCAGGCAACTTCGGCTGACAAGCTGAAAGGTGACCTGTTGGCGGATAAAGAAGCCCTTGAACTGGTTCGCTCGTATTACGCGATTCCGGAGCAACAGCGCCGCCGTCTGTTTGATCTGGCGCGCGCCCTAAGCGAAACTGCTGCTTAAATATTATTGCCACATTATGGCAGTTAATAGTGTCAGTCGATTGACTGATGTTTAAAGATATGAAAACTCCGCGTTGAACGGTTTTGCGACCAAAACGCGGAGTTTTTTTATGCTTTCCAAGTCTGAACAGATTGAAGTGCTTGAAGTGGCCAATGCGCTGGCAGATGCTGCGCGGGACGTCACGTTGCGCTATTTCCGATCCGCGCAGTTGAAAACGGACAACAAGTTTGCCGAAGGCTTCGATCCGGTCACCCAAGCCGACCGCGAGGCCGAACTGGCGATCCGCGAAATTCTGGCAAATCGCCGGCCTGAAGATGCCATTCTTGGCGAGGAGTTCGACGACAAACCGGGCACCTCGGGGCTAACCTGGGTGATTGACCCTATTGACGGCACCCGTGCCTTTATCAGTGGCAATCCTTCTTGGGGGGTTCTGATCGGTCTGGACGACGGCAACGGACCGATGATGGGTATCATCGATCAGCCCTATATTGGCGAGCGGTTTATTGGTGCCTTTGGTTCGGCACATATGGTGGCGCGTGGCGAAACACGCGAGATCACAACGAGCGGCAATGCGGTGCTGGCGAATGCAACCCTGATGACCACCTTTCCCGAAGTTGGAACGGAAGCCGAGCGACGCGGCTTCGAGGCGGTGCGGGATCGCGTACAACTGACGCGTTACGGGCTGGATTGTTATGCCTATGCCCTTCTTGCGATGGGTCAGGTCGATCTGGTGATCGAGGCAGGTCTTAACTCTTACGATGTTCAGGGGCCGCAAGGAGTGATCGAGGCGGCCGGCGGGTTCTTCACCAACTGGCAAGGCGGTCCGGCACATATGGGCGGACGTATTCTGGCCGCTGGCAACGCCGAAATCCATCAGCAGGCGCTGGCGATATTATCGAAGGTTCCAGCTGACGACTAGTCGACTTGCGCCGCCAGTTCCAGAACCATTGGCCCCATGTGCGCCACGATCAACGCCACACCCTCGGCGCTAGGGTGAGTGGCGTCGTCTTGCATCAGACCTGTTAGCGCCGAAGTGTCCTGTTCTACGCCGAAGCCCTCAAAGAAGTACGGGTAGAAAAGTGCGTCGTATTTGGCAGCGACCTGCGGATACATCCCGTCAAACTCGGCTTTGAATTCTGGTCCGAAGTTGGTTGGAGCAGGAAGGCCAACAAGCATGGCAGGAAGGTCGCGTGCCTTTACTATCTCAAGAATACCGTCGAGGTTGTCGCGCGAAGAATCCGGAAATATCCCGCGCAGCATGTCATTTCCACCAAGCGCGACGATCACCGCGTCGATATCTTCGGTTAGGGTCCAGTCGATGCGGGCCAGCCCTCCGGCAGTGGTGTCACCGCTTAGGCCAGCGTTCTGAAGCGTTATATTTCCGCCGCCGTTTGCATCAAGCCACGCCTGAAGTTGCGGCACAAAACCTTGGTCTTCGGGGAGACCATACCCGCGGGTCAGAGAGTCCCCGAAGGCTACAATCGTAACCTTGTCTTCAGCCTGCGCTGCATGTGTATATAAATTCAGCAAAAACGTGACCAACAGCAACTTGCGCGCGGCCCCTAACCCCCCATATGAAAACGAGCGCGTATTTCGAACAAAGGTATTAACCAAATGACATCTCCTGTGATTTCCCTGAACGATATGAACCTGACGCTTTCCGGGAATGCGGGCAATGTCGACATCTTGCGTGGTATTTCCCTGACTGTCCAGAAGGGCGAGACACTCGGATTGATCGGACCAAGCGGTTCTGGCAAGAGTTCGCTGCTTATGGTCATGGGGGGATTGGAAAACGCCACTAGCGGGATGATTTCGGTGTTGGGCAATGACCTGACACAAATGAACGAGGACCAGATGGCCCGGTTCCGGCGGGATCACATGGGGGTGGTGTTCCAGTCTTTTCACCTGATCCCGACAATGACCGCCTTGGAAAACGTAGCAACGCCGCTGGAACTGGCTGGAGACCCTGAAGCGTTCGCAAAGGCCGAAACCGAGTTACGCTCGGTCGGTTTGGGGGATCGGCTGGACCATTATCCGGCGCAAATGTCGGGTGGCGAGCAACAACGCGTAGCTTTGGCCCGCGCTGCGGCACCTCGCCCGGAAATATTACTGGCCGACGAGCCTACAGGAAATCTGGACGGAACCAACGGGGCAGCAATCATGGAGATGCTGTTTGACCTACGCGACCGTCACGGGTCCACCTTGGTTTTGGTAACACATGATAACGGCTTGGCCGCGCGATGTGACAGGGTAATCCAGCTTCGCGACGGAAAGCTGGACGCATGAGCGTCGCGTTCAGGATTGCCTTTCGCGAACTTCGTGGTGGCTTGGCCGGATTTCGAATTTTCCTTTTATGCCTGACACTGGGGGTTGCCGCGATTGCAACCGTCGGTTCCGTGCGCGTGGCGATCGAGGAAGGGTTGACGGCAGAGTCGAATACAATTCTTGGCGGTGATGCCTCGATGCAGTTTACCTACCGTTTCGCGAGCGACGCCGAAGTTGCGTGGATGGATAGCAACGCCGAAGACATTGCGCGAATCGTCGATTTCCGCTCGATGGTGTCGATCGAACGGGATGGGGAACGGGAGCGCGGGCTGGTTCAGGTCAAGGGCATAGACCGTAAATATCCGCTATATGGCGACGTGGTTCTGGATACCGGCGCGGATTTGCAGGACGCATTGGCAAGGCAGAACGAGATGCCCGGTCTGGTCGCCGAGCAGGTGTTGATTAACCGGCTGGGCTTGATCGCTGGCGATGTATTGCGGCTTGGTACTGTCGATTTCCAGCTGCGCGGGGCACTGATTGGTGAGCCTGACGCCGCTTCGCTCGGGTTCAATCTGGGGCCGCGTGTAATCGTTGAAATGGATGCGTTGAATGATAGCGGTTTGATGACTGCGGGGACTTTGTTCAACTCGCATTACCGCATGACCTTTCCGGCAGGGTCGGATTTGAGCGCCTTGAAAGGCGACGCCAAAAACATGTTCGCCACCACCGGTATGAGCTGGAGCGATGCGAGCAACAGCACCCCTACCCTCAGCCGTTTTGTGGAGCGTATCGGGTCGTTCCTGATAATCATCGGCCTAGCAGGTCTGGCCGTCGGCGGTGTCGGGGTGTCAGCAGCGGTACGCGCCTATCTTAGTGGCAAGAACGAGACCATCGCGGTCCTGAAAACACTTGGCGCCAGCAGCCGTACAATTTTTGCGATATATCTGATCCAGATCGGCGTGCTGGCGGTGATCGGCATCGCGATCGGGCTGGTGATCGGTGCGGGCATTCCGGTGTTGTTTGGCCCAATGATCGCGGCGCAATTGCCGGTGCCGGCGGATTTCTCCTTTTACGTAGCGCCGATCGTCGAGGCTGCGCTTTACGGCCTGCTAACCGCCCTGATCTTTACCTTTTGGCCTTTGGCACGCGCAATCGACATTCGTGCGGCGGGGCTGTTTCGGGACGAAATTGACGCGGAGCAAAAATTCCCGCGCTGGTATTTCATGGTGATTATCGCCGGCTTGGTCGGGCTGCTCGTGGGGCTCGCGACGTTGTTTGCTGCGGTTCCCAAGCTGGCGCTCTGGTCGGCGTTCGGGGTGATGGCAGCGCTTTTGGTGCTGGCTCTGGCCGCGCGCATCACGAAAGCTGTGGCCAGTCGGCTGGCACGTGCGCGCATGGCACGCGGGCGTCCTGCGTTACGCACTGCGCTCGGGTCGGTGGGTGGGCCGGGTGGCGAAGCGACGTCGGTGATCCTGTCGCTCGGGCTTGGTTTATCGATTCTGGCGACCGTCGGGCAGATAGATGCCAATATGCAAAATGCCATATCCGATGAAATCACAACTGCTGCCCCGACATATTTCTTTCTGGATATACTGAACGACCAGCACGACGAGTTTGTGGAGATTGTTCTGGCAGATGAAGGCGTGACAAAAATCGACACGGCACCGATGCTGCAAGGCATCATCACCCGCGTTAACGGCGAGCCTGCGAAAGAGGTATTCGGCGACCATTGGGCTTTGGAGGGCGACCGCGGTATCACCTACTCGGCGGTTCCGCCAAATGATGTGGCGCTGACTGAAGGCGAATGGTGGCCCGAGGACTATGATGGCCCGCCTTTGATGAGTTTTACTGCGGATGATGCTGCGGAGCTTGGTTTGGTGATTGGCGACCAGATTACGTTCAATTTGCTAGGCCGGGATATTACTTCGACGATCACGAATTTTCGCGATGTCGAGTGGTCCGGCATGGGGATTAACTTCCTGATGGTGCTGAACTCGTCGGCCCTGCAATCCGGGCCGCATTCGCATATTGCCACACTATTTGCGGAGCCAGAGGCCGAGGGGCGCTTGCTGCGCGATCTTGCCAATACCTTCCCGAATATCACTGCGATCCGTGTTGGTGACGCGATTGCACAGGTTACCGTAGCACTGAACGGTATTGCGTCGGCGATACGCTGGGGAGCTGCGGCGACGTTGCTGACAGGCTTTGTAGTCCTGATCGGAGCGGCGGCTGCGGGGGAAAGGCGTCGTGTTTACGAGGCGGCTGTCCTGAAGACGCTCGGCGCTACACGCGCGCGGATATTGTCGAGCTTTGCCCTACGCGCGGCTATCTTGGGTGGTGCAGCGGGGCTGGTCGCAATCGCTTTTGGCGGTGTTGCCGGTTGGGCCGTGATGACATTCGTGATGGAAGTAGACTTCAGTTTCGAGGTTCTATCAGCAATCGGCATCGTGCTCGGCGGTGCTTTGGCGAGCCTGCTGGCAGGTTTGGCGTTCGCTTTACGTCCATTGGCTGCACGACCGGCACAAGTTTTAAGGGCACGTGAATAATTCTGAATTTCTTGACCTTTTACCTTGAAAACGGTTAAGTTTATGACAATATCCAACGGGTAACGTGCAACTCAAACGGGTTGCGTCACGGTTTACTATATGGAGGGTCATATGGCCGAATACGAAACTGTCCGCCGCGCTGGTGCAGGCGTTCGCACTGCGGAAATCGACGCCGGACTACGGGCGCATATGAATAAAGTCTATGGGCTGATGTCCATCGCAATGGTCGTTACGGGCATTGTTGCCTATCTGGTAGGTACGGATCTTTCGTCCTTTATGGCCGGTCAGGAGACACGTTTGTTGTCACCAGGCATGATTCAGGCGATGTTCACCGCCCCAATCTCCTATGTAATTATGTTCGCCCCGCTTGGCATGGTGCTGTTCTTCGGTTCCGCCGTTAACCGCATGTCACAATCCGGCGCGCAAATGTTCTTCTATGTGTTTGCAGGACTGATGGGGCTGTCAATTAGCTCGATCTTCGCCGTTTACACCGGATTTTCGATTGCGCAGACGTTCTTTGTAACGGCGATCGCATTCGCGAGCCTCAGCTTGTACGGTTACACCACAAAGAAAGACATCTCCGCTTGGGGTAGCTTCCTGATCATGGGTGTAATTGGCCTGATCATCGCGTCGATCGTGAACATCTTCTTGCAAAGTGCCGCGATGGAATTCGCAGTATCCGCGCTTGGTGTGCTGATCTTTGCTGGTCTTACCGCCTACGACACACAGAAAATCAAGAACGAATACCTGCAGGTACGTGGCATGCCAGACGGCGAAGCCATTGCGGGCAAGATGGCCATTTCAGGCGCACTCAGCCTCTATCTGGACTTCATCAACCTGTTCTTGTTCCTGCTGCGCTTTATGGGCAACCGTAACTAAGCAAGGTTCAACAAAACCACTGAATACGAAAAGGCCGGAGTTCGCTCCGGCCTTTTTTGTTAGGTATAGTGAATTTTAGCGTGATCCCGTGGACGTCTGCTTTGAGCCCACTTCACCGGATGCTGCGTATGGCCTGAAGGGACACGATCGGGGGTTAAGCTGTCATTACTTAGCGCTCTTGGCCCGTGTGGATTGATCAACACGCCGTTTTGTGTGCAGGCATCAATCTCGCATTTGGAAGGGGCAGTCGCTGAGTTTGGCTAAATTACCCTCGGAAAGAGCATACTGAATCCATTCCAGCTCTCCCTTTTGATAGCGACCTAACAAAGGCGAATGCGGCACCTCATCATAGGCTGTAGAACGCGCCCGGATCTTGGATCGCACCCTTTCTCCCTCGGGCGTATCCCCCGCCACGAGGTCAAAGCGTTCACGTGGATTAATCACTAATGTGAAATGGCGTCCGAGGTTTCGACTGCGACGCCTTTTATGCAAAGGAGCAGACATGTTCACAAATAATTGCACGCCTCCGAAGCAAAATGACCAAAAGGGTTTCGATGGCATTTTTGGGACATCTCCAGGCCAGGGGGTCGGGTCGTTTTCGTGCCAACTTTGTAGCGCCTGCCACCCAAATTCTTGATATTGCTCAAGACTGTCAAAATTTGCCGCCTGCTCGGAGAAAACCATCAGAAGAGGTTTAGCACTGTCCAGCCGCCCGTCCCATTGACGGCAGTTGGCAATGTATTGAAGAAGGTCACGCGCGCCAGTTTGAAACCCTCTTTCACCAGGGGCGTCAATGAAAGAGAATTGGAGCAGTTCTCGGCGGAAGGCGTTTTGTGAAAATGTGCAGGGAAAATCCGACGGAGGCGTGAGGCGCTCGGCCAAGTCATCGAAAGTAGCCTTTTGCCAGTTGGCAACCCCCATTCGGGACAGGTTTCTCTGCGTTATAAGTGCCATTTCAACCTCATCACATTCGCTATGGGGAATATGTAGGTCGCATCGGGTTTGCGCAAGGGGTTTGACGGCAAGGATGTGCACTGAGTGTCATGCCGGCTGTTAAAGCCAGAGTACTAGACTATGATCTCGGTCGCCACATGGACCTTCATGCTTAGGCTCTAGTTCCCGCTGGACCTACCGAATATTGATGTCGTAACGCAACGTAACGCAACGTAACGCGACATTCGTGCAAGTGAGACCAAAGCCTGCATTGTCCGCACACTAGCCATTCGATCCAAAATTCAGAAAGACGACAATTTGTGACCATCCGAGCTATTGTTGTTCAGACCTTTAAAATCCCGTGCGCAACGAAAAAAACCGCTAGAAAACTAGCGGCCCTCAATTCCGTAAGAAGCTAAATCAAGATTACTTGATTTTGCCTTCTTTATATTCGACGTGCTTGCGCACAACCGGATCGTACTTCATTTTGACCATTTTCTCGGTCATTGTACGTGCGTTTTTCTTGGTCACATAAAAGTGGCCGGTATCCGCGGTGGAATTCAGGCGGATTTTGATAGTTGTTGGCTTCGCCATGTGTCCATCTCCTCGCGGGTCGACCGCGTTTTATCTGCTAGCAGGGAAATTCCCTTAAATCTCGAATTGGCGTTCTACACCTGTTGGGGCCGGAGTCAAGTGCGAAGCGGCGCTATCTTGCATATTTTCGGATTAGAACAGAGAGAAATGTGAACGCTCGTCGTCATGGTGGAAAAACGGTATTTTGCGCGGGGTTTCAGGCTCGCGGGTGATGGCCAGCACTTCGGACAAGACCACTTCGGTGATGAAGGGTAGATCGAGCGCTTTGGCCTCCTCCAGATCGATCCAGTGCAAATGCCCGAGTTCGTCCGAGGCTTCGCTGAAATCATCGTCCGGCCCAAAAACCGCTGCGGAATCCGCAATGAAGAAACGAGCGTCGAAGCGGCGCGAACGGCCCGGTGGCGTAATCGCACGGAAAAAGAACTGAAGAATATCGGCCCGAGGCGCCAGACCTTTGTCGTAGAAGCCCCGCCAGTCCGCAGGGACGTCGCTGGAGGGCGTGCCAAGGTCTGCCAGCATCAGACCCGTTTCTTCCCACAACTCCCGCACAGCAGCCATTGCCAGCGCAGGCGCGATGCCTGCCGGTGCTTCGTGCGAAAGCTTTTCTGTGGCCAGTGGCGTAAGCGGACGCGCGGGGGTTATGTCATAGTCTTGCTTATCGAGAGCCCCACCCGGAAAGACGTATTTGTTGGGCATGAAAACCGCACCCGATCCCCGTTGCCCCATCAATACCTGATGCTTGTCATTTCGCTTACGCAGCAGAACAATCGTTGCAGCGTCGCGAATTACCCGTCTTTTCTCTGCTTCATCCATAGTGGGAATATGTGGCGGAAAGGTTGGCAATGTCCAGCACTCCGTTACGGCGCTTTATTCGTTGAACGCTGAATCTATGTCATCGCCGAATCCGTGCATCCGCTTTGCCCATTGAACCGCTACGAAGGCGCCTTTCAGACGTGGTAGCAGATAAAGCGCCAATAAAAGAAACATGATGGAAAAGCCGATTGCCATCATCCAGCCTTCGGGCCGGAATAGTTCGAAAACGAGCAGCATCAATGGAGCAAGCAAATGCCCCGAGATCATGATTGTTGCCCATGCCGGGCCGTCGTCTGCCCTGTGATGGTATAATTCTTCGGAGCATACAGGGCAGCAATCGCGTACTGTCAGGTAATCTCGCAACAGCGGGCCGCTTCCACAAGAAGGGCAACGCCGGCGCCAGCCACGCAATAGGGCTGTCTTCAACGAGCGCGGTGCTTCAATTTCAAAATTATGCAATTCGTTTGTCATCCATCCTACTTATGGCAAAGGCAGGTAAATAGGAGTGGGACAAGCTGACTTGCGTCGGGATGTCGCAAAAAATTAATTTCGACGGAAATGCCGGGCTGTCCCGTTTGTATATGTGAAGGTCGCAACAATGTGGTCTCGCAAAAAAATCGCAAGGAGAGCAAACGATGAAGAAATATACACTCACAGCACTGGCCGTATCGGTAGCAATTGGTGGCATGGGTCTGTCGACCGCAGTGACCGCAATGCAGCGTGGGTCGCAGCTGCCAAGCTTTGAAGAGCTGGATACAAACAGTGACGGCGTCTTGACACAGGCAGAAATCGAAGCGATTGGCGCGGCCAAATTCGCCGAGTCCGACACAAATGGCGATGGGTTTCTTGACGCGGAGGAGTTGCAAGCAAAGATACAGACACGGATGCAATCCCGCGTAGGTGATCGTGGCCACGGCCGGGATGGGGCGAAAGGTCCAATGGAAGTCAGAGCCGACCCTGAACTGATACAGGCGCAACAGTCCGAACGCCTGGAACTGGCAGCCAAACATATGCTGCAACGTGCGGACACGGATGGCGATGGCCAGCTAAGCTTGGAAGAGTCGCGCCCGCCACAGGCCGGTGATATGTTCGCCCGTGTAGATGCGGATGGTAATGGCGAGATCAGCCTCAAAGAATGGGACGCTGCCAAGGCAAATCGCGGCAACCGCAACAACTGATAACTTTGCAGGCCGGTGAGCGCATCGGTCTGCAACTTTCGCAATGCATAGAGATTGGAAGCCCGATATAGATGCAGCATGACTATGGCATTTGACGCAATGAGCGATACGAGCGACGGGGACCTACTCGCGCTTTATGCGAATGGAGATCAGGCAGCCGCCCGGGCCCTGATGCTTCGCCATGCTCCGCGCGTTTTGTCACTGGCCAAGCGTTTGCTGAAAGACACGGTCGAGGCTGAAGATGTGACGCAGGAAGCAATGCTGCGCCTTTGGAAGGTCGCTCCGGACTGGCGAACCGGTGAGGCCAAGGTTTCAACGTGGTTATACCGTGTAGGCTCCAATCTTTGCACTGATCGCTTACGCAAGAAACGCGGCGTTGGTTTGGATGAAGCGCCCGAAATTGAAGATGAAACACCGAATGTCGAGGACCAGATGATAGCTGCAGACAGAGGCCGCGCTGTGCACCGAGCGATGGAGCGTCTACCGGATCGTCAAAGGCTGGCACTGACCCTCCGACATTTTGAAGAACAATCGAACCCCGAAATTGCCTTGGTGCTGGAGACCAGTGTCGAGGCTGTCGAAAGCCTGCTTTCGCGTGCGAGACGCACACTGGCGGCAGATTTATCAAGTAGCAGGTCGGCCCTTGGGCTGACTAAGGAATAAGGAAAGGAGAAAGGCATGACCGACAACGATAAACATGAAATCGATCTGGATGTTTTCTTCGATGACGCCATGGAACCGACACCGGAGCTAGATGACGCGCTGATGGCACGCATTCTGGCCGACGCGGGCGAAGTCTCGGCGTCGCGGCAAGTGATACCGGCACCACGTCAGCAAAAACCGAAGGGCTGGTTACGAAAGCTACTGGAGCCGCTGGGCGGCCTTCAGGGTATGGCGGCTGTTGGGGTTTGCACTGTGCTTGGTGTGACCGTAGGCTATACCGGCACGGATTCCCTTCAGTCTATTCCCGGCGTCGGGGATATTGTCGCAACTATCAGCGGGGATCCACTGGATGACTTTAGCTATGGCTCCATCGCCAGCTTTAACGATTTTTTGGCAGAGGGGTAACAGATGACTGAAAACACCATTTCGCAGAAGTCGGGCATACCGCTCTGGATAAAGATTGTACTTGTCGTTTCGCTTGCGGCCAACTTGGGCGTTGCAGGTGTGATCGGTGGAGCAGCTTTGCGCGCACCGGAAACACGGCGTGCAAATCTCGAGGCGCCCGAGGGTGTTGCGATGTTGGCCCACTCAATGCCGGTAGCACACCAACGCGAGCTGCGCGAAATCCTACGTGACCGCCGTGACGAGTTGCGCCCCGACAGACAAGAGCTGAAAAACTTACGCGATCGCTTTATTGTTGCCCTTCGTGCCGAGCCCTTTGAACTTGAGGCCCTCGATGCCATCTTTGCGGACCAACGTCGTATGCTGACCTCTCTGACCGCAGCGGGGCATGACTCGGTAATTGAGCAGATCGATAAGATGACACCGCGCGACCGCGAGCTATACACCCGCCGACTTTTAGGAAACGAGCGGCAGGCACAGGAGCGTCAAGCGCCGCCGCGTCAATAAAAGCTGCGACATAATTGAGACGGCGAGCTAACGGGTTGATTTCCTTTCCCGTAGCAACCATATGCATGTCTTCACGTCAGTTCCCCCGAAGCAATCAGCATCTTGAGGCGTTGACACAGCCCTGAGGGATATATTTTGACTGACATTACTTTCCAGAGCTTCGGCCTGGAGAAAACCTTGTTGAACGCGCTAGAGCGTTCAGGTTTTACGACCCCGACTCCGATCCAGAAACTTTCGATCAAAGCACAGCTTGAAGGTCGCGACATTCTGGGGGTCGCCCAGACCGGAACCGGCAAAACCGCTGCGTTTGGTTTGCCGATCCTGCACAACATCCTGCAAATGCAAGGTCGCCCCAGCCCGAAAAGCTGCCGTGCGCTGATCCTTGCACCTACCCGCGAGTTGGCGGTGCAGATCGAAGATAACTTTAAAGAATTCGCTGGCGGTGCTGGTTTGACGACCTGTCTGGTTCTGGGCGGCGTTTCACGTGCGGGTCAGGTCAAGAAAATCGCACGCGGTGTGGATGTGGTGATTGCCACACCCGGACGGCTCGAAGATTTGATGAACGACAAGAAAATCCGCCTTGATGAAGTGCGGTTTGTGGTTCTGGACGAAGCGGACCGCATGCTGGACATGGGATTCGTCCAACCGGTTAAACGTATTCTCGCGCGCCTGCACCCACGTCGTCAGTCCGCCCTATTCTCGGCGACTATGCCCAAAGAAGTACGTGGCTTGGCCGAGAGCTTTCTGACTGACCCACTGCGGGTTGAAGCAACACCTACTGTCACCGCCGCACCCAAAGTCGAGCAGCGGGCTGAGTTGATCACGGGACCATACAAGCGCGAGCGGTTGCTCGAAATCCTGTCCCAACCCGAAGTCGAGCGTACAATCGTTTTTGCGCGGACTAAACGCGGTGCCGATAAAGTTGCGAAGAACCTGATAACAGATGGCATAGAGGCCGAAGTTATTCACGGCAACAAGGCGCAGAATGCGCGGCAAAAGGCACTGGGAAAATTCAAGAACGGATTTGTGAACGTGCTGGTTGCGACAGATATTGTTGCGCGTGGGATCGACGTACCGGGCATCTCCCATGTCATCAATTTCGATCTTCCGGACGAGGCCGAAAACTACGTCCACCGGATTGGACGGACAGGGCGGAATGGTGCTTCCGGTATTTCGATTACGCTATGCGCGCCAGACGAATTGAAAAAGCTTGCTGCGGTCGAGAAAATTCTCAAACGCAAGTTGATTGAACGTGACGGACCGGACCCGAAGCCAAAACCCAAAGCCCAAGGATGGCAGGGTAAAAAGCGCGGCGGAGGTGGCGGTCGACCAGGTGGCCGTCCTGGCGGAAACGCTGGAGGCGGTAATCCTGCGGGGCGGACCAACCCTAAACGGCGGCGTCCAAATCGTAGTAAATCCGGCGGACGCCCACAGGGAAATGCTGCAAGTTAATATAAAAAGGGGAAGGCAAACGCCCTCCCCTTTTTCTTTGTCTGTAGCAGGATTTAGCCGAACATATCGGCCGAAATGCCAGCATACCAACCAACAGACTCTTCGTACGTCTGTTTACGCAGTGCTTCGTCCTCGCCAGTCTGCGAGACAAACCCCGATGTTTTCGCGATTTTTGCATCCGTTGCTTCGTAAGCCGCGCCAACTTTGATACCGTCGTTTGTTTCAATCAATGACCAGCATGTGTTGGAGAACTTCGCAGGGAAGACGCTGCTGCCAGTCAACGCACCACGGATCGCCATAGCACAAACTTTCGCCTGACTGTTGGCCGAGAAACCGGATTTTGGCATATCGCCCTGTGCGCTCGCATCACCTAGAACGTAAACGCTGTCATCCAGTTTACTGCGCATGTCATGTGCGTGCACTGGCGCCCAATTGCCTTCGGTCACTCCGGCAATCTCGGCAATACGGCCCGCTTTCTGGGCTGGAATTACGTTACAAACGTCGACCTTCTCGATCTCGCCATCGATGCTGACTTCCATAGCTCCCGGATCAACCGAAACATTGGCACCGCCAAAGTCAGGGCCGATACGGTCGATCATGCCGCCGTAATGCTTGTCCCAACCTTCTTCGAACAGACCTTGTTTCGAGAACTTCTGCTTCGGATCAACGATCAGGATTTTAGCAGTAGGATTGATCTGCGTAAGAAGATGCGCAACCATCGATACACGCTCGTATGGTCCTGGAGGACAACGATACGGGTTTGGCGGAGCAACCATTGCATAAGTACCGCCAGATGGCATCGATTCAATCTGCGCCTTCAACAGTTGCGTTTGCGAGCCGGCTTTATAGGCGTGCGGCATCGCATTTTGTGCCGATATATCCCAGCCCGGAACAGCCCCATCGATAAAGTCGATACCCGGCGAAATCACCAGACTATCGTAAGGAACCGAAGAACCACCGGCCAGCGTCACAGTTTTCGCGTCGCGATCAACATCGATTGCCCAGTCATGTACGACGTTAATGCCGTATTCAGCTGCCAACGTGCCGTAGCTGTGGCCAATAGAGGCAAAATCACGGAAGCCGCCGATATAGAGGTTCGAGAAGAAGCAGGTGTAGTAGGTGCGCGTAGGCTCGATCAAGGTTACATCGATTGCCCCCGCGCTGTCCTTGGCGATATAGCGTGCAGCTGTTGCACCACCAGCGCCGCCACCGATAATGACGACTTTGGGTTTGCCATGCGAGGCACCCATCACCATTGGCGCGCTCAAGGTGGCTGCTGTTGCCACGCCGGCGCCGATAAATCCACGTCTGTCTAGTTTCATTTTGTATTCTCCCTAAGTTGAAGTGTTATTCTACTGCAGCAAAATATGCCGCTAACGCCGCAATTTCTTTGTTCGATAGGCGCTGAGCTACCAGATGCATAACCGGGTGGGTTCTGTGACCACTTTTATAGGCTTGCAGTGCAGTAACGAAATCTTCCGGCATCCACGCAATAATAGAGGGGATACCGTCGTCTCCGCCGCCAATTTGGTGGCAGGTGACGCATTCACCAGACAGATAAGCTCCGTATTCGGGATCTCCCTGAATGGCGAGAATGTTCGGATCCACGTCGGGATCTCGAGCATGCATTGTTGGTTCGGCTTCGGGGATGTTCGCCGGATTGTCCGAAAACAGCCGTAAATAGGCCATCAGGTTCTCACGGTCGACCGGGTCTTTGATCCCCTTGAAACGCATCTTGGTGCGTGAAATGAGTGATTTCGGGTTTTCGATAAAATCTTCGAGGTTCTCGACATCCCAGACCAAACCGCCATTGGCGGCGCGGTCCATGTCGTCGGAATAGGTGAAACCTTCGATTGATCCCGCAGCCCGACCAAATAGGTCGTTTAAGTGTGGTCCTGTGCGATTAAAGGCACCGTCGCCAACCATGTGGCAGGAAAAGCACTTGCGGAATACCTGCGCTCCGTCTTCCGGATCGCCTTCAGCATGGGCAGAAAAACCCAGTGAAGTAGTGGTGATTAGAGTCAGAAATATTGTCTTGATACGATAGCGAATAATGCGTCTCCCTAGCTATCACTTTAAGTGACTTCTTATTTACACGTCATAAGTGTAGTTTGATTCTTGTGTATCCGTCAAGCAATTCAGGATTTAGCAAATTCTGGTTCTGATTTTGTCAAGTTCCGGTTTTTCTTGATTAGGGCGAAAAGATGTCGCAGTCTTCGGAAAAACGAACAACGGGGACACAAAATGACTGACTCAACCAACACGAATACTATGCCTGAAATTGCTGAACTGGATTTCTCGGATCTGAAAGTCGCGCTATCAAAAGGCTTTGCCGACTTTCGACGCGCGCCGATGTATGGCGTGATCTTCAGCAGCATCTTCACCGCACTTGGGATCGTTTTGTACCTACAGTTTCTTGTCTGGCAAACCGACATATCAATTGTACCTTTAGCAGCCGGCTTCCCGTTAATCGCGCCTTTCGTTGCCGTCGGTATGTACGAAGTCAGCCGGTTGATGGAAAATGGCAAACCGGTTTCGTGGCTAAGCGTGATGCAGGCAATTTATGCGGAACGTAAACGGCAGATCCCCTCTATCGCTTTTGTCGTTTTGTTTATCTTCCTGATCTGGGTCTACATGGCTCATCTGGTCTTTGCGTTGTCCTTCGGACTGAAACCTTTGACCAACGTAATGACCTCGACCGAGATTTTGTTCACGCAAGAGGGGATTACGATGCTCGCGCTCGGTACGCTTGTCGGTGGATTTCTGTCGTTCATTCTGTTTGCTATTACGGTCGTCGGTATACCACTATTGGTGGACCGGGAAATCGATGTAGTGACTGCAATGATCACAAGTTTCAGCCTGGTTCTGAACAATATGGTTGTTATGCTAAGCTGGGGCGCGATCATCGCTGTACTACTTCTGCTAGCGATGATCCCAATGTTTTTTGGTCTAGTCGTTGTGCTGCCAGTGCTCGGACACGCGACTTGGCATCTATATCGGCTGGCAATTTTACCACCGGAATGAGTATAGAATCTCAATAAAATAAGGTGTATTTATGGTCTTGTCAGGCGATTATCATGGCAAGACCCCATTTAACATATTTTATATGTATTTATAGGGACTTCACATATACATATTCACTTGTTAGCATGACATTTCCAACAGGGAGTGAAAAATGAAAAATATCGTGAAATTAATGGCAGGAATGGTGACGTTGATTCTACTTGCTTCAACACCTGCAAAAGCGACTGAAAATGGTTTAGTTCATCATGTGGGAGAAGATGGAGTTCACTATCTCGCCATGCAAATCAGTGACAACAATCCGCAAAAAATGACGACAGTTTTGAACGTGGCTGCAAATGTTACGCAATACTATCAAAGCATCGGCGAAGAAGTCGAAATCCGCATCGTTGCATTTAATGCAGGCCTACACATGCTTCGCGAAGACACTTCACCCGTTCTGGAGCGGTTGAATTCGTTCGGCCAAAGCATGCCTAACGTAACCTTTGCAGCCTGTGGAAACACAATTGCAGGTATGACGCGTAAAGAAGGTAAAACTCCGCCAATCGTCGAGATTGCAGAGCATGTTCCCGCAGGCGTTGTTGATCTGATGACGCTGAACGAGCAGGGATGGACGATGATCCGTCCATAATTATCACCACAAGAATAAAAAAAGGGCGGGATCAATTTCCCGCCCTTTTTGTTCGAATTACCAGGTTCTAGCTTATCAAGTTCAGCAAGGTATCAACCGACGATTTGGCATCGCCGTAGAACATGCGCGTGTTCTCTTTGAAGAACAGAGGATTCTCGATGCCGGAATAGCCGGTGCCCTGCCCGCGTTTGGACACGAACACATGTTTCGCTTTCCATACTTCAAGAACCGGCATACCTGCGATTGGCGAGTTCGGGTCTTCCTGTGCAGCCGGGTTCACGATGTCGTTCGAACCGACAACGATCACCACGTCCGTATCAGGGAAGTCGTCGTTTATCTCGTCCATTTCAAGCACGATGTCGTAAGGTACCTTCGCTTCCGCGAGTAGCACGTTCATGTGGCCCGGTAGACGCCCTGCAACAGGGTGAATACCGAAGCGAACAGTCTTGCCCTTGGCGCGCAGACGTTTGGTCAGTTCCGAAATCGGATGCTGTGCCTGCGCAACCGCCATCCCGTATCCGGGAACAATGACGATGCTGTTAGCCTCCTCCAGCGCCGCAGCAACACCGTTGGCGTCGATCGCGATCTGCTCGCCTTCGATTTCCATTGCGGGGCCAGCAGGGCCGCCAAAGCCACCAAGGATCACGGCAAGGAACTTACGGTTCATCGCCACGCACATGATGTAGGACAGGATTGCACCGGAGGAACCCACAAGTGCGCCCACAACGATCAGCAAGTCATTGCCGAGCATGAAACCTGTCGCCGCCGCTGCCCAACCGGAGTAGCTGTTCAACATGGACACAACGACCGGCATATCCGCGCCACCGATGGCCATAACGAGATGCGCACCGATGACAAAGGCAATGACCATCATCAACAGCAGCGTCCAGATGCCGGCGCCGTTCAGAAACATGAACATCAAAACGATCGAGAGCACCAGACCCGCAACATTCATCAAATGGCGTCCGGGCAGGATCAAGGCTTTACCGTCAATTTTACCTGCCAGCTTGCCGTAAGCAACAATGGAACCCGTGAAGGTGATCGCGCCGATGAACACGCCAAGGAAAACCTCGACTTCGTGGATAACTTCTTCGGCGTGGGTCAGACCCTCGGGCGAATGCAATACCGAGTTAATACCGATAAACACGGCCGCCAGACCAACGAAGCTGTGCAGCGCTGCAACCAGTTGCGGCATGCCCACCATCTCGACCCGTTGGGCCACGACTGTACCGATAACCGCTCCGATGGCGATCATTGCAGATAGCAGCCAGATCGAATTTACGCCCGGACCGAAGACCGTAACTATCACGGCGATCGACATACCGATGATGCCGAACCACACGGCGCGTTTTGCTTTTTCCTGATCGGACAGGCCACCAAGGGCCAGAATGAACAGAACGGAAGCTGCGATATAACCAGCAGTTACTAGACCAATACTCATACCAGCCTCCCTTAGCTTTTCTGGAACATGGCCAACATACGACGGGTAACGACGAAGCCACCCACGATGTTGATCGATGCAATAAGAACGGAAATTGCGGCGAGGAGTGTTACGAGGAACCCTCCGCCAACACTAATTTGTAGCAGCGCGCCGATTATGACCACACTGGAGATCGCGTTCGTGATCGCCATGAGCGGCGTGTGCAGCGCGTGGCTGACGTTCCAGATGACCTGGAAGCCGATAAAGACCGACAACACAAAGACGATGAAGTGCTGCATGAAACTGGCCGGGGCGTACTGGCCGATCAGCAGCATCAGCAAGCCGCCGATTACCAACATGCCGGTTTGCTTGCGACCGGCTGCCCTTGCCGCAGCCGCTTCTTCGGCTTTGACCTCTTCGGGCGTTTTCTCCGGCGCTTTTGGCTTAGCTGCTGCAATCGCCTGCACTTTTGGTGGAGGTGGCGGGAAGGTTATTTCACCGCCATGTGTCACCGTTGCACCACGGATCACGTCGTCTTCCATGTTGTGGACCGGCACACCGTCGTTTTCGGGTGTCAGATCGTCCATCATGTGACGGATGTTCGTGGAATAGAGTGTCGAGGATTGCGTCGCCATTCGGCTCGGCAAATCGGTGTAGCCGATGATGGTTACGCCATTCTTGGTCTCGATTTTCTGGTCGGGAACCGTCAAATCGCAGTTACCACCCTTTTCGGCCGCAAGGTCAACAATGACCGAACCAGCTTTCATGGAGTGGACCATATCTTCCAGCCACAACTTCGGCGCATCACGGCCCGGGATCAGCGCTGTGGTGATAACGATATCCACCTCGGAAGCCTGCGCACGGAACAGCTCCAGTTGCTTCTCGCGGAATTCCGGCGAGGAAACGGCAGCATAACCGCCCGTTTCTGCACCGTCTTGATTGTCATCGAAATCAAGGAACAGGAATTCGCCACCCATGGATTCGATTTGCTCGGCCACTTCGGGACGCACGTCGAACGCGCGAACAATCGCGCCCATTGATTGGGCTGCCCCGATCGCGGCCAATCCGGCAACACCCGCACCGATGACCAGAACGGTCGCCGGAGGAACTTTGCCCGCCGCTGTGATCTGACCGGTGAAGAAGCGACCGAAGTTATTCGATGCCTCGACCACCGCGCGGTAACCACCGATGTTTGCCATTGATGACAGCGCGTCCATTTTCTGGGCGCGGGAGATGCGTGGAACCATGTCCATCGCAATCGCGGTCACACCCTTGGCGCGCAGTTTTTCCAACAGATCTTCGCTTTGCGCTGGCCAGATGAAGGAAATCAAAGTTTGTCCTTCGCGGAAACGCTTGACTTCTACCTCTTCAGGGGCGCGGACTTTGATAACAAAATCGCAGGCTTTCCAAAGGGCTGCGCCAGTCTTTACGACCTCGACACCAGCGTCCTTATAATCCTGATCCGAGAAACGCGCGGCTGCGCCAGCGCCGGTTTCAATTACGCATTCATAGCCCAGCTTTTGCAACTGAAGCGCGCTCTGCGGTGTAAGGGCGACCCGATTTTCGCCCTCGAAGATCTCTTTAGGAGCTCCGATTTTCATAATTATGTTCCTTAGTCCTGATGGGAGGAAGGGTCAGATCGTTCACATCTAGCCGCTAATGCACCAGAATTCAAAGCTATCGTTTGAAAAAACTGGAAAAAGCCTGACTAAAATGGTCGCATCCAGCAATTTGATTAAAAATTAGACTTTTTGAAAACCGTGGATCAGGTATCGTAATCCGAAAGCGGCACCGATAAAAATGGAGGCTAAAACCACAGGCGCACTGTAGGCGAGCACCGAAAACCCTGTTAGCCCCTGCCCGATTGAACAGCCAAGTGCCACGACGCCGCCGGTGCCCATGATGAACGCCCCGAAAACCGAACGACCAAGTTCGCGTGGGTCGTCGCAGGCTTCCCAGCGGAACCGGCCTTTGATCTTGGTGCCGATTGCTGACCCGACAAGCACCCCAGTGACCGACCCGATACCGAAGTTCATCGTCGCGCCGGACCAAGTCATTAAATAGATAAGTGTTTCGCCCAAGGGCGCGGAGTAGGAAAGCGATTCAACTGTGATCCCGTCAAAGCCGTTTACCGAAATCAAATTTGTCGCCCAGAAGCCTGAAATGATCGCTAGGCCAACCACGATCGACCAGACGATATGCGTGCGGGACGTACGGAAAGTTTTGCCGGAGAACGCCCAGATCGCACAAATCGCCGCGAATGCCAGTGCGGGCAATAGTGGTCCAATGTCAAACCAGCGGCCGACCAGATGGGCTACACCTTGCATTTCACCTTCATGGAGAACCTGCGGAAACAACCAGTCACGCAGCACAGCCGTCGGCCCGCCAATCGCCATATAGGCAGAAATTGCCATAACGACAGCGACAATAAAACTGCGTAAATCGCCGCCAGCCATCCGCGACAGCGCCCCAAACCCGCAGTTTCCGGCCAGCGCCATTCCCCAGCCAAACATTAACCCACCGACGATGCTTCCAAGCGGGTTCCATTTCAATGTGTAGTAGATGGATTGGGAGTAGTCGATCAAGCCAAGTGCTTCGAGCCCGAACATGCCTGATATTCCGACAGCCAAGGCCAATGCCCACATCCGCAAACGACTGTAATCATCACCATAGAGTGCGTCTTCAATTGCACCAAGAGTACAGAACCGCCCGATAGAGGAAGACAGCCCCAATGCGCCGCCGCCGATTAGCCCGGCGAGCGCGGCCCAATGATTGTCCCCCATAAATTCCATCAAGTACCTGCGTCTTGATCCGGATCAAAAGTACAGAACATTTCGTAGACTAGTTCAATCATCTTTGCGGCTTTGCGATCGCCCAAAGAATAATAGATAGTTTTGCCATCACGACGGGAATTTACCAACCCTTCCAGACGCAGGCGCGCAAGCTGTTGACTGACGGCAGCCTGCCGCGAAGACAAAAGGTTTTCCAGTTCGGTCACAGATTTTTCGCCGGTAACCAGATGGCAAAGGATCATCAACCGACCTTCGTGCGCCAAGGCTTTCATGAAGTCGGTGGCAGATTTGGCGCTGCTGAGCACCTCCTCGATCGCCTCGTTGGACATGTCCGGTGTTATTTGGGGCAGTGACATCGCCCTCTCCTTTTAATTACGATTCCGACGGCTCTCCTTCGGATATTGGCAAATCTGCCAGCATCATGCCAAGAAGTCCCCAAAAGAAGCCTTCGCCTGGGTACCCTTCTATACGATTCACTTCGGTCCCGTCGACAAGTAATATAAATGTGGGGGTATAATGTGGTTTACTGGTGAGCTCGACGCCCTCGGGAACCGGGTCGTTGATATCGTATCGCCAGAGCGGCGCGCGTTCGCCTTCGGCCGTTTTGTCATACTCGCTACCGACATCGCGGCTCCAGCGAGCGCACCACGGGCAGCCGTCTTCCTCTACCATCATTAGTCGAGTTTCCGACATAACCGACGTGGCCAATGTGGAAACAAGTAATAAAGTGATCACTTTTAGCAGACGCATCCCGCACCTTTCGAAAAATTGCTTTACACATACTTATATAGCAATATGATTATCCGAAATTTTGACCAAAAGGCAAGGAAAACACGCCATGGAGTTTGACATAAGCTACGGTGGGGCCGCGATCGCGGGCCTTTTATCCTTTTTCTCGCCGTGCATCCTGCCGATCGTGCCCTTTTATCTTTGCTACATGGCTGGCCTGTCGATTCAGGAGCTGAACGAAGAAGAGGAAATCGCAGCTGGTGCAAAGCGCCGCCTGATTTTGTCATCGATTTTCTTCGCGGCAGGCGTTGTCACAATTTTCGTCATGCTCGGACTCATCGCTACATCGCTGGGTCAGGCATTTCGTGTCTACAAGGATGAACTTTCCTGGGTTGCTGCGGCGATCCTGTTCGTATTCGGCCTGCACTTTCTGGGCATCTTTAAAATTGGCTTCCTCTATCGCGAGGCACGGATCGATTCTTCGGGCATCAAACCAGCCAGCTATGCAGGTTCCTATCTGATCGGCCTTGCTTTTGGTTTTGGCTGGACCCCATGCGTCGGCCCTGCCCTCGCTGCGATCCTTTACATGGCTTCACAAAGCGGCAGCTTGCAACAAGGTGCCGGATTGTTGTTCGTCTATGGCACGTTCATGACTGTACCGTTCATTGTCGCCGCGATATTCTCGGGTCCATTCCTGCGCTGGGTTCAGCGCAACCGGAAATATATGGGGCTTATAGAAAAGTTGATGGGGGCGTTCCTGATCGCTTTTGCAATCCTGATTGTGACCGGCGGCGTGGCCTATATCGCGCAATTCATGCTCGAACAATTTCCGAACCTGTTTACCTTCGGCTAATCTGAAAAGGAGCTATTATGCTTAAGAAACTCGTATTCCTATTCGCACTGACATTTGCGCCAGCCCTCTCCGCGGAGACTACTATGGGCGACGACGGGCTCCACAAGACCGAATGGATGCGCGACACATTCCGTGACATGGCTGAAGACCTTGAAGAGGCTACCGCTGAAGGCAAACGCTTCGCGGTGATCTTCGAGCAGCGTGGTTGCATCTACTGCACCAAAATGCACGAAGAGGTTTTTCCGGACCCTGAAGTTATGGCGATGATCGAAGATAACTATTTTGTCGTTCAGATGAATCTGTTCGGCGACGTTGAGGTAACGGATTTCGACGGGGAAGTTTTATCTGAAAAAGAGATGGCCTCGAAGTGGGGAATCGTCTTCACACCGACAATTATGTTCTTCGACGACAAGCTTCCGACAGAGGGAACAACCGCTGCCAGAGCCGCCGTAACGACCATGCCCGGTGCCTTCGGTAAGTTCACGACGTTGAATATGTTCCAATGGGTCCTCGAAAAGGGCTATGAAGGCGATGAGCATTTCCAAAAGTATCACGCCCGAATTATCGAGGAACGCCATAATAATTAAGGCAAAACCTTATATAAGTACTTGCTTATATTAGTGAAACATAATTATCGAAAATTCATTTATTTGAATTTATTGTTGCGTTATCCTTCGGCCGTCGGCTATCTTTTCTTGACCAAAGTCAAGAATCAAAATGACAAACGGTAATCATAAGGGAGGATTTTGCATGAAGCGCACAGCGTTTCTTATCATAGGAGCCACGGCCGCGTTCGCCGCTGTGGCCTCGGCCGACACCGTTGCCCCCGGCGACGTTGCATATGACGATTACGGCTCAGTTGCGGCATCGCTTACGGGCGTTGCAGGAGATGCGGCCAATGGCGAAAAAGTCATGGTCACCAAGTCACTTGGTAACTGTGTTGCTTGTCACCAGGTCAGCGTACTCGACTATGCGGCATTCCACGGCGAAATAGGCCCGTCACTCGACGGTGCTGGTGATCGCTGGACCGAAGAAGAACTTCGCGGGATCGTGGCAAACGCCAAGATGACCTTCGAGGGAACTCTGATGCCTGCAATGTACAAGGTATCCGGCTTCATTCGCCCAGGCGACTTCAAAGGCAAGTCAGTTCCAAACCCACCTTCGATCCTGACAGCTCAGCAGGTCGAGGACGTGGTCGCATTTTTGATGACAATCAAAGAATAACGACCCCTCAAGGGTCATCTAGACAAATCTAGGGAGACAATAATGAATTTTACGAGACGTGACGCTTTGGTCATTGGTGCAGGGGCATTTACTGCCGCTTTGCTGCCGATCCAAGCATTTGCTTCGCTCGCGGATGATGCGGAGGCGGCCTTCACAGGCGGCGCTGCAACAACTGACGGCGGCATCGAGCTCACAGCACCTGAAATCGCGGAAAACGGCAACACCGTTCCTGTGGCCGTTTCGGCTCCAGGCGCAGTATCGATCATCCTGATCGCAGCCGGCAACCCGAACCCTGATGTTGCGACATTCAACTTCGGCCCACTCTCCGGTTCGCAATCTGCATCCACACGTATCCGCCTCGCCGGAACGCAGGACGTAGTTGCAATCGCAAAAATGGCCGACGGCAGCTTCGCTCGCGCAGCTAGCACCGTGAAAGTTACAATCGGCGGCTGCGGCGGCTAAGGCATAGGAGAATAAAACAATGGCATCTGGTGTAAAACCACGCGTTAAAGTCCCTAAAACAGCTGCTGCTGGTGAAACTATCACCATCAAAACTCTGATCAGCCACAAGATGGAATCAGGTCAGCGTAAAGACAGCGACGGGAACCTTATTCCGCAATCGATCATCAACACGTTCACATGCGACTTTAACGGTCAAAACGTGATCAGCGTTGAACTTCATGGCGCGATTTCGACAAATCCGTACTTCCAGTTCGAAGCTACTGTCCCAGAATCCGGTGATTTCACATTCACTTGGAACGATGACGACGGTTCGACCTACACGGATACGAAATCTATCGCTGTTTCTTAATTTATGCAGAACTGGGGAGGAATAATTAAAATGAAAATCTCAAAACTGCATCCGATTATGCAACTGGCCACAGCCGCAACACTTGCGCTTGGTCTCGGGGTAGCGGCTCAGGCAGAAGAAGGCGCTAAGCTGATCGTAAATGGCGAAATCGAAATGGTCACACGCACGGCAGCGCCTGCGTATATTGACGGTCTCGATGAAATCATTTCCGGTTGGGAGTTCCGTTCTACCGAAACTCAAGCCTTGCAAATGGACGACTTCGACAACTCCGGCATGCTGGGTGTTGATAGCGCGCTTGAAGCGTGGAACAAAGTCCAAGGACCCGAGCAGAAATCCTGTGCAACATGTCACGGCGACGTTGAAAGCATGAAGGGTGTTCGCACCGTAATGCCTAAGTTCAACGAAGAAGCCAACGACCTGTGGACACTTGAGGACTACATCAACAACTGTCGCACGGAGCGTCAGAATGTCGAGGCATGGGGCTATACTGGTGGCTCAATGACAAACATGGCAGCTCTGATCGCCGTTCAATCGCGCGGCATGCCAATGAATGTAGCCATCGATGGTCCGGCAGCACCGTTCTGGGAAGCTGGCAAGGAACTCTATTACGCCCGTACAGGTGTTCTGGAACTTTCCTGCGCTTCTTGCCACGAGCAAAGCTACGGCCTGCACATTCGTGCGGATCACCTTTCTCAAGGTCAGATCAACGGTTTCCCGGCCTACCGCCTGAAAAACGCGAAGCTTAACGGCATCCACGCGCGCTTCAAAGGTTGTGTTCGTGACACCAAAGCCGAGACCTATAAACCGGGTGGCCCTGAGTTCCACGCACTGGAGCTATACGTAGCTTCGCGCGGAAACGGCCTAACGGTTGAGGGACCATCGGTTCGCAACTAATAATGTTCCGGCCCCGATTAACTTCGGGGCCGGACTTCCACTGCCCTCACAAATTCATCGTTATCAGGGGTCAACGTCAGCACGCTTAAACCTAGGCTTGCTCACCTTTACCCTTCAATAAATACTGGAGCATCCCATGATTTCCCGCCGCGACTTTCTTCAAGCCTCTGTGGCCGCTTCTGCAATTGTCGGTGCGTCCGGCGTTGGTAACTGGTCAAAACTGGCTGCCCAACAACGGCTGACACAGGACCAATTGCTTGATTTCGACACAACCGGCAATGTGACGTTGATCCACATCACCGACATCCACGCGCAGATGAAGCCGGTCTACTTCCGCGAGCCTGAAATCAACCTTGGTATTGGCGATGTGAACGGACTTCCGCCACATGTGACCGGCAAGGACTTCCTGAACCTGTTCAACATGGAAGCGGGAACGCCCGAAGCCTACGCCCTGACTTACGACGACTTTAGTTCGCTCGCCAAAGGATATGGCCGCATGGGTGGTCTGGATCGTGTGGCGACGGTTATCAACTCCATCCGCGCCGCCCGTCCCGGTGCGCTTTTGCTGGATGGTGGCGATACGTGGCAAGGTTCCTACACCGCGCAGATGACCAATGGTCAGGATATGGTTAACGTGATGAACGCGTTGAAGCCCGACGCGATGACCGCGCACTGGGAATTCACGCTGGGCATCGACCGTGTAACCGAGATCGTCGACAATGATCTGGACTTCCCCTTCCTTGGTGCAAATATTTTCGATACCGAATGGGACGAGCGCGCCTATGAACCTTACAAAATGTTCGACCGTGGTGGCGTAAAAATTGCCGTTATCGGCCAAGCCTTCCCATATATGCCAATCGCCAACCCCGGTTGGATGTTCCCGGGTCTGTCGTTTGGTGTACGTGAAGACAATATGGCGGAGCTGGTCGACGAAGTTCGTGGCTTGGGTGCCGAGCTGGTTGTTATGCTCTCGCACAACGGCTTTGATGTGGACCGCAAACTGGCGAGCCGTGTTGACGGCATCGATGTGATCCTGACAGGTCACACACATGACGCCCTGCCCGAGCCGGTTTTGGTTAACAACACCATGCTGATCGCGTCCGGTTCGAACGGCAAATTCGTGACCCGTCTTGATTTGGACGTGCGCGACGGCGAAGTTAAAGGCTTCAATCACAAACTTATCCCGATTTTCTCGGACGTGATCCAAGCCGATCCGATGATCGCCAAGCTGATTGACGAACAACGTGCCCCCTTTGAGGACCAGTTGCGCGAAGTTATCGGGAAAACCGACAGCCTTCTCTATCGTCGTGGCAACTTTAACGGCACTTGGGACGATTTGATCTGTAACGCCCTTATCGAAGAGCGTGAGGCCGACATTTCCCTGTCGCCTGGCTTCCGCTGGGGACCATCCCTGCTGCCGGGTGATGACATCACCCGCGAGGACATCTTCAACGCCACTGGCATGAGCTATCCAGCCGCCTACCGTTCGGAAATGACCGGCGATTTGATCCACACGATCATGGAAGACGTAGCTGACAACCTGTTCAACCCTGACCCTTATTACCAACAAGGTGGCGATATGGTGCGTGTCGGCGGCATGGGCTACTCGATCGATGTGACCAAGAAGCAAGGGGAGCGGATCACAAATATGACCATGCTCAACACCGGCGAGTTGGTCGAACCGTCGAAAACCTACGTCGTTGCGGGCTGGGCATCTGTGAATGAGGGAACCGAGGGACCTGCGATCTGGGATGTGATGGAAAGCTATATCAAACGCAAGGGCACCGTCTCGATTGATCCAAACCAATCAGTTAAAGTTACTGGAGCTTAAACAAGAATAGGAGGACCTGATGACCAATAAATCCGGCCCTTCCCGCCGCCAGTTCCTGACCACCAGCCTCGCTGCCGGTGGCGGGATGGCCGCCACTATCGCCCAAGCTGGCGACCCTGCCATCACCGAAGTACAACCGTGGGCGCAACACCTCGGAGAAGGGGTCGATCAGGCTGGTTACGGTATGCCCTCGCCGCATGAGGCGCATGTCTTGCGTAAAAGTGTGCCTTGGCTGACCGCTGAGGAAACCTCCTCGATCAATTTCACACCGCTGCATCAGCTCGACGGTATCATCACACCAAACGGGCTGGCCTTTGAGCGGCACCACAGCGGTGTCGCCGAAATAGACCCTGCAGAATACCGCCTGATGATAAACGGTCTGGTCGATCGTCCGATGGTTTTTACAATGGAAGACCTGATGCGGTTTCCGCGGCACAATAAGGTCTATTTTCTCGAATGCACCGCAAATTCGGGAATGGAGTGGCGTGGACCACAGCTGAACGGCGTACAGTTCACCCACGGAATGTTGCATAACGTCATGTACACGGGCGTTATGTTGAAAGATATTCTCGCCGAAGCGGGCGTGAAGACCGAAGGCAAATGGTTGCTGGCCGAAGGAGCGGATGCGGCAGGTCTTAGCCGCTCGATCCCGATGGAAAAGGCGCTGGACGATTGCATGATTGCGTTCAAAATGAACGGCGAGGCATTGCGTCCCGAACAGGGCTACCCCGCCCGTCTGGTTCTTCCGGGTTGGGAAGGCAACATGTGGATCAAGTGGATCCGGCGCCTAGAAGTAGGGGATCAGCCTTGGCACCACCGCGAAGAAACAGCGCGTTACACCGACCTTTTGGCCAGTGGAGATTCCAGACGGTTTACGTGGATGATGGACGCCAAGTCTGTTATTACCACCCCCTCGCCCCAGGCGCCGATCCTGCATGGAAAAGGCCCAACCGTCATCACCGGAATCGCTTGGTCGGGCCAAGGGATTATCCCGCGGGTGGATGTGACGCTTGACGGCGGCATCAACTGGCATAAGGCGCGGGTCGACGGCCCCAGCCTCGATAAGTCACTACATCGTTTCTATTTCGAGTTCGATTGGGATGGGAAACCGTTGCTATTGCAGTCCCGTGCACACGATACAACCGGCTACGTGCAGCCAACCAAAGACGCATTGCGCAAAATTCGCGGCGTGGTTTCGAACTACCATAATAACGGCATCCAGACTTGGGCGGTTAATAGCGATGGAGAGGTCGACAATGTCGAAATTTCTTAACCTGTTATTTGCAACGTGTCTGCTAACAACGCCTGTGCTCGCGGAGGGACTGGGGCGCATCGCAACTCCTGACGAAGTTGCTGCGTGGGACATCGACATTCGCCCCGATGGGCTAGGACTCCCGGAAGGTTCCGGCACGGTCATCGAAGGTGAAGGCATATTCGAGGAACAATGTGCGGCCTGTCACGGTGATTTTGGTGAGGGCGTAGACCGCTGGCCGCCTCTCGCTGGTGGTTTCGATACCCTGACCAGCGAGCGACCGCAAAAGACTATCGGCTCGTTCTGGCCATATCTGTCGACCGTCTGGGACTACATCAACCGCGCCATGCCCTTTGGTAACGCGCAATCGCTAACGGCGAACGAAGTATATGCGTTGACCGCATATCTGATGTATCTAAACGAAATCGTCGATGACGAGGACTTTGAGCTATCCAAGCAGAATTTCACCGAATTACCGCTAGGCAACGAACAGAACTTTTATCCGGATGATCGGGACACCACCGAATATCCTCTATTCACTGTCGCCTGTATGATTGAGTGTAAGGACAGCGTAGAAATCACCCATTATGCGAGCGGTAAAGACGTCACTCCAGAGTAGTCACAGCCGACGCTGCGCTGCTAGTTTGGTCATAGCTTCTTTCGTGTGATGTATTGCGGTTCGCGCGAACGAACGCATCACCATAATCTCGAAACCGTCGTTGATCGGGGTAATCACCGACATCATATGCGCAAACTCGGCACGCGCGGTCTGGCCTTGTTCCATTTGTTTCAAATCCAACGAGCATAAGCGAGCCATGACCTCCTCCGCATC
>Ga0209121_10000603_pt1 | contig 37874 bp, 41 predicted proteins | sample Cruoilmetagenom3_FD_187292 | JGI IMG/M metagenome (GOLD analysis project Ga0209121, IMG submission 187292) | Oil polluted marine microbial communities from Coal Oil Point, Santa Barbara, California, USA - Sample 3 (SPAdes) (version 2) | ecosystem: Environmental > Aquatic > Marine > Oil seeps ... | reverse complement strand
GCCTGTTTCGCCACAATCCGCCAGAACGTTTCCAGCGGTGCGCCATTGCCGCGCTTTGCGCTGTGATGGCTGACCCGTTCCAGCGCGCCATAGGTGCCCTGATCATAGGCCCCGGTCACGGTGGTGCGTGTCATCAGGCGAACATTGCCCATGGCGCGCAACTCATCCAGCGTGGCATCGACCCAGGCATGGCCCGGCTGCCCGTCGACCTCATGCATTTCGGCCAGCAACCGCCCGCCCATGCGCGAATCCTCATCCGCAAGGATCACGTCCGCCCCGGCGCGCGCCGCCGCCAGCGCGGCCATCAACCCGCTCGGCCCGGCCCCGATCACCAGCAGATCGCAATGCGCCCAGGCGGCATCGTATTTGTCGGGGTTGTTCTGCCCCGACAACGCCCCAAGGCCCGCAGCGCGGCGAATCGCCGGCTCATACAGTTTCTCCCAAAATGCTTTCGGCCACATGAACGTCTTGTAATAAAACCCCGCCGACAAAAACGGTGCGGCCAGATCGTTCACCGACAAAAGATCAAACCCAAGCGAGGGCCAGCGGTTCTGGCTGGTCGCCGTCATCCCCGGAAAAATCTCTTGCACCGTGGCGCGCTGGTTGGGATCCTGTCCAGCCCCTTTGCCGATAGTTATCAGCGCATTGGGTTCCTCGCTGCCGGCGGTCAGAATCCCGCGCGGGCGATGATACTTGAACGATCGCCCCACCAGCCGCACATCATTGGCCAGCAAGGCCGAGGCCAGCGTATCCCCTTGGATTCCGGTGTAATGCACGCCGTCAAAGGTGAAGGTCACCGTGCGGGTACGATCCAGCAAGCCCTTGCCCGGAACCCTCATGTTTTACCCCCCGCAACCACCGAGGCCAGTTGAGCACCCAGAACCTCGTGCGTGGTGGTGTTGCGCCGCACCACCAGCCAGGCCGAACACCCGGCTTCGTGATACCATAGCTCCCGGGTTTCCCCGGCCGGGTTGTCGCGCAGATGCACATACTCATCCCACGCCGCCAGACCGGCCTCCGGGTCAGGCCGGTTCAGCGCCACAGCCGCGCCTTTGTAATAGAATTCGCGCCGGTCGCGCTCACCGCAAATGGGACAGGGTAGCCGCATTTCGTCCTCTCTAGTATTCCGCCGTGCAAACGGCGTCGGAGACATGGTTCAGCCTGTAAGAAACGGGCTGGCCCTGCACCTCGGCCAGATCAACGGCACCGCCACATTCATCCGTATCCCCGACCAGCAAGGATCTGGTGCGAAAGGTCAGACCCTTGGCGCTTTGTTTTGTTATCTGCATCGTCCCGCCATCACATTCGACCGCGCATTTGTTGACACCGTTGTCGGACCAGCAGTGCAGAAACTGGGAAAACCGCCCGCCGCCATGACCACTGGCAGCCACATGGCCCTGATTGGCGGTTTCCACCCACATGTTGGCGAACCTGCCGGCCCCCTCCTGTCGGGTAATATGCAACACTATCCGATCGACCACCTGCAATCGGTGTTTTGTCAGGTGGGCGGCAGAATAGTCACGCTCATAGCAGCCCAAAGCCGGGCTGTCCGCCGCCGCCGGCTCCGAATTTACGCCGATCAATATCATGATCGCGAGTATTTTTTTCAAGACACTGTCCCTTCAATGCAGGTTATGTTGCGCCCCTGTGCCTTCTTCGTCGATTATCCCAACCCCGGTGAGAAGCCTGTCCAGCCCAAACCCGGTGGCCGCCCCGTGCGGGCGATCCGTGGCGATCAGATGGGCAAAACAATGGCCCGACGCCGGCACCGCCTTGAACCCGCCGTAACACCAGCCGCAGTTCAGGTAGAGTCCGTTAATATCCGTCTTGTCGATAAAGGGCGACCCGTCGGGCGTCATGTCCATTATCCCGCCCCAACTGCGCAAAACCTTGGCCTTGCCGATCATCGGCATCAGGGTCATGCCAGCCTGCATCACATGTTCAACAATTGGCAGGTTTCCCCGCGCGGCGTAAGAGGCATACATGTCAATGTCGCCGCCAAACACCAGCCCGCCCTTGTCCGACTGGCTGATATAAAAATGTCCCATGCCAAAGCTGATGACCTCATCAATCACCGGCTTTACCCCTTCGGTCACGAATGCCTGCAATACGTGTGATTCAACCGGCAGGCGCATCCCCGCCATCGCCGCCACCTGTGAGGACCGGCCCGCCACCACAATGGCGACCTTTTTGGCCCGGATGTCGCCGCGCGTGGTCTGCACGCCCTGTACGGTACCGCCTTCGATGTCGATGCCGGTCACTTCGCAATTCTGAATCAGATGCACACCGCGCTGATCGGCCCCCCGGGCATAGCCCCAGGCCACCGCATCGTGGCGCGCGGTGCCGCCGCGCGGGTGATAAAGACCGCCGTAGATCGGAAAGCGCACATTGTCGAAATCGAGGTAGGGCACATGATTGCGCATGCCCTCGCGATCCAGCAGGATGGCATCATCACCCTGGTTGATCATCGCATTGCCGCGCCGCACAAAGGCGTCACGCTGACCATCCGAGTGAAACAGATTGATCAGCCCGCGCTGGGAATGCATCACGTTATAATTCAGCTCCTGCTCCAGCCCTTCCCACAGCTTCAGCGAATGGGAATAGAATTCGGAATTGCCCTGCAGGAAATAGTTGGCCCTTACAATGGTGGTGTTGCGCCCCACATTGCCGCCGCCGATATACCCCTTTTCCAACACCGCCACATTGCGCAGCCCATGCTCTGCGGCAAGATAGTAGGCAGTGGCCAGCCCGTGTCCGCCACCGCCAATAATCACGATGTCATATTCCGGCCTGGGCTCGGGATCACGCCAATGCGGTTTCCAGCCTTTGTTGCCACTCAGACCTTGGGCCAGAATATTCAGGGCAGAGTAGCGCATACAATTTCCCTTTGGGCGTGTATCAAGAAACCGGAACCGGTCCATGTGTACCTTATATACCGAGACACGGATTCGGACAGGCCGGTTAATCGCGACACCAATTTGCCCAGTCCCGACCTTATGACTGCCCAGAAAGGCCGGGCCTGGACTTTCGCCATCACGGTGGGTCTGTCGACAGCCCTGCCATTTCCTACAATCCCTTGGCGCGGTAGCTGGCCGCAACCTTGCCGATCGACACCAGATAGGCCGCCGTGCGCAGATCATCAACATCACCGCGACTGTGCCAGACCTCGCGCATTGACTGATAAGCAATGCGCATCGTGTCATCCAACCCCGAGCGGACCAGCTCCAACTCGTCCGCGCCGCGCAGGTACCTGTCCTTGAATTGAGGCGTCATCGACCAGGCGTCGCCCATATGCCGGTCAAGCCGGGTCAGCTCGTCGATCACCAGTTGATGGCGGGCCTCTTCCTGGCGCCGTTGCATCCGGCCGAACCGGATATGGCTCAGGTTCTTGACCCACTCGAAATAGGACACCGTCACACCGCCGGCATTGGCATACATGTCCGGAATAATCACCGTCCCCATTTCGCGCAGAACATCGTTCGCCCCCGCCGTAATCGGGCCGTTGGCCGCCTCGATGATCAAGGGTGCCTTTATCCGCATCGCGTTCGTCAGGTTGATCACCCCCTCAAGTGCCGCCGGGATCAGGATATCGCATTCTTCCTCAAGGATATCCGCCCCTTCGGCTGTGTGCGTGGCGTCCGGAAATCCGGTGACACCGCCATGTTTGACAATCCAGTTATGCACGGCCTCAACATCCAGTCCGACCGGGTTGAACAAAGCACCGTCGCGTTCGATGATGCCGGTGATGACCGACCCATCCTCTTCGGCCAGAAACTTGGCGGCGTGGAAACCCACATTCCCCAGCCCCTGCACAATCACCCGCTTGCCATCCAGAGAGCCGGTCAGATTTGCCTTTTCCACATCGCGCTTATCGCGAAAAAATTCACGCAAGGCATACTGGACCCCGCGCCCCGTTGCCTCGACCCGGCCGGCAATACCCCCGGCGTTCAGCGGTTTGCCGGTGACACAGGCCCGCGCATTGATGTCGGTCGTGTTCATGCGCGCGTATTGATCGGCGATCCAGGCCATCTCGCGCTCACTCGTGCCCATGTCGGGGGCGGGAACGTTCTGAGACGGGTGGATCAGGTCGCGTTTGGCCAGCTCATAGGCAAAACGCCGGGTAATCATTTCCAGTTCATGCTCATCATACTGGCGCGGATCAATGCGCAAACCACCTTTGGAGCCACCAAACGGGGCTTCGACCAGCGCGCATTTGTAGGTCATCAGCGCCGCCAGCGCCTCGACCTCGTCCTGATGCACACTGGGCGCAAAGCGAATGCCACCCTTGACCGGTTCCATATGTTCCGAATGCACAGAACGGTAGCCGGTAAACGTCTGGATCTGGCCACGCAGACGTACGCCAAAACGCACTGTGTAGGTGGCGTTGCAAACCCGGATCTTTTCTTCCAGCCCGGGCGGCAAATCCATCAGGGACACCGCCCTGTTGAACATTAAATCCACGCTTTCGCGAAAACTTGGTTCCGGTTTAACGGCCATTGGGCATTCTCCAAACTTGTTGCCTGCGACGACTCGCCACATAACTTTTGTGACAGCACCAATATGACAAGTCGATTAATTAAGTGCCAAATTTCCCGGCACCTATCGACCTGAACCGGCACAGGCCGCAGCAGCTTCGGCAGAATCGCCCGAGTCGCGCGCATTGCTTCTCAAATGGAAACGGCCAGCCAGGCGAAGAGAGTATTGTTGCAAAGAAAGGCTGAAATACCCTTTATTTAGCTGCATTTACGCCGCATTTCAGTCACCTTCCCAAGGCAAAACGGTGTGGACGAATTGTGTCTTTGTAAGTGCTGCGTCCCTGTTGGCGGAAGAGGTAACTCATGCTTATGCGTTTGAAAAAACTCCATTTTGATCGAGTTTTGTCCAGGTTTGCCCGTGAAGAAGACGGAGCATTGATCGTGTTCGGCGTCTACGTGTTCCTGATCATTCTGTTGGTCGCTGGAATTGGCGTCGATCTGATGCGCTTTGAGCGTGACCGCTCACGACTGCAAAACACGCTTGATCGTGCGGTCCTTGCAGCCGCCGACCTTGATCAGGAACTGGCCCCCAATGATGTTGTCGCGGATTACTTCGACAAGGCCGGGATGTCCGACTATCTGACATCGGTCACGGTTGATGAAGGTCTCAGCTATCGGACAGTGTCGGGGTCGGCTACGGCTGACGTTGACACCAAGTTCATGCACATGACCGGCGTCGATACGCTCACTGCACCGGCCAGCAGCACGGCTGAAGAACGTATCGACGGCGTAGAAATTTCGCTGGTGCTTGATGTATCCGGCTCGATGAATTCCAACAGCAAACTGAGCAACCTGAAGACCGCAGCACGTGAATTCATCGACGAGATGGTGGCAAACACCGAAGACGGAAAATTGTCTATCTCGATCATCCCGTACGCGACGCAGGTTTCTGCTCCACCCGAACTTTTTCAGTATTTCAACGTCTCGTCGGAACACAGCTATTCCAACTGCATCAATTTCGAAAGCGCGGATTTCGATGAAACCGCCATGGACCCGGACCAATTATGGGAACGCACCATGCATTTCGATGTGTGGACCTATTCCGATGGCCGATACGATTCTCCGACCGAGCTGGTCGATTTCCCGGTCTGTGAAGCTGACGACAACCGCGAAATGTTGATCATGCAAAAGGATGCTGACACTCTCAAAGACTTCATCACGAATCTTAGTGCCCGGGGCAACACGTCGATTGACGTTGGTATGAAATGGGGGACTGCGCTGATTGATCCCGAAATGAACCCGGTGATCGTTTCCATGATCGGTGACGGGACCGTTGACGGCGATTTTGCCGCCCGCCCGCTTGAGTATGACGACAGCGATATTCTGAAAGTCATTGTGCTGATGACCGATGGAAAAAATACCTCGCAATATTATATCGACGACGACTACCGCGAGGATGCGTCGGATATCTGGTGGAATGCCGACGAAGAGAAATACTCGGTCTATGACACGGACAGCGACAGCTATTACTGGCCGCATGACGACGACTGGCATGATCACGCTTACGGAAACCAGGGTGCCGTCACCTATTGCGAAAAATACCGCTGGAACGGCACATGCCGAAAATGGGGAACCATTCCGCCGGAGCCGGGCGAAGCCCTTGCTCTGGATTACCCGGAATTGTGGGCCCGCACATCGGTGAAAGAAAACGTCCGTGAACATTATGAACCCTGGAGCGGCTCCGCATGGGATGACTGGTATTATGATGTGCGCCACTATGTTGGTTCCTCAACCAAGAATAATCGCACCAAAGACATCTGCGATGCGGCCAAAGAACAGCAGGTAATCGTTTACACCATCGGCTTCGAAGCACCGGAAAGTGGCGAGGCCGTGTTGGAAGATTGTGCCAGTTCAGCCAGCCATTTCTTTGACGTGGACGGGTTGGCAATATCCGATGCCTTTTCATCAATAGCGTCTTCAATCCGCAAACTGAGGCTGACCCAATGAGTTGCTCCCGTTTTCACCCCATCTCGTCCCTGTTTGGCCGGTTTTCCAAGTCCGAGAACGGCAGCGCGACGGTTGAATTTGCAATCATCTTCCCGGCTGTGGTGACTGTCATGCTGTCCGGAATTGAGCTTGGGTTTGCCACACTGCAACACTCGATGCTTGAACGCGCTTTGGATATATCGGTGCGTGAAATTCGCCTTGGCACCGGCACCGCACCGCAACATGACGAAATCAAAGACATGATCTGTGACTATGCGGCATTCATCGATAACTGCAGCGACAACCTGCGCCTTGAGATGATCCAGATGGACCCGGACAACTGGGTCGCCGTTTCCGACGACGTGGATTGCACCGATCAGTCCGAAGAAGTGGCCCCGGTTCGCAGTTTTGTCAACGGGCTGGAAAACGAGCTGATGATCCTGCGCGCCTGCGTCAAGATAGATCCGGTGTTTCCGACCACCGGTCTGGGCAAGGATCTCAAAATGGACGGGGCGGGCCAGTATGCACTGGTCTCGTACTCGGCCTTTGTACAGGAGCCGAAGTAAACCATGGTTATTCAGTCTTTTCTCAGCCGCCTTCGCACATTTGCCAACGAAACCCGCGGCAGCGTATCAGTTGAATTTGCGCTGATCATGCCACTCCTGTTCTGGGCTTACATGGCCTCATATGTCTTTTTCGAAGGGTATCGGCAAAGCTCGGTCAACCTGAAGGCCGCCTACACGATCGGCGATCTGATTTCGCGGGAAACCAATGTTATTACCGACGAGTACATCGATTCCATGCAATCGCTGATGGAGCTTCTGACCCGTGCGTCTTCATCCGTCGACCTTCGCATTTCGGTCATCCGGTGGGATGAGGATAACAATAGCTATTACGTGGACTGGTCGCAGACTCGCGGTTTCACTACAGCGCTAACGAACGCCGACATGGAAGCCTTGGAAACGCAACTACCGGTGATGCCAGACAATGAACGGGTGATCTTGGTCGAGACGGTCAATGTATTCGAACCGCCATTCAATATCGGCATGGACAATGTTGACCTGGAAAACTTCATATTTACCCGACCGCGTTTTGCGCCTCAGGTGCTTTACTCGTCCTCATAAAACCGGGGCGAACTGACAGGGGCGGGGGCGGCCCCGGTCAGAGGCGGTCAGAGGTTTTCGATCCGCAATGCAACCGGCGACGAAGCCAGCACATTCGTGACCTGCATCCCCGACAATGCCACATCCAGCGCCTCGCGGGTGGTCTTGTGAGTGACGATCAGCACCGGCGCACTGGGTTCAGAATGGCCGTACTGGCGCATCCGGTCGATTGATATCCCGGCCTCGCCCAGAACGGTGGTAATCTTGGCCAAAGCACCGGGTTTATCCATCAGTGCCATGCGCAGATAATAAGGGGCCGGCAGGCCTGTGCGAGCAGCAGGCACCTCCTTGAGCGTGGTCGCGGGCTGGCCAAACACCGGCAGGCGCATCCCGCGCGCCAGATCGCAAATATCACCGACAACCGCACTGGCGGTGGGGCCTTCCCCGGCACCGGGGCCGCGCAGCACGATCTGCTCCACTGCATCGCCTTCGATCACCACCATATTGGTGCCTCCTTCAAGCTGCCCAAGCGGCGAACTGACCGGCACCAGACAGGGCTGCATCCGCTGTTCCAGCCCGCGCGCGCTGCGTTGGGCCAGCCCAAGCAATTTGATGCGATAGCCCATGTCGGCGGCCTGACGGATATCCTCAAGTTCGATCCGCTGGATACCTTCCAATTCGACCCCATCGAAATTGATCCTGGTGCCAAACGCAATCGAGGACAGGATCGCCAGCTTGTGGCCCGCGTCGATGCCACCCACATCCAATGTCGGGTCAGCCTCAAGATAGCCCAGCTTACCGGCCTCTTCGAACAGGGTGTTATAACCCAGCCCCTCGGCCTCCATCCGGGTCAGGATATAATTGCAAGTGCCGTTCATCACCCCCATCACGCGGGTAATCTCGTTGCCGGCCAGACCTTCGGCCAGCGCCTTGACCACCGGGATGCCCCCGGCAACGGCCGCCTCATAGCGGATCATCCGGCCTGCGGCCTCGGCCTGTTCGGCCAGGGCCTGACCGTGAATCGCCAGCAATGCCTTGTTGGCAGTCACCACATCCTTGCCCGCATCCAGCGCCGCCTCGGTCGCCTCCCTGGCCGCCCCTTCGGAACCGCCCATCAGTTCAACAAACACATCCACATCAGGCCGGATGGCCAGTGCCACCGGATCGGCCTCCCAGGCATAGGGTGACAGGTTGACCCCCCGGTCGCGCGAAGCATCCCGCGCCGAAACCGCCGATATGGTGATCTCGCGCCCGGTGCGCGCCGACAGCAGGGCCGCCTGTTTGCGTAAAATTCGTACAACGCCGACACCAACCGTACCCAATCCGGCAATTCCCAGGCGCAAAGGTGCTGTCATCGCTATATTCCGTCAGTTTGTCTCAGCTATCGGGTGTGCCATATCCGGTTCAGCGCAGCGGTGCAACGCACCAGGTGCGGCCATCTACCGGGTTATCCCGTCCTGCATCCGCTGCCTGGCAACGGGATCGACAACCGGCGCGTTCAGAGCTTTGGCGCGACCCTGCAACCGGTCCCGGCGCGCGGCCAGAGATTGCTCGATCTCTGCAGCCTGATCCTGCGGTGGCAGGACCGTCGCCAAAGAGTCATCCAGCGGCACCAGTTCCGGATAGGGGGCGTTGCGCAAATGGTCGGGAATGGTGGCGTCAAGCTCGGGCACTTGGGTGCAAGACGCCACTGCCAACAGGGCGGCAAGGGCCAACACCGTCCGCAAGCGATTTCCACAATGAGCGGCATGGGGCCTGATCATGTCTTGTCCCGTCATAATCCCAACACCGGGGATGTGCCGTTGATGCCCGTTTGGCGCAACCGGCGCAAGTGGCGCAGAAAACGCGCGGCATCGGGGTTTTATCTGAACGTTTGTTCAGATAGCGTTGCCCCATGGCACGTACCACCGGCTCTCATTCAGACATCACAGGCCCGCGCATTCATGACGCAGCCCTGCAATTATTTGCGCGCCACGGGTTTGCCGCCGTGTCAATGCGCCGGATTGCGGCCGAGGTCGGCGTGCAGGCCGGGGCGCTGTACAATTACACGCCGGACAAGCAAAGCCTGCTGTTCGGGCTGATGCAAACCCATATGCAGGAGTTGCTGGCAGCGCGCGAAGCCATCGCACGAACCGGCGACGCATTGGACCAGCTTGAGGAATTCACCCGCTTTCACATCCGCTTTCACCTGGAACGGGTCGATGCGGTGTTCATTTCCTACATGGAACTGCGCAACCTCACGCCCGGCAATTTTGCCGCGATAGAAGACCTGCGCCGCCGTTATGAGGACATGCTTGAGGCGATCCTGCGCCAGGGGGTAGCAAGTGGTCAGTTCGCTGTTCCGGACCCCAAGATTGCCACATTGGCGGTGATTGCCATGCTGAACGGCATGGGCACCTGGTATCGCGCCGGCGGGCGCCTGTCGCTGGATCAGGTCGAAACGATCTATTGGGACATGGTGCGCAAATCAGTGGCCTGCGACTGAATCCAGCCCTAATGTTGCGGTCTGATGAACGTACCATTGCGCAGTTCGGAAAACGCCTGTTGCAGCTCGGCGCGGGTATTCATCACAATCGGTCCGTGCCAGGCCACCGGTTCGTCAATCGGCGCGCCCGAAATCAACAGAAAGCGCAGGCCTTGCGGACCCGCCTGAACGGTGATCTCGTCACCGCTGCCAAACCGCACAAGCGTGCGGTTGCCCGACAGATCGCGAATATGCGCCTCTTGCCCGGCGATGTCCTTTTCCACCAGCACACCAGCCGGCGCGCTGGCATCGCCAAAGGCACCCGCACCCTCGAAAACATAGGCAAAGGCCCGTCGGTATGTGTCAACCGGCAGGGTCTTTTTCACGCCCGCCGGGATGCGGATATCAAGGTATTGCGGGTCAGCGGCGATCCCGTCAATCGGACCTCGCTGGCCCCAGAAAGACCCTGAAATGATCTTCACTCTGGTGCCGTCATCATCGGTCACTTCGGGGATGTCAGACCCCGATACGTCCTGGTAACGCGGCGCGGTCATCTTCTGGCTGGACGGCAGATTGCCCCACAGCTGAAACCCGTGCATCTGGCCACTGGCGTTGCCGCCTGGCATTTCCTGATGCAGGATGCCTGACCCGGCGGTCATCCACTGAACCCCGCCAGCGCCAAGCGTACCGCTGTTGCCCAGGCTATCCTTGTGTTCGACCGACCCGGACAGGACATAGGTGATGGTCTCGATTCCGCGATGCGGGTGCCAGGGGAAACCTTTGGTGTAATCGTCTGGATTTTCATTGCGAAAATCGTCAAGCAACAGGAACGGGTCAAGTTCTGACGGGTCTTGAAAACCAAAGGCGCGATGCAACTTCACGCCGGCACCTTCTAGTGCCGGCTTGGCCAGGCGCATTTCAATTAGGGGTCTGAGGGACATATCCACCTCCTGTTTCGGACAGGTCCAAAATAGGGAGCATCCTGGCGCGGGACAATTTCCTGTCGCCAAACCGATGATGTGCGCCATTGCACATTCAAAGAGATCGCAATCGGGTCAGATCATCCCTTTACCCTTGCTCCAACAACTTGCGCAGCTCGGTTTTCAGCACTTTGCCGTAGTTGCTTTTGGGCAGGTCGGTCAGAAAGAAATAGTCCTTGGGCCGCTTGAACCTTGCAATGTTATCAATGCACAACTGGTCCAAAGCCCCCTTGTCGGCCTCGCCGACGATAAAGGCCACCACCTCTTCGCCCCAGTCGGGATGCGTGCGCCCCACAACCGACACTTCGCGCACGTCGGCATGGGTCAGCAGAACCTCTTCGACCTCGCGTGGATATACGTTGGACCCGCCGGTGATGATCATGTCCTTTGACCGGTCCTGAAGCGTGACATAACCATCCTCGTCCATGAACCCCACATCGCCGGTCATCAGCCAGCCATTGATCAGCGTCTTGGCCGTGGCCGCGTCATTGCGCCAATAGCCCGGCATCGCCACATCGCCGCGGACCATGATTTCGCCCATATCCCCGGCAGGCAGCGGCTGGCCCTTGTCGTCGCCGATCTTGATCTCGACCGGCGACTGCGCCCGCCCGACACTCAGCAGCCGTTGCTTCCAGCGCGGATGGCTCCGGTCGCTCACTTCATCACGCGGCAGCGCGCTTATGCCCATCGGGCATTCGCCCTGCCCGTATATCTGCACGAATACCGGCCCGAAATACTCTACCGCCTCGACAATATCGGCCAGATACATCGGCCCGCCGCCATAGATCACCGACCGCAGCCCTTCTCCGGTCTCGCCCGTGGCTTTGGCGACCTCGGTCAAGCGCCGAAGCATTGTCGGGGCCGCAAACAAATGCGTCCGGCCAAAATGGCGGGCAAGGGAAAAGATTTCCGCCTCGTCAAACCCGCCCGAGACCGGGCACACATGCCGGGCCCCCACCTGCACATGCAGCATGTTGTAAAAGCCCGCAGCGTGGCTTAGCGGGGCGGCGTAAATGGCAGTATCCTCAGGCGTTACGTCATCCACATCGCTGCGATAGGCCAGAGACACCATGATCAGCATCCGGTGCGTCAGCCGCACGCCCTTGGGCCGCCCGGTGGTGCCCGAGGTATAGAACAACCACGCCAGTTCATCTGGCGCGCGCTCTACCGGGGCCTCTATCGCATCATGCTCCAGAATCTGCGCAAACTGCGCGCCGGCCACGTCGATGCAGCGGTGATCGCCCATCTCGGCCCCCAGCGCGCCGCTCAGACCCGACGAGGCAAAGGTCAGCGCCGCCCCGGAATTATCGACAATATAGGCAGCCTCTTTTCCGTGCAGCTTGGCGTTGATCAGCACCGTGACGGCACCGGCATACCAGATGCCGTATTGCACGATCAGATATTCGGGGGCGTTCTTCATGAAGATCGCCACCCGGTCGCCGGGGCGCACGCCCTGCGCCACCAGCCAGCCGGCCACGGACATGGCGCGGCTGTGAAACCCACCATAGTCCGCCACCATATCCTGCCCCAGAAACAACGCCGGTCGGGACGGGTTCGCCTGCGCCTGACGCTGTAACCAGAGACCGATATTCATGCTTTCACGGCCTCAAGAATGCTGGCGTAGTTGGCCACGCCGGACCCGCCCATGTTGAACACCAGACCCAGTTCGGCACCGGGATGCTGCATCGCATCCGCCTGCCCCAGAACCTGACGCGCGATCAGCGTGTGCATCGACACGCCCGTCGCACCAACCGGATGCCCCTTGGCCTTGAGCCCGCCGCTCAGGTTGATCGGCAACCGCCCGCCAGCGTGGACCACGCCACCGTTCAGCACATCGGCACCGTGGCCATGCGCCGCCAGACCCATTGCCTCGTAGATCAGCAGTTCGGCGATGGTGAAACAATCGTGCACCTCGGCCACGTCCAGATCGTTCACGGTGATCCCGGCCCGGTCATAGGCGGTGTGCATCGCCCGGCGTGGCCCTTCAAAGGCCAGCACATTGCGCTGGGACATGGCCATCACGTCGTTTACCTGTGACACGGCGCGCATCCGCACCGCTTTTTTCACATCCCCCAACACATCTTCGGCCACCAGCACCAGCGCCGCCGCCCCGTCCGAGACCAGCGAACAATCGGTCACCTTCAGAGGTGCGGCGATGATCGGGTTTCGTTCTGACACGGTGGCGCAGTATTCCTCGTCCAGAGGCTTGTGCAGCTGGGCCAGCGGATTGTTCATTGCGTTGCCGTGGTTCTTGGCGGCAATCTTGGCCAGTGCCGCAGTCTGATCGCCGTATTTGTCGAAATAAGCGGATGCGAACTGGGCAAACACACCGGGAAAGGACATCCCGGCCTCTTCTTTCTGATAGGACGCATGCCCCAGCGATGCCGTCACATCGGCAAGCGACAGCTGGGTCATTTTCTCAACCCCGATCACCAGCGCCACTTTTGTCTCGCCGGACAGAATCGCCTGCCGCGCGGCAAACACCGCCGCCGAGCCAGAGGCACAGGCGTTTTCCAACCGCGTGGCCGGCTTGTAGCGCAGGCCCGGATCAATCGCCATGGCCAGCGAGGACGGGAACCCGTCATCCACCATGCCCGCGTTGAAATGCCCGACCCAGATGCCGTCAACATCCGCGCCGGACACGCCAGCATCCTGCAACGCCTCGCGACCCGCAGCGGTGATCATATCCTCAAGGCTCTGATCGGTGAGTTTACCGAATTTCGTGTGGCCCCAGCCAGCGATATAAACCATTGCTATCTCCTTTTGATTTACAGGCAATTAAAACACCTCAGGCCCCGGCCTTCAATTCCGTATTATGCCGGTTTTCAGTCTGCATCAGCAATATTGCCCCGCGCCCTCTCGCAATCGGCGGGTAAATACGCCATGTTGCCCCCCGGATACGACGCTTTTCACGCGGGCAGCGTTGCCCTATAAACGCGGATGAATGACAAGCCCGCAGCGCAGACGGGCACAGCAGAACCGGTCGAGGACAGACATGACACAACCCAAACATGACGCGGACGTAGCATTCATCAAGGCGCTGGCCGAAATGCTGCAGGAAAACGATCTGGCCGAAGTCCAGGTCAAACGGGATTATGGCGATGAAGGCACGATCAACGTGCGGGTCAGCCGTACCCCCCCTGCCCCTGTTGTGGTATCGGCCCCGATACCTGCGCCAATTGCGCCGGCCCCTGACGTCTCGTCGCCACCTTCCGCCGCCTCGGCAGAGGCCGCCGGCGACCCGGCCAGCCACCCCGGTGCCGTGACCTCGCCCATGGTCGGAACCGTTTACATGCAGGCCGAACCCGATGCGCCCCAGTTCATCAGCGTCGGTGCCCAGGTCAGCGAAGGCGACACGCTGTTGATCGTCGAGGCGATGAAAACGATGAACCACATCCCGGCCCCCAAATCCGGCACCGTCAAGCGCATCATGGTCGAGAATGGTGCAGCCGTCGAATTCGGCACTCCGCTGGTTATCATCGAATAAGGGCAGCCCATGTTTGACAAAATCCTGATTGCCAATCGCGGCGAGATCGCCTTGCGGGTGGTGCGCGGCGCGCGTGAAATGGGCATTGCCACCGTGGCCGTGCATTCCACCGCCGATTCAGACGCAATGCATGTACGCATGGCTGATGAGTCCATCTGCATCGGCCCGCCTGCGGCGGCACAAAGCTATCTTTCCATCCCGGCGATCATCTCGGCCTGTGAAATCACCGGCGCGCAGGCGATTCACCCCGGCTATGGGTTTCTGTCCGAGAACGCCAGTTTCGTGCAGATCGTCGAGGACCATGGCCTGACCTTTATCGGCCCGACGGCCGAACATATCCGCACCATGGGCGACAAGATCACCGCCAAGGACACCATGAAAAAGCTTGGCGTGCCATGTGTACCCGGCAGCGACGGCGGTGTGCCCGATCTGGAGACCGCGCAGAAACTGGGGGCCGAAATGGGCTATCCGGTGATCATCAAGGCCACGGCGGGCGGCGGCGGCAAGGGCATGAAAGTGGCGCAGACCGCCGCTGACATGCAAAGTGCCTTTCACACCGCGCGTGCCGAGGGCAAAGCCAATTTCGGCAATGACGAAGTCTATATCGAGAAATACCTGACCACGCCGCGCCACATCGAAATTCAGGTGTTTGGCGATGGCAAGGGCAATGCGGTACACTTGGGCGAACGCGATTGCTCGCTGCAACGTCGTCACCAGAAAGTGTTCGAAGAAGCCCCCGGCCCCTGCATCAGCCCCGAAGAACGCTGGGCCATCGGCAAGGTCTGTGCCGACGCGGTGGCGCGAATCAACTACATCGGCGCAGGCACCATTGAGTTCCTCTACGAAAAGGGTGAATTCTTTTTCATCGAGATGAACACCCGCCTGCAAGTGGAACACCCGGTCACCGAGGCCATTTTTGGCGTTGATCTGGTGCGTGAACAAATCCGCGTGGCGGCCGGGCTGGACATGTCCTTTGGTCAGGATGACCTGACCATCAACGGCCACGCCATCGAGGTGCGCATCAACGCCGAACGCCTGCCTGATTTTTCCCCCTGTCCGGGGCGGATTACCCAGTATCACGCGCCGGGTGGCCTGGGCGTGCGGATGGATTCGGCCCTGTACGACGGCTATTCGATCCCACCCTATTACGACAGCCTGATTGGCAAGTTGATCGTGCATGGGCGCGACCGGCCCGAAGCGCTGGCGCGGCTGGATCGTGCTTTGGCCGAATTGATCGTCGACGGGGTAGACACGACCATCCCACTGTTCCCCGCGCTGTTGGCCGAGCCGGATATTCAGGGCGGCACCTACAACATTCACTGGCTGGAGCGCTGGCTTGAAAGCAATCTGGCTGAATAGGGCTTGCGTGGGTTTCGCCCACCCTATGCCAGATCGCAGGTGCGCCGTCAGAGTGTTTCCAATCCAACTGGATTCGGAAATTCACCAGGCAGCCCGAGGCAGCATTTTCTTGCCATAAAGGGTTCAGGATGCCCGGTGCATGCGAATAGATTGGAAACGCTGCAATGAACCTCACGCCGGAACTTCTGTTGCACGGCTATTCCATCGGGGTTTTTCCGATGGCCGAACACCGGGACGACCCCGATGTCTTCTGGGTTGATCCCAAACGGCGCGGGGTGATGCCACTCGATGGGTTTCGTATTTCCCGCTCTTTGGCCCGAACATTGCGGCGCGGCGGGTATCGCATCAGCATTGACGCGGATTTCATGCGTGTTGTGCAAGGGTGCGCCGATCGGGTCGAGACCTGGATAAATGAAGAAATATTTACCCTTTACAACGAATTACATGCCATGGGCCACGCCCATTCGCTGGAGGTATGGGAAGGTGATGAATTGACCGGCGGCGTTTACGGCGTGGTTCTGGGGGCGGGATTTTTCGGTGAAAGCATGTTCTCGCGTCGCACCGATGCCTCAAAAATCGCCCTGGCCTATCTGGTGGACCGCTTGAATCTGGCCGGGTTCACCCTGTTCGACACGCAGTTCCTGACCGATCATCTGGCCTCGCTGGGTGGGGTCGAGATCACCCGCGCGCAATATCATCGCCAACTTGAACGCGCCATTGAGAAACCTGCCAATTTTGCGTCGCCGCCAATCCCGTCCGCTCAGGACGTGGTACAGCGCAACACCCAAACATCATACCGGGCGTGATCCAGCGCGCTGAGCGCCGGTGCCGAGGCGATCATCCAGCCTTCGAACCAGATCTCGGGCTTGTTTTTCTCGCGGATTGTCAGAAAAGCGAAAGCATCGCCTGTGGGGTTATCTGCCGGATACCGGCAATCCGCCAGAGCGACCTCCAACCCGAAAACCGCCGTGGTGCCACCCGAGCGCAGCTCGATATCGACCGTCTGGCCATTGACCTTGTCCAGCCCGCGCAGAACCGCGCCGTCTGCAGATTCCACCTCGTCCTGAGCCGTCGCAGCAAAACCCAGACAGGCGAGAATTCCGGCCAGAACCCCGGCCTGAAATCCGGCCAACAGCGCCCGCTTCACTCGTCCCCTCCGCTTCCGGAGACGAACTTCAGCAATAACGAGATCAGGCTGACCGCCCCCTGGGTGTCTTCAACCTCGCCTCCTGGTGCGAAGTAGAACGGCGATCCGCCCGGCACTATTTCGACGAAATTGCCGCCCAACAGCCCCTCGGATGCGACCACAACAGCACTGTCATCGGGGATTTCGATGCCCTCGACCACCGAAAACCGCGTGTCGGCGCGGTAGGTCTCGGGGTTAAGATCGACATCTGTCACCGTGCCGATCTTGACCCCTGCCAGGCGTACATCCGTGCCAACCTGAACCCCTTCGAGCGACCGGAATGACGCAGTCAACTCGTACCCCTGCGATGCGCGCGACAAGCCTGTGGTCTGCCCGGCATAGACCGCAAAGGCGATGGCAGCGGCCAGAACCGCCGCGCCAACCAGAATTTCGGTGTTGTTGTGTGACATGAAGCAGCCTTTGGTTATTCGGGGCTCCAGGCCTCGTAATCGCGACGCTCGGCCGGATGGGCCTGGCGCAAAGAACCTGCCGGCGCATAGGCCAGCGCCGTGCCGGTCAGATTTTCCTGATGTGGCTTTTCCCAAGGCTTGTGCGCCAGAGGTTTCTCGGTCGGCGGTTCGTCCCAGGTGCGGTGCAGCCAACCGTGCCAGTCCGGGCTGATGCGGCTGGCTTCGATTTCGCCCTTGAAAATCACCCAGCGTTTGGAATCGTCACGGGTTTTGTAAAACACGTTGCCCTGTTCATCTTCCCCCACCATCACGCCCTTGCGCCAGGTGAAAATCTGGGTGTTCAGTGTTTGCCCGTTCCACCAGGTCACGGCGCGCAAAAGAGTGTTCAGGATTCCCATGGGAGCCTCCGCTTGATTGCCTCTGATATGGACCAAGTACGCGCCAAGGTCCAGACCCCGGTCACACGCCTAACGCGGTGCCAGCGCCGTCACTTCAATCTCGATCCGGTACTTTGGGTCGATCAGCCCGCATACCAACATTGTCGCTGCCGGCGGGTTGTCCCCGAAGGTCGCTTTCAACAAAGGCCAGCAGGATGCAAACTCGTTCCGGTCCGCCAGCAGATAGGTCACCCTAACCACATCGCCAAACCCAACCCCGGCCTCACCCAATGCCTTTTCGATAATATCCAGCGCCGAGGCACATTGCGCCGCGGCCCCTTCCGGTACATCCGGCCCGCCAGCAACGGTTCCGGCCACATGCACGAACCCACCAGCGACAACCGCGCGACAATACCCGACCTTTTCCTCAAAGGATGAACCCGAGGAAATGCGTGTAATCGTCATGGCAAGATCACCCGGCCGAGGCCGATTCCTTTTCCGTGTCCGCATAGATCATCAGCGGAGCCGCATCCGACGTCACCGCGTCTTCGTTCACCACCACCTTGGTGACCGAGTCCATTCCGGGCAGGTCAAACATTGTGTCCAGCAGGATATCCTCAAGGATCGACCGCAGCCCGCGCGCGCCGGTTTTGCGTTTGATGGCCCGTTCGGCAATGGCTTTCAGCGCATCTTCTGTGAAATCCAGTTCGGTATTTTCCAGCTCGAACAGGCGTTGGTATTGTTTGACCAGCGCATTCTTGGGCTTAGTCAGGATGGTCACCAGCGCGTCCTGATCCAGATCCTCCAGCGTTGCCAGGACCGGAAGACGTCCGACAAATTCCGGGATCAGACCGAATTTCAACAGGTCTTCGGGTTCCAGATCCTGAAAAATCTCGCCCACGCCACGCTCATCGTCAGAGCGCACATCGGCACCAAATCCCATGGCCGACCCTTTGCCGCGCTGAGCGATAATCCGGTCGAGACCGGCAAACGCGCCGCCGCAGATGAACAGGATATTGGTCGTGTCCACTTGCAGGAATTCCTGCTGAGGGTGCTTGCGCCCACCCTGCGGCGGAACGGATGCAACCGTGCCTTCCATCAGTTTCAGCAGGGCCTGCTGCACGCCTTCGCCCGACACATCGCGGGTGATCGACGGGTTCTCGGACTTGCGGGTGATCTTGTCGACCTCGTCAATATAAACGATGCCACGCTGGGCGCGTTCCACATTGTACTCAGACGATTGCAGCAGCTTGAGAATGATATTCTCCACATCCTCGCCCACATATCCGGCCTCGGTCAGGGTGGTGGCATCTGCCATGGTGAACGGCACATCCAGAATGCGCGCCAGCGTCTGCGCCAGCAATGTCTTGCCACACCCCGTAGGGCCAATCAGCAGAATGTTGGACTTGGCCAGTTCGATATCCCCGCCCGCCTTCTGGGCGTGGTTGAGTCGCTTGTAATGGTTATGCACCGCAACCGACAAAACCCGCTTGGCCATGGTCTGGCCGATAACGTAATCGTCCAGCACCTCGCATATGTCTTTGGGCGTTGGCACACCTTCAGAGGCCTTCAGCCCGCTGGCCTTGGTCTCTTCGCGGATAATATCCATGCACAGCTCGACGCATTCATCACAGATGAACACCGTCGGCCCGGCAATCAGTTTGCGCACCTCATGCTGGCTTTTACCGCAAAAGCTACAATAAAGCGTGTTCTTGCTGTCACCGCTTGAGTTCGTTGCCATGGTCTACCTTTCAGGCTTCGATTTTCAAACCGGCCCCCTTCGGGACCGATACCGCCACTTTCCGGTCAGCTTAGGCCAGCGATCATGGCTCCACAATCGCAAATAAGGCCAAACCGTCAGGGAAATCAGTCCCCGTCTTCATCGCCTTTTGGGCGATTCTCAACGATTTCGTCAATATGGCCCCATTCTTTTGCCTCTTCCGGGGACATGAAATTATCGCGATCCAGTGCCTTTTCAACCGATTTCTTGGTCTGTCCGGTATGTTTGACATAAATCTCATACAACCGATCCTTCAGCTTCTGCGTTTCGGCAGCGTGGATCATGATGTCGCTGGCCTGGCCCTGATAGCCCCCCGATGGCTGATGCACCATGATTCGGCTGTTGGGCAGCGAAAACCGCATCCCCGGCTCTCCTCCGGCCAGCAACACCGACCCCATCGAGGCCGCCTGCCCGATGCACAGCGTCGATACCTTGGGCTTTATATATTGCATCGTGTCGTAGATCGCCAAACCTGACGTCACGACGCCGCCGGGTGAATTGATGTAAATGCTGATCTCTTTCGAAGGGTTTTCAGCCTCAAGATGCAAAAGCTGCGCCACGACCAGATGATTCATCCCGTCATGGATCGGACCATTGATGAAAATAATCCGCTCCTTAAGGAGGCGCGAAAAGATATCATAGGCGCGCTCCCCCCGGCTGGTTTGTTCAACCACCATCGGGACGAGCGTATTCATATAGGTTTCTGTTGGATCGAACATGTGCCCTGCCTGCTCTGGAATTTGACCGGGACCATACCCGACGATGCTTACATAAGTCTTAGTATCGCCTTGGGGGGGCTTCAAGGGGGTGCAGACAGGCGATTTCAGCCAAACGACAATCGGCAAACAGGAATACCGATGAAAGTCAGCGGACCAAGGCAGATAATCAGCGGACCAAGGCAGATAAAAAGTGATCCGCCGTCCGCATCTTTGGTCGGTAAATATCCCCGCCCGTTGCCCTCTCAGGCCTGCTTGCAGGCCCGAGAGGGCAGGCGCGCGCGCCCTTGGGGGCGCAAAAAAAAGAGCAGCGCGGCACGCGCCTCAATTCAACAGCGGTGCCGCGCAATTTACCCTAAAGCATGTCGCGTCAGATTGAATTCATTTACCGGGGTGAACGCGTTGTGCCGCGCAAACGCTGCCTCACCCCGGCAAATGAATGCGTGAATCCGATGAAACGCAACACGCTCTAGCCAAACATGTCGCTGATGATACCGGCATACCAACCGATACTTTCCTCATAAGTGGCCTTTCGCAGATCTCCACCCTCGCCGGTTTTACTGATGAACCCGTCCACCTTGGCAATTTTCTCGTCGGTCGCCTGATAGGTGGCCCCAACCTTGACACCATCATCGGTGCCCAACAGCGACCAGCAGGTGTTCGAGAACTTGGCCGGGAACACCTTGGAATCGGTCAGCGCACCGCGAATCGCCATGGCCGCGACCTTGGCCTGGCTGTTGGCGGAAAACCCCGACTTGGGCATGTCGCCCTGCGAACAGGCATCACCCAGAACGTAAATGTTCTCGTCGATCCTGCTTTGCATCGTGTGCCCGGAAACCGGTGCCCAGTTGCCATCATTGACACCGGCCAGCTCGCAGATACGACCCGCCTTCATCGCCGGAATGACGTTGCAGACATCCGCCTTGACCACCTCGCCGTCGATATCAACGGTCATGGCACCCGGATCGACCTTGACATTGTCGCCGCCAAAGTCCTGACCGATCCAGTCGATCATGCCGTCATAGTGATTGCCCCAGCCTTCCTGAAACAGAGCCATCTTCGAAAACTTCGGCTTGGGATCGGCGATGATGATCTTGGCGGTCGGATTGCTGGCCTTCAGCGCGTGCGCCACCATGCTTACCCTTTCATACGGCCCCGGCGGGCAGCGGAACGGGTTGGGCGGGGCGACCATCACATAGGTGCCGCCCTGGGGCATCGCGTTGATCTGTGCCTTCAGCAATTCGCTTTGCGATCCGGCCTTGTAGGCGTGCGGCATGGCGTTCTGCGCCGAGATATCCCAGCCGGGCACCGCCCCGTCGACAAAATCTATGCCGGGGCTGAGAACCAGCCGGTCGTAGGGCAATACATCGCCCCCGGCCAGTGTCACGGTCTTGGCGTCGCGGTCGATCCCCACGGCCCAATCATGCACCACGTTGATCCCATAATCCGCCGCCAGCTTGCCGTAGGTGTGGCCAATGCTGCTCAGTTCGCGGAAACCGCCCAGGTACAGGTTCGAGAAAAAGCAGGTATAGTATTTTCGCGTCGGCTCAACCAGAGTGACGTCGATTTCGCCCTTGGAGCCTTTGGCGATGTAACGGGCCGCGGTTGCACCGCCTGCCCCGCCGCCAACAATCACAACGCGTGGTTTGCCGCCTGCGGCCATCACCATGGGTGCGCCAAGCGATGCCGCCGCGATCGCAGCCCCTTTGCCGATAAAGGATCTTCTGTCGAGTGTCATGATACGTCCTCCTGGTTGGTTTGAAATTTGGTTCAGATTTCTGCTTTCCTGGTTATTCCACGTTCTCGAAATATGCGGCCAACGCCGCAATCTCTTCGTCATCCAGTCGCCCGGCCATCATCTGCATGACCGGGTGCGGTCTGATTTTTCGTTTGTAGGCGTGCATTGCCACCACAAAATCCCCGGCCGGCCAATGGGTGATCGACGGGATGCCTTCATCGCTGCCATCGCGCTGGTGACAGGTGGTGCATTCGGCGCTGAGATATTCACCGTATTCCGGGTCGCCAACCAGCGCCAGCGTCTCGGGCGACAATTCCACCTCTTGCAGACGTGCGGTTGGCGCGGCCTCGGGGATGTCGGACGGTTTGTCCGAGAACCGGCGCAGATAGGCCAGCACATCCGCGCGGTCGTGCGCATCTTTCAGCCCCGGGAAACTCATCCTGGTGCCCGATACCAGCGCCTTGGGGTTTTCCAGATAGGCGTCCAGCCGCTCCAGATCCCAGACCAGCCCGTCGCTGGCCGCCCGCCGGATGCCTTTGGAATAGAAAAACCCGTCAACCGCCGCCGCCTTGCGCCCGAATATCCCGTTCAGATGCGGGCCAACCCGGTTCTTTGCGCCCTGCCCGACCTGATGACAGCCCTTACATTTGCGAAAAATACTTGCTCCGCGTTTCGTATCGCCAATTGCGCCCACGCCGCTTTCTGCCCGGACAGCCGCACCGCCGAAGGCGTTCAACGCAACAATTACCCCGATCAACCAGCGCATCTGGCTAACCCGAATAAGACGTCAGATAAGCAATAAGAGCCGTTATGTCGTCTTTCTTCCTGATCCCCGCAAAGGACATTTTTGTTCCTTTCATGTAGGTCGCCGGTTTGGCCAGAAACCCGGCCAGTTCTTCTTTGGTCCAGATCAATCCGGCGCTGGCCGCATTTCGCATTGATTTGGAATAGCTGAACCCACCCGCCGCTCCGGCTGGAGCGTTGACAATGCCAGTCAGCACCGGGCCGGTCTTGTTCCTGGCCCCTTCGCCGATCTGGTGGCAGGATTTGCATTTCCTGAATGCCCTTTCTCCGGCTGTAACAAGCGTCTGATCATTGCTTGCAGTTTCGCCCATCTGGCCGCTCCCCGCAGTCATTTCCGATTGCGGCGTCAAATCAAGCTCTGAGGCGCGATTGAGGATTTCCACCACTGCCTTGCAGTCTTTCATGCAAGGCTGTTTGCTGAACTCTGGATATTCCGTCTCGGCCCGGTCGTCGATGATGAACCCACCAGCGTTCGCCATGACGACATCCAGAAAATTGTCACGCGACAGCAAGAAATCCGCACCCACATTATCGTTGGAGTATAACAGAAAGGCCACCAAAGCATAAGTCTCGTCCACCTCAAGGCTCTGGGCATTGCCATAGGGCTTCGAGCGGTGGATATAATCCCACAAGGTCGAAAGATACGGCCAGTATGACCCGACCGTCTTTACCGGGTCGTCCTGATCCAAACTCCCCCGCCCACCCATCAGAGCAGGCCAATTGTCTACCCCTTCACCAAAATCCCCGTGGCAGCCCGCGCATCGGTCCGAAAACAGCGCCTCTCCGGCCTCAACCACCCCTTCGCCGGCGGGCAACCCGGTGCCATCCGGGCGCACGTCCTTGTCCCAGGCGGCAATCTCGTCCGGCAGCGCCGCGCGACCAAGCCCGAAAGCCCCGGCCGAGGCCGGTCCAGTCATCAGCGCCGCTGTCAGAGCGGCGCTGAGCAGAAGGTCACGATACCTCGACATTTTCTGCCCTTCCGTCCGGGGTGATCCGCCACGTCTGAATACCGTTGTTGTGATAAACCGATTTCAACCCTCTTATTTCGCGCAGCGCATCTCTGGTCGGCTGGACATAGCCCGTAGAGTCGCGGGCGCGGGACTGCAAAAGCATCTCTTTCCCGTCCCAGCCGGTATCCAGATAAAACCGCATCAACCCCTTGTCGTGACCATGCCCGGCCAGCCGGGCAGCGACCCAGTTCACGCCGCCATCAAGCGATACATCGACCTGCGTGATCCCTCCACGCCCAGACCATGCCAACCCGGCGACCACCAGCGCGCCAGGGCCATGCCGGATCGGTGATTGCGGACTGGGGCTGGTGATGACGGACTTGGCGTCCATCTCCCAGGTCCATTTGCGCGCGATTCCGTTCCCCAGAAGATCGGTATATTTACTGATCTCTTCGCGCGACTCCACCGGTGCATCCGTTACCTCGATCCGGCGTAGCCACTTGATCCACAAGTTGCCTTCCCACCCCGGCACCACCAGCCGCACAGGATAGCCGTGTTCGCGGCGCAGCGCCTCTCCGTTGGCTTTAAAGGCCACCAGGCAATCATCCAGCACCTTTTCCATCGGGATTGAACGGCCATTGGATGACGCGTCAGCACCCTCGACAAAAACCCAACTGCCCGCGGCCTGAACACCGGCCTCTTGCAGCAAAAGGCGCAGCGGCACGCCGGTGTATTCCATGTTGTGAATCATGCCGTGGGTGAACTGCGCCCCGTTCAGCTGCGCCCCGGCCCATTCCATGCCGGTATTGGCGGCGCATTCGCAGAAATAAACGTGGTTCTCACGCGGGAACCGCTCAAGATCAGCGTAAGTGAAGACCAAAGGCTGATCGACCAGGCCGTTGATCATCAGGCGATAATCCGGCTTGCTTAGGCTGATCGCCCCCGAGTGATGGCGCTCGAACGCGCAGCCCTGCGGGGTAATCGTCCCATCCAGCGCATGGATCGGGGTGAAGTTTACCGAAGAGACCGTATCGGCGGTCAGCCAGCCCACATTCCGCCGTACCACGTCTGATTCAAAGTCGGTTGGCAGGCCATAAGGCGTGATATCCACCCCGTCACCATGCCCGATGGCCCAGTCCTGCACCTGCGTGATCAGGGGGTCGCCCTGCGTCCCGCCACCAGATGCAGCACTTGTCGCGACCGCGGCACCGACCACACCGGCACCGGCGGCACCGCTCAGGAATTGCCGGCGCGAAGGGGGCTTTGTCATGAATCTGTTCGTCAAGCCAACTCCCCTCTTTCCCCTTTTCCTCATTCCGGATGGGCGGCCTGCCTATGCCCCCACAACAGTCACCGAAGTGTTCGGGGCCACCGAAACTGTGCCCTGTTTGGCGATGTGGTTTTCCACCACATCCCAGATCTGCGGTCCCTCGGTGCCCTCATTCACTGATGCCCACCCGGCCACCACATAAGTCTTGGCAGGATCAATCCGCTCTCCGGTTTTCAGCAGGGTCAACTCGGTTATCCGCTGACCCTGAGGCTTGGTCACATCAATGCGATAGCCAAGCCCGCCGGTGCGCACCATGTCACCGCCCTGCTGGTAATAGGGGTCCGGGTTCAAAAGGTTGTCGCCCACGTCCTCAAGGATCACATGAATGAACTCGCCGGTCATTTCCGTCCGGTACGCCGCACCATAGGTCATCGAGGTGACATTCCATATGTCTTCCCGCGTAATATCCTGCCCCGGCAGGATCGACGGGCCCCAGCGCACGCCCGGCGACAGGGCGATATCCGCCTCGCGCTCGGATAGCAGCGCATCGCAGATCAGATCGTCCCATGTGCCGTTGAAATTGCCGCGACGGTAAAGCAGGCCCTCGGTCTGGCCGATCACTTCCTGCAATTGTGCCAGGTGCGGGGCGCGTTCGGCCTCGATCAGCCTGGTTATGACCGGATCAGGCGCAATGACATCGCTGAATACCGGGATCAGCTTGTGGCGGAACCCCATCATCCTGCCATCGCGCACATCCAGATCGACCCGGCTGACAAATTTGCCGTTCGAACCAGAGGCGACAATGATCGTATCGCCAACCAGCACCGGTTCGGGCAGCGCATCATGGGTGTGGCCGGACAGGATCACGTCGATACCGCTTACCTTCCCGGCCATCTTTTTGTCCACGTCAAAGCCATTGTGGGACAGGCACACCACCAGTTCGGCCCCTGCCGCGCGCACTTCGTCCACCATGGCCTGCATGTTTTCGTCGCGGATGCCAAAGCTGTATTCGGGGAACATCCAGCCGGGGTTGGCGATCGGCATATAAGGAAACGCCTGTCCGATCACCGCGACCTTGACGCCGCCGGTCTCGTAGAATTTGTAGGGCTTGAAAAGTTCTGCCGGCTCATCCCATTCGGCGTCGAAAATGTTCTGGCCCAGCGCCACAAACGGCAGGCCTTCGACAATTTCGTTCACCCGGTCCGACCCCAACGTGAATTCCCAGTGAAAGGTCATCGCGTCGGGTTTCAGCCCGTTCATCACGTTGACCATGTCCTGCCCGGCGGTCTTGTAACAGGTGTAAGAGCCATGCCAGGTGTCGCCGCCATCCAGCAGCAATGCGTCGGGGCGATCCGCGCGGATCGAGTTGATCACGGTGGACATACGGTCAAGCCCACCAACCCGGCCATAGCCCTTTGCCAGTGAAGAAAAATCGTCATAGGTCAGCGCATAAGCCGACGGGCTGCCATCGGCGATACCATAGGCCTTGCGAAAATCGGCCCCCGTTACATGCGGCATCTGCCCCTTGGCGGCACCAATGCCGATGTTGATCTCGGGCTCTCGGAAATAGATCGGCTTCATCTGACCGTGAATGTCAGTGACGTGGATCAGGCTGACATTGCCGTAGGTGTCAAATTCAAGCAACTGATCCTGGCTCAACGATTGCTGCGCCGCCAGCCGTGCCCAGTTGCCAAAGCCAGAGGCCCCGACCAGCGCAGAGGCGGCCATCGAGACCTGTAGGAAATCGCGTCTGGAGATCATCGACACTGGCCCTCTTAATGTATATCAAATTCGCATATTTGAATTGGTTGAATGCGAAAAGCCCGCTGCGGATAATTCCGCAGCGGGCTTTGCCTTAGTTTCGGACCGACGGCGTTTCGACTGTCAAACCGTTGCCTCGGCTTGCGACGTAAAGCTCAAGCGCCTTGAACTCGTCGCTGCCCTGGCCGAATGGCTGCGCGCGGATGTTCTTCATGCAGCCCTTGAACCGACCATGCGTGGTGTTCATCTTGGAATTCTTCAGCCGGTAGGTCGGAAAGCCGTTGATCTGCCCCTGCGACAGGTGATCCGCACGGATCATCACGTCGTAATTGTCTTCGTGACAATTGGAACAGGCCATATCAAGCTGACCGACGCGGGTGTAATACAGATCTTTGCCCCTATCCCAATAGGGCTTGGCCGCGCCATCAATGGCGACATTCACCGGCATCCCGCGCGATTGCAGGCCAATCAGCGAGGTCATGGCGGACATTTTTCCGCCCGAGTAACTCCACGCCTCGGCCCCCATACGTTCAGTCCGGCATTTATTGACCAGCTCGGTCGTAGTCTCCAGCATTCCGTCCGCATTTACCCGTGGCATCGAAGCGGTCAGCCCGGCAAAATCCTCGACATTCTCATGACACGACGAACATGCCTTGCCCTCGGAACCGTCCGCCTTGTCAAACAGATCCAAAGCGACATCGACAAACACAAACGACGGATTGTCGAAATCGTCCATCTCAAGCGCCTGGGTTTCGCCGGTCCGGTACAGCCAGCCCGACGTGATCTCGTCGATAGCTTCAAGATGCGCCGGGGCCGGTGCCCGTGTCGGTATGGTCAGTTCTCCGTTGATGATCAGCTTGGCACCTTGATCCGCATGGGTCATTTTGGTGGCCATGCCGGTGGCGATCAAAGCCAGTCCGGCAACAGCAGCGGTCGTTTTAAACAGGTTCATTCCCATTCTTGTTTTCCCTCCCTTGCCGCCGGATCAACCGATCGCGACTGATTTCTTTGCGTCATAGACCGACCCGTCATCGTCGTACCAGGTAAACACAAAATCCCCGGCCTCGGGCACGGTGGCATCAAACTGGAAATAGGGGTTGGTCGAAATTGCCGGCTCCATCTTGATGTCGATAACCGACTTGCCGTTGAACGTGCAGGTAAAGCGGTTAATGATCGAACGCGGAATGAGGTTGCCCTCTTTGTCCTTGCGCTGGCCGCTTTCCATCTTGTGGCTGATCAGCGTCTTGATCGTGATCGCCGACCCTGCGGCTGCTGACTTCGGGACTTTGACGCGGGGTTTTACACCAGATGCCATTTTGTCTTTCTCCTTCTTCGGGTTGTGCCGAACGGTGCCTTAACCGCCGCAGCCTCCGATGGTAACTTTCACAACCGATGTGGCGCGCACGAATGAACCATCGGCCATCTTCGCGATGGCGACCACATCCTGCGTACCGGCCAGTCGAATTCGGGTCGCGGCGGATTGCGACGCGGCCAACTCTCCGAAATTGAACGTCACGACTGCTGGCTCGGGGTTGCCGGTTGCAACGATCATGATCGCCACAGCGCCGGGTGCCGCGACCGTGATTGGCACCGTGTTACCGTTTTCCGCAATTTCAGGGGCGGTCAGGGTCACGCCGCCGTCCGCCACATCTGCCCCGCCAGTAAACCCGGCGATCACCTCTTCAGTCGAGGCCGCAACCCGGAACGGCATGACGCTCAGCGCCACAGCCCCCAGCCCAAGTGCGATGGTTTCCCGTCTTGAGAAGTCCATTCATTTATCTCCTTCGATTATTGTACCCGCAGGCAAACCCGCGATTATTTCAGCGACATCAGATATGCGACTACATCCTCGACCTGCTGAGCCGTCAGAATGGGTGCATCCTCGAAACCTTCCAGCGGTCGAAAGAACCCGGTCTGAACATAAAACGCCGGCATGATCGTGTTTTCGAACGTCATCTTCGAGTTCGAAACGATCCCCCGCAATTGCGCTTCGTTATATCGGCTGCCGGCCCCGTCCAGTACCGGGCCCACCTCGCCGTGAAACGATTCCTCCGGCACTTGCGAATTGACGTGGCATGCCAGGCAATTGCCCAGCTTTCGATTGGCAAAAACGATCCGGCCTTCAACCGCGTCCCCGGCCATGCCGGTCAGCGATGCGGTAACGGTCCCATCTTCAAACTTGACCTCTTCCGGCGCAACGGTTGTGCCCGAAAAAGCAACGGTCGCCCCCAATACAGTGGTGACCGCAGTGGCGATAAGTATTTTCATTTTTCCTCCCTTAGCTACCACGAACATTTGGTGAATGTGGTTTGCTATTTTTACCCTAGGCCAGCCACCCCGATTCACGCAACAACAAATTCAAAATCGTGAATTACTGGATCAGTTCCGCATTCTGGCCAGAATCTGGCCAGGGTTTTACCGATAGTTTCAATGCCGGGCACATCCGGGACAGAAAATTACTGAGTATCGCCATCGTCGCGTTCACGGATCATCCTTGCGTGATACCGTTGGAAATCTTCCTGCGTCTGGTCCAGATAGCGTTCCTCGACGACCCATGTCAGCAGATCAAACGTGGTTCCGGGCGCGAATGCGCCGGGCATGATGGCCACCGCCTGTGCCCCGGCGGGCTGGCTGTCATCCAGACCGGTAGGGAAAAAGATCATCGTCGGCGTGAACATTACGCCCCATTTGCGCGTTGCCGCTTTTTCGGAAAGCACCTCTCCATCCGTGTCCACGATCTCGGTATCGCCATGCAGGTTGATCTGCACCGGGAAATACCGGTCCGTCAGCATCGCCTTGACGCGCGGGTCGGTGAAGGTGTTTTCGTGCATTTCGTTGCAATAGACACAGCCGCGCTGTTCCACCAGAATGAGCAGCCTCTTGCCTTCGGATTCAGCCTCGGCGAAATCCTCTTGCAGATCCTTGAACGTGTCTCGCATCCAGTCCGCCTTGTGCAGACCGTCATCGCCAAGCTCGGCGGCGGCCAGCGGCCCGCTCATCATCAGGCCCAGTATGAGTGCAAACAATTGTTTCATGAACTTCTCCCCAAAGATACTGGCCCTTAGATACTGGCCCTTAGCCGATTGACGTAAACCACGGCACCCAACGGATCATCGCATCAGCAATCAGGCTGACACCGCCGGTTGCGATCAATATAGCAAATATTATCAGCATTGCCCCCATGCCTTTTTCCACCCAGGCAAACGCCGCCCTGTGGCGCTGGACCCAGGCCAGAAACGGGCGTGCGAAGAACGCCGCCACAATGAACGGCGCGGTCATCCCGACCCCGTACACAAACAACAACAGCGCCCCGCGCCAGATGTCCCCCATGCCGCTGGCGATCATCAGGATCGCTGCCAGCGCCGGGCCGACACAGGGCGTCCAGCCAAAGCCAAACGCCAGCCCCATCAGATAGGCCCCCAGCGCAGTGCTGGGCTCGGCGCTGCTTTCCAATCGCGCCTCGCGGTACAAAAGCGGCACCCGGATCACCCCCAGGAAATGCAGACCGAACACCACCAGAACCGCCGCCGCGACATACGCCAGCGTATCCAGATACTGGCCGAACATCCGGCCCATCGCCGTGGCCCCCATGCCCAGCAGCATGAACACCGATGTTACGCCCAGCGCAAAAAACACCGATGACAAAAGCAACCGGCGCTGCGCCCCCGGTGCAATCGCCCCGTCTTCGCGCAGTTCGGCCATGCTCAGCCCACCCATGTAAGACAGGTAAAACGGTACCATCGGCAGGACACAAGGCGTGAAAAAACTGAGCAATCCCGCAGCAAGCGCGCCAGCCAGGCTGATCTCCAGCATCCGTATCCTTTCCGTCACGATGCGGCATCATGGACCCGGTCGCGACTTGATTCATTCACATATTCAAATTATCTAGTAGATTAACGGTACGTCAACAGGTGGCGCATGTTTGCGATCAAAAGTTACTTCGGCGTTGTTACCGCGCTGATTCTTGCCCTGATGCTTGCCGGGCCGGTGACCGCCGCCGAACTGGTGATGGTCGAACAGCCGGGCTGTGAGTGGTGCGAACGCTGGAACGAAGAGATCGCCCCAGCCTATCCCAAAACCACGGAAGGTAAATTTGCGCCCCTGCGCCGGGTCGATCTGCGGCGCATGCCGCCGAGCTTAGCGATCACCCGACGTGTGAATTTTACGCCGACCTTCCTGATTGTCGAAGACGGGCAGGAAATCGCCCGACTCGAAGGCTATCCGGGCGAGAATTTCTTTTGGCCGGTATTGGCCAAATTGCTGATGGACAACACCGATTTCAACCCCGCAACAGGAGAGGAAGGATAAAGCCGCGGTTTCGATATCACCCATGACACCTGATACCCGGCTGTACCCCAACCCACTGACCCCATTGCCATAACCCAAGGACTGAACACATGGCTCTTCCGCAATTTTCCTCTGATATGGCCGACGCCGAACTGGACAGGATGGTCGACAATGCGACCACCGCCTCGAATTTCCTCAAGGCAATCAGCCACGAAGGCCGGCTGATGATCCTGTGCCATCTGGTAACCGGCGAAAAGACGGTAACCGAGCTGGAAGACCTGCTGTCGGCACGACAGGCCGCCGTATCGCAGCAATTGTCACGCCTGCGCCTTGAAGGTCTGGTTATCCCGCGCCGCGACGGCAAAGCCATTTACTATCGTCTTGCCGATGAGCGCCCCCGCCGCATTCTGGAAGTGGTGTATGACCTGTTCTGCGGCGACGACTGATCACCGCCGGGCTTGATCCTGATTGTGAAACTGGCCAGACTGTTCCCTGCATGAGCTAGGACTGGGAGGGCCGGGCCAATGCTGACATGGCTGAGCGAAAGCCAGATGGTGGTACTGATCGGCGCATTTGGCGGCGTGCTGCTTGGGCTTGCGGCGCGGCTGGGCCGATTCTGTACACTGGGTGCCATCGAGGATGCGCTTTACGGCGGCAGCGACACGCGCTTGCGCATGTGGGCACTGGCCATTGGCACAGCCATCATCGGCAGTTTTGCCCTAATGGGATCGGGCCTGCTGACGGCAAGCGATACCTACTATCTGTCAATTCGCTGGATGCCCGCCGCCTCGGTCATTGGCGGCCTGATGTTCGGCTACGGCATGGCGATGTCGGGAAACTGCGGCTATGGCGCTATCGCCCGGCTGGGGGGCGGTGATCTGCGGTCATTTGTGATTGTGCTGGTGATGGGGACATCGGCCTATGTGGTGCTGGCCGGGCCACTGGCACCGCTGCGCGATATGCTGTTTCACCAATCCCCTGTCATGTCTGGCGCACCACCCGGTCTGGCCCAGCATACTGCCGCCCTGACCGGGCTGCCGGTGGCCGGGGTCGGCATTGGCGTTGGCCTGATTTTCTGTGCACTGGCACTTGCCGCGCCGGCGCTGCGCCAGGACCGCAAGGCGGTGTTCTGGTCGGTGATTGTCGGGCTGGCAATCGTGTCCGGCTGGGCCGGCACGCAGTGGGTCTATGAAACCGGCTTTGACGCCCTGCCCGTCGTCTCGCACAGCTTTTCGGCACCGGTGGGTAAAACCCTCCTGTTTGCCATGACCGGCTCGGCCCGCAGCGCCTCGTTCGCGGTGGGATCGGTTTGCGGCGTATGGCTCGGGGCCTTTGCCGGCTCGCTTATCAAGGGCCATTTCCGCTGGGAGGCCTGCGAAGACCCGCGCGAGTTGCGCCGCCAGATCCTTGGCGCGGCGGTCATGGGGGTCGGGGCGGTGATTGCCCTTGGCTGCACCGTCGGTCAGGGCCTGAGCGCGTTCAGCGTTCTGGCCGTCAGCGCGCCGGTCACCTTCCTTGCAATCTTTGTCGGAGCAGCAGTAGGGTTGCGCCAACTGATCGAAGGGTTCAGCCCGGCTGAGTGATCAGGCCGGGCGCGATGCGCGATTGAGAAAAGGCGCAGATATGGACCGGAACCGCATCATCAACGACCCCGAAATCGGCAACAAGGCCGAAGCCTATGAGGCGTTTGACGATATCCCCACTAACCCCAGCCCGACCGCGACAATCGGCGACGTGATCAACGCGCGGTTTGGCCGCCGGGACGTGCTGCGAGGCGCTATGGGCGGTGTTCTGGGTGGTGTTCTGGGCGTATCGGCCGGCACCGCCCTGTTTTCCAGCGCCGCCATCCTTGCCCCCGGCCCGGCCGCTGCCCGTCCCGCCGGTCGCTATCTGTTCGAAGAACTGACATCTGGCAACGACGAAACGCACCACATCGCCGAGGGGTACACCGCAGACGTGCTGCTGCGCTGGGGCGATCCGATCACCGCCGATGCGCCGGAGTTCGACGTGTTGAACCAAAGCGCCGAGGCCCAGCTTCAGCAATTCGGCTATAATAACGACTATGTCGGCTTTACTCCGCTCAATGACGCGGGCACGCGCGGCCTGCTTTGCGTGAACCACGAATACACCAACGAAGAGATGATGTTTCCCGGTCTTGGCCGTCAGGACCGGGCCGGCTTCAAGGATACCACCGCCGCCATCGTCGACATCGAAATGGCCGCCCATGGCGGTTCCGTGGTCGAGATTGCCCGCGCCGATGACGGCAAATGGGCGCTGGTTCGCGACAGCAGGCTGAACCGGCGCATCTCGCCGCTGAAAACCGTGATGCGCGTTGATGGCCCCGCCGCCGGGCACAGACGGATGCGAACCACCGCCGATCCAACCGGCAACCGGATCATCGGCACGCTGAACAACTGCGCCGGGGGCATGACGCCCTGGGGCACCTACCTGATGGCAGAGGAAAACTTCCACGGCTATTTCTGGACCGACAGGCTGGACGCCGACGGCCACCCCGACCTGTCCACCCAACCCGAGGCGGCACAGATGAAACGCTATGGCGTACCGGGGCGCTGGTATGCCTGGGGGCGGTTCCACGACCGGTTCAACATCGACAGGGAGCCCAATGAACCCAATCGCTTTGGCTGGATCGTCGAGGTCGACCCGCGCGATCCCGATGCGATGCCGGTCAAGCACACTGCGCTTGGCCGGTTCCGCCATGAAGGGGCGGAAACCACCGTCTCGCCCGCGGGCCATCTGGTGGTCTATTGCGGTGATGACAACCGGTTCGACTATCTCTACAAATACGTCTCTCGGGGCATTGTCTCGGATGACCAGGCGGCAAACTCAGAACTGCTGAGCAATGGCACGCTTTATACTGCCCGGTTTGACCCGGATGGCACGGTGGCCTGGCTGCCTCTGGTGCATGGCACGGGGCCTTTGACGGCACAAAACGGCTTTCACACGCAAGGCGATGTGATGATCGACGCCCGCCTTGCCGCCGATCTGTTGGGGGCCACGCCAATGGACCGGCCCGAAGATGCCCAGCCGCGCGGCGATGGCACGGTCTATGTCATGCTGACCAACAATTCCCGGCGCAAAGCGGATCAGGTGGATGCCGCCAACCCACGACCCAAGTCGAATTTCGGCCATATCATCGAGATCAAGGAGGATGGCAATGACCACGCCGCAACCCGTGGAACGTGGTCAGTACTGGTGAAATGCGGCGACCCGGCCATTGCCGAGGTCGGCGCGCAGTGGAACCCGGAAACCTCTGACGATGGCTGGTTCGGCTCGCCTGACAATTGCGCCATCGACGCGATGGGACGGTTATGGGTGGCCACGGATCAGGGCAGGAAATGGTCGAAAACCGGCAAATCCGATGGTCTTTACGCGTTGGAAACCGAAGGAGACCTGCGCGGCCATTCCAGATTGTTCTTCCGCTGCCCGGTCGGGGCAGAGTTGTGCGGGCCGACCTTCACCGACGACGGCGAAACCCTGTTTCTGGCGGTCCAGCATCCGGGCACTGATGGCACCAAGGCGCTGAAAGGGTTCGAACGCGCCTCGACCTTCGAGGATCCGGCAACCCGCTGGCCCGACTTCGACCCAGCCATGCCACCGCGTCCGTCAATAGTGGTCGTGACCCGCAAGGGAGGCGGCAAAATCGCTGTCTGAGGCGTAGGAAACCCTGGACCCTACGGATCTGCGCAACTGGCAAACACCTGCCCCATGTCTCGCAGCACCCCCGGATAAAGCCCCGGTCCCGGCGGCTGATGGCTGCCCATCGGGTCCAGCGGGATAATCTTCAGGTCATCCCGCCCCGTCGCCGCGTAAAGCAGGCCGGGGTTGAACTGAGGCTCTGTGAAGGCGCAGGTGGCTCCTGTTCTGGTCAGTTCATCACGCAGTCGCGCCAACCCCGCCGGTCCGGGATCGGCGGGGTCGCTGGCCGTGACGGCCCCTGTCGGCGTCAGGCCAAACTGCGCCTCGAAATATTGGTAGGCGTCGTGAAATGTGACATATGGCTGCCCTTGCATCGGTGAAAGTTGCGCCGAAAGTTCCGCTTGCAGCGTCACCAGTTCGGCCTGCCCGGCCGCGGCATTTGCGCGATATTGGCTGGCATTGTCCGGGTCCAGTTCTGCCAGCCTCCCGGCGATTTCCGCCAGCCATGTCCGGCCGTTCTCCGGATCCAGCCATGCATGGGGGTCAACGCCAGAGTGGTCCGCGTGATCATGCCCCGCCTCTTGCGCCATATCCATGTCGCGAATTGCCAGAAGATGCGTGCCGGGCACCTCCAGCAGCTCAAGCCGCTCTGAATTTGCGGCCAGGGTTTCAATCGGCCCACTCAGCCACGGCGTCAGTTCCGGCCCGATCCACACCACCAGATCCGCCCCCTGCAGGGCGTCGGCCTGCGATGGGCGCAAAGCATAGCCATGCGGCGAGGCACCGGGCGTGACAATCAGGTCGGGCTTACCCACCCCGTTCATCACCATCGCCACCAGCGAATGCACCGGAGCAATATCGGTGGACACTTTCGGCACGTCGCCCCGGACCGCACTGGCCAGCATAAAAGCTGCCAGAAAACTGCAAAGTTTGAACACCATTGAAAAACCCATAGCAAAAAACAGACTGGGGCAGTTGATAATTGAGATGTTATAACATATCAATGTAAAAAACGCGCAGCACGGACCACCCCATGACCGCAATCGGATTTGCCCGGCACGATCACACGACCTGCATCACCGACGCCCTGCATCAGGCCGAAGTGCGCTGCCGCGCGCAAAAGCTGCACTTCACGCCGGTGCGCCGCCGGGTACTGGAAATACTTCTGGAAAAGCACCGCGCGCTTGGGACCTATGAAATCCTTGATGTCCTGGCCGCTGACGGCCTTGGATCTCAACCGCCCGTGGCCTACCGCGCTCTTGATTTTCTGGTCTCTCACGGGCTGGCGCACCGGATCGAGCGGATGAACGCCTATACCGCCTGCGCCCATCCGGCCCATGACCACGTGCCGGCCTTTCTGATCTGTCGCGCCTGCAAGGCGGTGGCCGAGGCGGAAACCGAACTGGAACAGGGACGCCTTGGAATTGCCGCCGAGGCAACTGGGTTTACCATCGAGCGGATCGTGGTCGAGGCCGAGGGCCTGTGCCCGGATTGCGCCGGGGCCACGCCGTGAACGCGCGTACTTCTCCGGTCATTGCCACGCGGTCCATAAGCGTCCGGTTGGGCGGGCGCATGGTGCTGAAAGACGTGACGGTTGCGATTGCTCCGGGTGAAATCGTTACCATCGTCGGTCCCAACGGATCGGGCAAATCAAGCTTCTTGCGCGCCCTGATCGGGGCCGTGCCGCTGGCATCAGGTCGCATCGAACAGGCCCCGGACCTGCGCATTGGCTATGTGCCCCAGAAACTGGCGATCGACGCGGCTATGCCAATGACCGTCCGGCGGTTCCTTGGGCTGCCCCGGCGGATTAGCCGTTCCCAGGCCGCTCAGGCGCTTGAACGTGCAGGTGTTGCCGGCCTGGGAAAACAACAGATGGCCCACCTGTCCGGAGGTCAGTTCCAAAGGGTGCTGTTGGCGCGTGCCTTGCTGGATCGGCCGCAATTGCTGTTGCTGGATGAGGCCACACAAGGGCTGGACCAGCCCGGATCAGCGGCCTTTTATCGCCAGATCGCCGATGTCAGACGGGAAATCGGCTGCGCGGTGGTGATGGTCAGCCATGATTTGCATGTGGTCATGGCCGCCAGCGACCGGGTTTTGTGCATGAACGGGCATATCTGCTGCGAAGGCACGCCCGAGATCGTCGCAGGCGCGCCGGAGTACCGCGCTTTGTTCGGGACTGGCACGCAAGGCGCTCTGGCGCTCTACCGGCACGAACACGGCCATTCGCATGATCATGATGATGAGCAGGGGCAGTGATGCTGGACGACTTCCTGATCCGTGCCGCCCTTGCAGGCCTTGGCGTAGCACTGGCCGCCGCCCCATTGGGGTGCTTTGTCGTCTGGCGGCGCATGGCCTATTTCGGCGAAGCAACCGCCCACGCGGCGATATAGGGCGTGGCCTTGTCGCTTGGGCTTTCCCTGCCGATGCTGCCCGCCGTGCTTGTCGCGGCACTGGTGATGGCCAGCGCGGTCACGGCGCTGACCGGGCGTGGTTATGCAATGGACACGGTTCTTGGGGTGATGGCGCACAGCGCGCTGGCCGCCGGGCTGGTGGCGGTTGCGCTGTTGGGCGATGTGCGGCTGGACCTGATGAGCTATCTGTTCGGAGACATCCTGGCGGTGGGCAAGGGTGATCTGGGGCGGGGTGGTTTTGGTTCTGGCGCTGACGATCTGGCGCTGGTCCGCCCTGCTGACAGCGACGCTGAACCCGGATCTGGCACGCGCCAGCGGCATCGACCCGCGCCGCGAATAGTACGGCCTGACGCTGGCCCTCGCGGTGGTTGTAGCGGTAGCGATCAAGGTGGTCGGGGTGCTTTTGATCGCGGCCTTGCTGATGATCCCGGCCGCTGCCGCCCGCCCTCTTGTCCGCACGCCCGAGGCAATGGCACTGGTCGCCGCTCTGGTGGGCGCGGCATCGGCGCTTGGCGGGCTTTGGGCCGCATTCATTCTGGACACACCGACCGGTCCCAGCATTGTCTGCACAGCTGCGGTGCTGTTCATCGCGACCACCCTGATCGGGGCCTTCCGGTCCTGAAACAGCCCTGAGTCCCGTCAATCCGCGACTGTGCGTTTCAGGTGCATCTTT
>Ga0209121_10000602_pt1 | contig 37942 bp, 35 predicted proteins | sample Cruoilmetagenom3_FD_187292 | JGI IMG/M metagenome (GOLD analysis project Ga0209121, IMG submission 187292) | Oil polluted marine microbial communities from Coal Oil Point, Santa Barbara, California, USA - Sample 3 (SPAdes) (version 2) | ecosystem: Environmental > Aquatic > Marine > Oil seeps ... | reverse complement strand
CTTCGACATGTCAAAACCGATGTCTAAACTGTCGCCGACCGACACTTTCGTATCCGCACGCATCCGTGCCAGAATGTTCTCGCCTGCCAAATCGAAGATCACGAACATGTCCGAACCCGTCGGCTCGATAGCCGTAATCGGGCAAGATACCACCTGAACTCCGTTGATATCGCCCTCGCGAACATTAGTCATATCTTCTGGGCGCAGACCAATCGTAACTGTTTTTGCTCCACCAGCCCTGCCGTTTTCGGCGTGAAGCACAAGATCGTCTGCACCTTCACGGGCAACGATGAATTCACCATCGGCGGAAACCGACGCCTCAAACAAGTTCATTGACGGAGAGCCCATAAAGCCGGCCACAAAAATATTGGCTGGCTTATTATAAATTTCGGATGGCGTCCCTGCTTGCTGAATCAACCCGTCCTTCAAAACTACAATCTTGGTCGCCAACGTCAGCGCTTCGATCTGGTCATGTGTCACGTATATGATCGAGGCGTTCAGGGTCTGATGTAATCTCCGGATTTCCGCGCGCATTTCAACGCGCAACTTGGCGTCGAGGTTCGACAGCGGTTCGTCAAACAAAAACAACATCGGATCACGCACCAGCGCCCGCCCCATAGCAACACGTTGCCGCTGTCCACCCGACAACTGGCTAGGCTTGCGATCCAGCAATGGTTCGATTTGCAAAAGCTTCGCGACGCTGGCAGTTTTTTCTCCACGATCCGCGTTTGGCACGCTCCGGACTTTCATGCCGAACCCGATATTCTCCTCGACGGTCATATTCGGATAAAGAGCGTAGGACTGGAAAACCATCGCGATATCACGATCTTTCGGGGGAACGTTATTCATCAATTTACCGTTGATTTTTAACTCCCCGCCCGAGATTTCCTCAAGGCCGGCAATGCAGTTCAGCAACGTGGATTTGCCACAACCCGACGGCCCCAAAAGCACAAGAAACTCGCCTTCCTGAATGGATACGCTGATGTCTCTCAGGACTTCAACACTTCCGAAGCTTTTGTTTAAGCTGTTAATTTCGAGAATTGGCGCGGTCATGGGCATCTCTTTTACGGGGCTGGGGCTGTAGATTGCCGGACGATCAAGTCGACCGGCACAACGCGTTGTATCGGGGTGGTGGCGCTTCCATCAACGATGGAGCGAAGCATGGACGCCAACTCGGTTCCCGCTGTCCGGATCGGGGAGCGAGTGACGGTCAGCGGTACAGAAAAATTCTCGGTTTTCATAGACGACAAACCGTCATCATGACTGACAATTGATATGTCTTCGCCAATTTTCAAGCCTTTTTCGCGGATCGCCCGCTGTCCACCAAGCGCCAAAATCATAGAGGAGCATAGCACCGCTGTTGGCGGATCAGGCAGTTCCAGCAAAGGTTTCAAACGATCATAACCTACTTCTTCCGTCATCAAGTCCTGCACCATCAGGTCTTCGGGAACCGGAACACCGTGCGCCTCAAATGCGGCGAGGTAGCCAGCATTACGCTGAATAGCGAACATCGCATCGGGTGTCCCGTTCAGTATGGCGATGCGGCGATGCCCCAACTGAAGAAGGTAATCGGTCGCCTTCTCGAATGCCCCGCGGTTGTCGATGTCATAGAAGCTGTAGCTATCGCTACGCTCGCATTGACCATGAACCACAAACGGGAAATCCATATCCAGCAAGGTCTCGATTCGCGGGTCCATATTCTTGGGGGCGGAGACGATAAAACCGTCGACTTTTCCCGAATTCGCGAACCTCTGATACGTTGCGGACTGGTTTTCGAGGGTGGCGGCAGTCATTAAAATGTCGATATCGGATTCGGCCAATGTTCGCGTCAGGCCCGCCAGAAACTCGGTAAAATGCGGGTCGATAAGCATGTTCTCACCCGCAGTAACGATAACCCCGAACGCGCCGGCCTTGCCGGTCGCCAGTCGTTGCGCACTTGAATTCGGGCGATAATTCAGACGTTTAGCCGCCTCTTCCACCCGCAAACGTGTTGCAGGCTTAACGGTTGTATATCCGTTTAACGCACGACTTACCGTGGCCTGCGAAAGGCCCAGATGATCCGAGAGAGTTTTCAGGTTCGTCAAAACGATGCTCCGCCAAAGTGATCCGACCAGTATGTAAAGCGCTTTATATTTTGTCAAACGATCTATTCAACTATCGCTGATACATTCGTAATTTCTTTTATTATTAGCGCTATTGACAGATAAATATTCTTATGCCTTTCTTGAAAGCGCTTTAATTTCTAGGATTGCACAAATGCAAACAACTGCTCTGCAGGACACAGCGGATACCGACTTGAATGCCGATTGGTGGCGCGGTGCCGTGATTTACCAGATTTACCCACGGTCCTTTCAGGATAGCGATGGTGACGGCATTGGTGACCTACCGGGTGTGACACGCCGCCTGCAGTACATCGCCTCACTTGGTGTGGACGCTATCTGGCTGTCGCCTTTTTTCACATCGCCAATGGACGATATGGGCTACGATGTTTCCGATTACTGCGACGTCGACCCGATGTTCGGAACGCTCAAGGATTTCGACGACATGCTGGCCGAAGCCCATCGCTTGGGTTTGAAAGTGATGATCGATCAGGTGCTTTCGCACTGTTCCGATCAGCATGAATGGTTCAAGGAAAGCCGCGTCAGCCGTGACAACGCGAAGGCCGATTGGTTCGTCTGGGCAGACCCGAATCCCGACGGCACGCCTCCCAACAATTGGCTGTCGGTTTTCGGCGGTCCTGCTTGGGAATGGGACGGCACGCGCAAACAGTTTTATCTGCACAACTTCCTCGCCAGCCAGCCTGACCTGAATTTCCATAACGTGGATGTCCAAGACGCGCTGTTGGAAACCGTCCGTTTCTGGCTGGATCGTGGCGTTGATGGCTTTCGTCTGGATACGGTGAACTTCTACTTCCACGACGATCAGTTGCGTTCCAATCCGCCGGTTTCACGCGACAACGACGCGGGCGGCATCGGGGCCGATGCGCCGGACATGAACCCTTACGGCATGCAGGAGCACCTCTACTCCAAGTCGCGCCCGGAAAATATTGGCTTCCTCAAGAAGTTCCGCGCCTTGTTGGACGAATATGACAACCGCACCTCCGTTGGCGAGGTCGGCGACGGTTCGCGTTCGCTTCAGATCGTGGCGGACTACACCGAAGGCGATGACCTATTACACATGTGTTACACATTCGACATGCTCGGGCCGGACTTCTCCGTCGCGCATTTCCGTGGTGCTGTCGAGCGGTTCGAGGCCGCCGTCAAAGACGGTTGGGTATGCTGGGCATTCTCGAACCATGACGTAAATCGTCACCTGACCCGCTGGCTGCAAGAGGGGGATGACCCCGACCATCTGGCGAAGTTCTCGGTGGCATTGCTTACGTCGCTTCGCGGCTCGCTTTGCATCTACCAAGGCGAAGAACTTGCCCTACAAGAAGCAGATGTAGCCTTCGAAGACCTAACCGACCCCTACGGAATTCGCTTCTGGCCAGCTTATAAGGGTCGTGACGGGTGTCGCACCCCGATGGTTTGGGAAGGCGGCGCCGACAATGGCGGATTCACAACCGGCAAGCCGTGGCTGCCTGTGTCCGACGCCCATAAAGCCGCGTCCGTTGACACGCAGGGCGAGGGTTCGGCCCTTTCCGCCTACCGCCAAATACTGAAATTCCGCGCGGCCCATCAAGCCATGCAGACCGGAGATATCACTTTCCTGCAAGCCGCCGGCGAAGTGATGGCGTTCAAGCGCGAAGACCAGAACGAGAAATTGTTGTTTGTCTTCAACCTTGAACGCAGCCCAACAACATGGACGCTTCCCGAAGGAATGCCTGTGACCACAAACCTGATCCCCGGCTTCACGGCCTCGGCGGCGGGCACGACGATCAATTTGAACGGACTGGATGCATTCTGCGCCCGGTTAAATTAGACCGAACATTGGGAGGATATAATGTTCAAAAAACTAACCACGGCAGCAGTTCTTGCGTCTGCCACTCTGCTTTCCAGCCCGGCAATGGCGCTCGAAGACGGCAAACTACTTATCTGGATCAATGGTGACAAAGGCTACACCGGCCTTCAAGCTGTTGGCGATTTATTCGCAGCCGAACTAGGCGTGGAAGTGGTTGTCGAACATCCAGAAAACGTAACGGACAAGTTCCAGCAAGCAGCTGCGAACGGCCAAGGCCCCGACATCTTCATCTGGGCGCATGATCGCTTCGGCGAGTGGGCTGCTGGTGGTCTTATTACGCCTGTTGAGCCATCCGACGCTGTTAAAGCCAACACATTCGACTTCACATGGGACGCAATGCAGTTTGGCGGCAACACCTGGGGTTATCCGATCTCCGTTGAAGCTGTTGGTCTGATCTACAACAAAGATCTAGTACCGACACCTCCCGCGACAATGGAAGAAATTCCAGGTATGGATATCGAAGGCGTAACAGCCAACATGATGTGGGATTACAACAACACATACTTCACAATGCCATTGCTAATGGCTGGCGGCGGTTATGCGTTCCAAAAGGTTGACGGTTCCTACAATGGTGCCGACACAGGTGTTAACAACGCAGGCTCCAAAGCCGGTGTTCAGGTCATCAAAAACATGATCGACAGCGGTGCAATGCCTGCTGGTGTTGACTACGGTGTTATGGATGCGGCGCTTAACAAGGGCGAAACAGCCATGGTCATCAACGGCCCTTGGGCTTGGTCGAACCTCGAAGCGTCCGGCATCAACTTCGGTGTGGCTCCGGTTCCATCAGTAGGTGGCAACCCGTCCAAATCCTTCGTTGGTGTTCTGGGTGCGGTTGTTAACGCTTCCTCGCCAAACAAGGACTTGGCTGTCGAGTTCATCGAGAACTACATGCTGACCGATGACGGCCTCAAAGCCATCAACGATGACACAGCGCTAGGTGCGGTTGCCTCCGTATCCTTCGCCGAAACGCTCGCTGGTAATGCCAACATCGCGGCAACACTTGCAAACGCGCAGAACGGTGTTCCAATGCCTTCCAACCCTGAAATGGGGAAATTCTGGGGCGCAATGGGTCCGGCACTTACTGCTGTGACTACTGGTCAGTCTTCTGTTGAAGAAGCGCTCGACGATGCAGCCGCACGCATTCTTGCTGAATAAGTACTAAGCTAGGGGTTATCCCCGACGTTCGGAGCGCCTTGGGCCGAGACGCTCCGAACACTTTTACCAAGGAACCACCCATGTCTGACGCAGCGCCAATATTAAGCACATTGAACTGGCGTGGCATCGCCGGGAGAGCCCTTACCGCGCTGGTCGGCTTGGGGTTTTTGTATCTGGTCTGGGGTCTTTACCTATTGGGCGAGCCTCTATTCGCTGTTATCGCCTTCGCCGTCGGTGCCCTCGGAGTATCGTTCTTCTGGTCCGCTAAGTTTTATAAGTTACGTTTCGTCTATCCCGGCATCGCCGCCGTCTTTCTCTTTATCCTGCTGCCGGTGTTTTATACTTCGGCCATCGGCTTTACCAATTTCGGCGCTCGCAATCTTCTGTCGCTAGAGCGCGTTCAGGCTTACCACTTGTCCCTCACGGAAACCGACGCCGGATCCAAACGCCCCTTCGGCCTGGTTATCGAGGGCGAAGCCTTCCGCATTTACCTACCAGAAAGCGGCGACAAACCAGCGCTTCTAACGGATGCAATCGCCGGAACAGCCACAACCGCCGAGCCGCACAGCGGCGAGGCCCCCGAGACACTCCCCGTGAAAACCGCCATTCAAAACCGCGCAATGCTGTCTGAACTGACAATCACAACGCCAGACGGTGATCTGACAATGGCCGGACTACGCGATTTTGCCGCCTCGCGACCAGCCTTCACTTTGGGTGACAACGGTGCACTCACTGCTACTGACGGCACTGTTATGGTACCCGACCACGACGTTGGACTATACGTCAACGAAGCTGGCGAGACCGTCGCCCCCGGCTGGCGTGTCGGCGTTGGCTTTGACAATTTCACCAAAGTCCTTACCGCCGAAGGCATCCGTGATCCGATTTTCAAGGTCTTCATATGGACGGTCGTCTTCGCGTTCAGCTCCATGGTCCTGACTTTCTCTTTCGGCCTCGGTCTCGCCGTCATCCTCGAATGGCGCCACATGGCGTTCAAAAACTTCTACCGCGTCATGCTGATCCTGCCCTATGCGGTCCCGAGCTTCATTTCAATCCTCGTATTCCGCGGGCTGTTCAATCAGAATTTCGGCGAAATCAACCTGATCCTCTCAACCCTGTTTGGCCTGTCGCCCGATTGGTTCACCAGTCCCGTGCTGGCAAAAGTTATGCTCCTAATCGTCAACACATGGCTCGGATATCCTTACATGATGCTGCTGGCGGCGGGCTTCCTGCAAGCCGTTCCGCGAGACCTCTACAAGGCAGCAGCGCTCGAAGGTTCAGGTGGATTGCGTAACTTCTTCTCGATTACACTACCGCAGATTTTGCCGCCCTTCGTGCCGCTACTGATCGCGAACTTCGCGTTCAACTTCAACAACGTCGTCCTGATCCTTCTATTGACCCGCGGCGGGCCGGATATGCCGGGCACTCTGGTCACCGTGGGATCGACCGACCTGCTCGGCTCCTTCACGTTCCGACTGGCTTTTCAGAATTCGGGACAGGACTTCGGTATGGCCAGCGCAATCTCGACGCTGATCTTTATCGTGACCGGACTGATCGCCTATTTGAACTTCAAAGCAATGCAAAATTACGCCAACAAGAAAGGGAGCGGGCACAATGGTTGAAGACAAAAAATCCCTGCTATGGAGAAAGCTTCTCGCTCACGGCTTCATGATCGGCTTTATCGTCGTAATTATGTTTCCATTCCTGATGGTGCTTTCGATTTCATTCCGCGAAGGTAACTTCTCGACCGGTTCCCTCTTTCCCGAACACCCGACACTCGAGCATTGGCAACTCGCCCTCGGCATCCCTTACGAGCGCGCCAACGGTGTAATCGTGGAGCCGCCCTTCCCAGTCATGCTTTGGCTGTGGAACTCGATCAAAATCGGTCTGATCGCCTCTGCCGGTATCCTGCTGCTATCCACCACTTCGGCCTACGCCTTTGCCCGCATGAAGTTTCGTGGTCGTGGCGCCATGCTTGATACGCTGCTCATCATCCAGATGTTTCCGGCAGCCCTGACCGTTATCGCGATCTACGCAATTTTCGACGCCCTCGGGCAGGTTGTGCCATTCCTCGCAATCGACAATCACCCAGCATTGATCCTGACCTACTTGTCCGCGATCACGCTGCACATCTGGACGATCAAAGGCTACTTCGAATCCATTGACCCGGCCATCGACAAAGCCGCCCAGATCGACGGAGCAACCCCGTGGCAAGCCTTCCGTTACATCTTCTTGCCTATCTCGCTGCCGATCCTCGCGATCATCTTCGTGCTGGCTTTCATCTTTCTGGTCAACGAATATCCGGTTGCCTCGGTCCTGCTACGCCAGACCGACAAAATGACCCTCGCCGTGGGCGCACGCCAATACCTGTACGAGCAAAAATACCTGTGGGGAGATTTCGCCGCCGCAGCGATCCTGTCAGGCCTGCCAATTACGGTCCTATTCCTCGCAAGCCAGAAATTCCTGATTTCAGGCCTCTCGGATGGCGGCGTCAAAGGCTAACGGTTCGGGTCGGTTGCAAACGCGATCGACCCGCGCTTATCGTTTCAGATAGCCAAGCAATTCAAACTGATAAGAAGGTTAATGGTGCACCCGGCACGATTCGAACGTGCGACCCCCTGATTCGTAGTCAGGTACTCTATCCAGCTGAGCTACGGGTGCGTGAGGGGCGGTTTAGCCTCGCCAGCCGCTCATTGCAATAGCGAAAAAGCGAAATTTTAGGCAATTATTTTTTGCTGTCCGGCAAATAAATCCGGAACGAAGTTCCTGCCTCTGATGTCTCGATTAATTCCAGAACGCCACCATGCCCGCGGACCAGCTCCGCCGCAATTGCCAAGCCAAGACCGGTGCCGCCCCGACGCGCCCCGCCTTGGAACGGCTTGAACAAAAACTCGCGCGCTTTTTCAGGCAAACCGGGTCCGGAGTCGCGTACAATTATGTCAACGCCTTCGTCCAGCTGGGTGGCTGAAACGCTAACCACCCCCAGCTTGCCTGTTCCCTCGATCGCTTGACGCGCGTTGCGTATCAGATTGGTTAACACCCTGAACATCTGTTCAGGGTCCGCCGCCACTTTGGTGTCATGTGAAACGGTCGAAATCAGCTGCACCTTTTCGCCGGTATCGCGCAGCAAATCGTTTTCGATAACGTCATCCACAATCGCCTTCAGATTTACTTCCTTGATTTCCGGCTCCGGCTCGTCGGCCTTACCAAAAGTCAGCGTCTGCTCACACAGGTTAATCCCGCGAGACAGGGAAACCAGCAATTTCGGTGCCATCTTCTGAACCTTAGGATCGTCGCTAATTTCGAGCCGGTCAGCAAGTATCTGCGTCGTCGTCAAAATATTCCGCAAATCATGACTGACCTTCGAGACCGCACCGCCCAGCGACGCTAACCGTTCCTTTTGGCGCAAAGACGAAATTAACTGCATCTGCATATCGTGCAACGCGGTTTCCGCCTCGCGCAGTTCCGAAATTGCGGCGTTCGGCTCGATAACATTGCTAGCGTCTTCAGGGTCGTTCCGGAACTTCATCATCGACGAGATCACCCGTGTGATCGGCCGCGTAATCAACGCCTGCAACGCAAGGAACAGCAACAGGCCGGTAACCAGCGAAACAATCAGCGACAGGAAAAACACATTGCGGCTGTATTCCAGCATCGCAGTTTTTACCGGCGCTTCATTCAAAACGATCTCGATCTGGATGCCCGCATTTTTAACCGGTTGCCCAATAACCCGGATCACGTTCCCGGGCTCGCCGACAGCACAGGCTATCGCATCTCTTATCGGTCCAAAAAAACCGGGGTCGCGCAGGTCAAATGTCTGGCTTATCGGCTTGGTGATCGGCATCGCCAGCACCAGTTCCCGCACCTCGTCACGCCGCAGAACGATGTTCAGGACTTCGGCGTTTTTGAGCAACTCGTTAGCCAGTTCCGGCGCAACCATATCATCCGGCGTCGCAAGCAGAGCCAAAGACGCAAGTTGCGCCAGTTCTAGGCGTTCCTGCAAATACCCCAGCCGGAAATTCGAAACCGAGGGCACAAACAGCAAAACCTCGGCAATCATCACGAAGATGAAGCTTAAAAGTAGGAACCGACCTGAAAGAGTTTTGAAAAACATTATGGTCCGTGCGTTTGCTAAAGTAGCGGCGACTCTATGCCCAAGAATCCCCGCCGACAAGTTTTGAGGCGACAGGCGCCGCGATTAAAGAAACCGCTGCACCAGCCTGACGATTCTTTTTACACGCGCGCTTTCGAAAAGGCGCGGCGTATAATACTGCCCCGCCACCCGTTTGTTGATCTCGCCGAGCGTCGGGTAAGGCGCGACCATCGCGGCAACGGCTCCGATCTTCAGGCCGTTCGCAATCACCAGCGCCCAAGTCTGTATAAGTTCACCCGCCTGCGCCCCGACAATAGACGCGCCAACTGGCTTGCCCTTCAATACCATCACCTTGATCAGACCTTTCGTGTTCCGCTCAGCTCGCGCCCGGTCATTTTCGGCGTATTCAAAGCGCAGGACTTCGACCTTGTTCCCGTGCAGCTCAACCGCCTGCGCCTCGGTCAGGCCGATTTGTGCGATTTCAGGGTCGGTATAGGTCGCCCAAGGGATATGTTTTTCGCTGGCTTTGGCGGGAAGTCCAAACAGCGCCGAGCGAATAACAATCCCCGCATGATAACCCGCGACATGCGTAAACTGCAGGCCACCCGCCACATCACCGATTGCATAGACCCGTTTATTCGCAGTTTTCAAACCGGCGTCCACCACGATACCCGACCGGTGGGTTTCGACCCCTGCGTTATCCAGATCCAGCTTATCAATATTCGGTTTGCGCCCAACCGCCATCAACAGGTGGCTACCGGAATACTCGGCCCCGTCTTTGGTTTTGACCGTCACGCCTTCGCCGCCGACAATCTCTGTGACCATAGCTCCCTCGACTATCTCGACTCCCTCCGCGCGGATGCTTTCCAGCGCGACCCGCGCTATGTCCGGATCATCCCGCCCCAACGCTTTCAAACCTTCCAGAACCGTCACCTTGCACCCAAGGCGCGCATGCGCTTGCGCCATTTCCATACCGATAGGGCCGCCGCCGATGACAAGCAGATGCTCGGGCCGCTCGCGCAGCTCGAAAAGCGTTTCGTTGGTCAGGTAGTCGACCGTATCCAGACCCGGAATCGGCGGCACAAACGGCGATGAACCCGTGGCAATCACAAACCGTCTAGCCTCGATCACAGTATCCCCTGCCTTCACCTCGCTGGGCGAAATGAAACGGCCGAACTCCGAAATGACGTTGACGCCCAGCCCCCCGAAGCGTTCGACAGAATCGTGTGGTTCGATACCTTTAATAACACCCGCAACGTGCTCCATCGCCGCCGCGTAATCCACTTGCGGCTCCACCGGCGTCACCCCGTAAGGTCCGCCTGTCTTCATCGCATGCGCATGTTTGGCCGCCGCGATCAGCGCCTTTGAGGGAACGCAGCCATAATTCAGACAGTCGCCGCCCATCTTGTGACCCTCCAGCAACACAACCCGCGCCCCCATCTGGACCGCGCCCGCCGCGACCGAAAGCCCACCGGAGCCACCGCCAATTACACAAATGTCGGTTTTAATCCGTTCCATGATTCTGCCCCTTATTTCTTTATCGCTTTTAGGATGACCGGCAGCGCCGATAGCGCGCATAACGCCAAAATTGGTCCAAGGATTTTTGGCTCGAATATTATGCCGAGATTCGGTGTCTCACCACGTGCAAACACCTCGCCCAGTCCCGTGCCCACCCATGTGTAGACAAAACCGCCCGGCATAATGCCGATAAAGGTTGTCCAAACGAATGTGCGGAGCTTCGTACCAACCAACGCCGGAACCAAATTGGCGACAAAGAACGGAAAGGCCGGAACCAGCCGCATCAACAACAGAAAGCTGACCTCGTTGTCGTCCAGTCCGGTTTTGATTTTGCCCACTACCCCGCCCGCACTATCCATCTTGCGCGAAAGGTAATCCCCAAGCCCCATCCGCGCCGCCAAGAATATCAAGACCGCGCCGATAGTGGCGCCGGTAATATTGTAAAGTACCCCCGGAAACAGTCCGAACAAAAACCCGCCCGTCAGCGAAATAATCGCGGCACCGGGCAACGAGAACGCCACAATAGCTATATAGACCCCGACAAATCCGACCGACGCCATCAGGAAATTCGCGTCCCGCCACGCCAAAAGCGCTTCACGGTTATCCCGAAGCGACTCAAAGCTCAGATAATCCCGAAGCGTAAAAAACCCGATCACTGCAACAAGCGCGATTCCGATCAAAGGGAGCAACTTTTTAATCGATATCCCGCTAGATTTAGCCATAGCCATAAATATCTCCTTGATGGCGTGTTCTGTTCCATCCTATGTGCCGCGTGCGGTTGCTGGCCGAAAGGGGGCTCACGCTTCGTTGATGGGAATTCATCTAATGTTTCAGTATTGCGCAAACATCGCTGGAATACGGCCTGCAAATGTTTCTGAAAATGGGGCATTTTTACGCGAAACCTTAATTGACTTCCATTAACAACGGTCCTAAACAGCCATTTCGAAATTCAGCGCAGGCGAATCTCTTCGTCGGCCACCGCTGCGGTAGCCCCGCAGTCGATCAGGAGACAAGAAATGAAACGTACTTATCAGCCGAGCAACCTTGTTCGCAAACGCCGCCACGGCTTCCGTTCGCGCATGGCAACTAAAAACGGTCGCAAGATCGTTAACCGTCGTCGCGCTCAGGGTCGCAAAAGCCTAACTGCGTAATACCGACTTAAGGTCACAGTTATGAAACCGCCGGAGGCAGACCGCGAACCCACTATAGGGAACGCCGGTGAGACGCCTCCGGCGGTTTCCGTTTGCCCGATGGAAACATTGCGAAAACGCAGCGATTTCCTGCAAGCAGCCCGCGCCCGTCGTCAATCGGCCAAAGGTTTGCTGTTGCAAGCCCACCGCCGCGATGACGGCAGCGACACAATCCGCGTCGGCTATACCTGCTCGAAAAAGGTCGGCAATGCAGTCGCCCGAAATCGCGCCAAACGCCGCTTGCGCGAGGTAGCCCGCACCGTTCTGCCAACACAGGGCAAAGCCGGATGGGACTATGTGTTAGTCGGGCGCCATCTTGAAACCATCGCCCGTCCGTTCCATCTACTGGTGCAAGATATGGAAACCGCACTCCAGCGAATCCACGCGCCTCGAAAGCCCCGCAAATGACACCTCTTGCCTATATCCTCAGTCTTCCGGTCAAGCTTTACCGCACAGTCGGCAGCCCGTGGGTTGGCCGTAATTGCCGATATCAGCCAACCTGCTCGGCCTACGCACTTGAAGCACTGGAAAAGCACGGTGCCATCAAGGGCTCATGGCTCGCGGTAAAACGCATCGGCCGCTGCCACCCGCTTGGCGGTGACGGCTACGATCCGGTTCCGCATAAAGACCACGATCATGACCATGACTGAAATCACCGAGATTCACCCGCTTTTCGAAGGGGCCCCTGATTCCGTTTCGTTCAAGAAACTCCGCAAACGCATTGTGCGCCAGACCCGCGAGGCGATCGAGCAATACGGGATGATCGAGCGTGGCGCCAAGTGGCTGGTCTGTCTGTCTGGTGGCAAAGACAGTTATACCCTTCTCGCTGCCCTGACAGAACTGCAATGGCGCGGCCTGCTACCGGTCGAAATTATTGCCTGCAACCTCGATCAGGGCCAGCCCGGTTTTCCATCCGGCGTGCTTCCCGAATTTCTGGAACGCATGGAGGTCCCCCACCGGATCGAATATCAGGACACCTATTCCGTCGTCGTCGACAAAATTCCCGATACAAAAACATACTGCTCCCTATGCTCGCGCCTGCGCCGCGGTAACCTCTATCGTGTCGCCCGCGAGGAAGGATGTTCCGCCATCGTGCTCGGCCACCACCGCGACGACATTCTGGAAACTTTCATGATGAGCCTGTTTCACGGCGGCAAACTCGCCACCATGCCACCCAAGCTGGTCAACGACGAAGGCGACCTTTTCGTCTACCGCCCGCTGGCACATGTCGCCGAGGAAGATTGCGAAAAATTTGCCGCCGCGATGAATTACCCCGTTATTCCCTGCGATCTTTGTGGCTCCCAAGACGGGCTGCAACGCCAGCAAGTCAAACAAATGTTGAACCAGTGGGAAAAGAACTCTCCCGGCCGTCGGCAGGTGATGTTCAAGGCGCTAACCAACGCAAACCCTTCTCACTTGCTGGATTCCAGCCTATTTGACTTCACGGGACTACAAAGAAACACCATTAAACCTTGACCTTTTGCCCTTACCAATGTTGAAGGCACTAGACGAAATTCTGCTATCCGGAGCGAACGATGGACGACAATAACAAAAACTTGCTTTTAGCCACTGGTCTGAGCTTTCTGGTGATCTTTGTATGGTTCATCCTTTTCCCCCCACCGGAAAAGGAAGTCGCGCCGCAGGCAACACAGACCGAGTTCACTCAAATTGAGGGCGTCGCCAGTGTTCCGCAAGCAGACGGCACCTTTATTGCGGCGGCCCCGCAAGCTGCTCCGTCCCCCGAGGCAAGCCGCGAATCCGCGCTGGCACAGACCATGCGCGTTCAAATCCTGACCGACCGCGTTTCGGGTTCGATCTCGTTGCTGGGCGGTCGTATCGACGACTTGCACCTGACGGATTATAAAGAGACCCAAGACGAGGGCGCGGACACCGTTACGTTGCTGTCACCCGCGAATTCCGACAAACCGTATTACACTGTGCACGGCTGGGCACCTGCTGGCGGTCTGGATGCCGCTGCGGTTCCGGGCGCATCCACAGAATGGACAATCGAGTCCGGCAGCACGCTGACGGAAACTACACCGGTAACACTGGTTTGGGATAATGGCGCTGGTCTGATCTTCCACCGCACGATTGCCGTCGACGAAAACTATATGTTCACCGTCACCCAACGCGTCGAAAACACAACCGATGCAGCTGTCCGTATGCAGCCCTATGGCATCATCGCCCGCAAAGGCGAACCTGACACCCTTGGCATGTATCTGCTCCACGAAGGTGTTGTACGCGCACAAGACGGCGAAATTCAGGAAATCGACTACGATGACATGCCTGATCAGGACTTCGAGCCAACCGAAGCCGGTAATATCGATCGCGTAGATGTGCAGGAAACCGGCTGGATCGGAATGACCGACAAATACTGGATGACGACCCTGATCCCGCAACCGGGCCAGGCCTTCGCTTCCGTTTCCAAATACACCCCGGGTAACGACACCTATCAGGCCGACATGCGCTTGCCGGTCATCGAAATCTCGGGCGGTCAGGATGCAGCGGTCGCGACAATGCTGTTTGCCGGTGCCAAAGAGGTTTCGACCATCCGCGCCTATCAAGACGATCAGGGTATCGACAAATTCGTGGATTCGGTCGACTGGGGAATTTTCTTCTTCATCACCAAGCCGATCTTCTCGCTTCTGTCGTTCATCCACGGTTACGTCGGCAATATGGGTTGGTCGATCATCGGTCTGACGCTGGTTATCAAAACCTTGCTGTCGCCGCTGGCCTATAAATCCTACGTCTCCATGGCGAAGATGAAGAAGCTACAGCCTGAAATGCAGGAACTCAAAGAGCGTGCAGGCGACGACAAGCAGATGATGCAACGTGAAATGATGGAGATGTACAAGAAGCACAAGGTGAACCCTGCTTCGGGTTGTCTACCTATCTTCCTGCAAATTCCAATCTTCTTCTCGCTCTATAAAGTGCTGTTTGTAACCATCGAGATGCGCCACGCGCCGTTCTTTGGCTGGATTCAGGATCTCTCGGCACCGGATCCAAGCTCGATCCTGAACCTGTTCGGCCTGTTGCCGTTCAATACGCCGGGACCGGAAAGCTTCTTTGCGATCATTTCGATCGGCGTGTTCCCGATCCTGATGGGTGTTACAATGTGGATGCAGCAAAAGCTGAACCCGGCCCCCACAGACAAAACGCAGGCAATGATCTTCGCGTGGATGCCATGGGTGTTCATGTTCATGCTCGGCCAATTTGCCTCCGGTCTGGTGATCTACTGGGTAGCCAACAACACAATTACCTTCACCCAGCAATACCTGATCATGCGTTCGCAAGGCGTCAAACCAGACGTGTTCGGGAACATTCTGTCGTCCTTTAAAAAGAACAAAGACGCGGACGGATGACGGCTACCGTAGCAAATATTTGGCGGCATCCGATCAAGAGTCACGGGCGTGAGGAAATTTCAGAGGCGACCCTGACCGAAGGCGACTGTATCCCGTGGGACCGCCGCTGGGCGGTCGCGCACGAGCGTTCCTGCTTCGATGTGGAACACCCGCGCTGGCAGCCGTGTCAGGAATTTTCCCGTGGTGCGAAATCACCGCGGCTTCAGGCGATCACAACCTATGTTGACGAACGGCTGGGAAAGCTCACGCTAAGCCACCCAGACTGTGTGGATTTAACTATCAATCCTGATGACGAATCCGACGCCAACTATTTCATCCAGTGGGTCATGCCGATTTCCAACGGCTCGCGCATGCTACCGGCGCGTCTCGTTCGTGGCAGCCAGCCAATGACGGACACAGCGTTCAGGTCCATTTCGATCATCAACCTCGCTTCCCATGCCGAAGTCGAGCGCCAGTTAGACACTGAGCTCTCGCCGCTTCGCTGGCGCGGGAACATCTTTGTCGACGGCTGGGAGCCGTGGGCGGAGAAGGACATGATCGGGAAAAGCATCCGCATCGGCGATGCAGTGCTTGAAATACGCGAGAATATTACCCGCTGCATGGCGACCACCGTCAACACTGACACCGGTGAACGCGATGCGGATACGCTGGGCGCGCTTAAGAACGGCTTTGGCCATCAGGAAATGGGTGTCTATGCTGTTGTGACAAATTCCGGTCATATCCGTCAGGGTGACCAGGTAGAAACGGTCTGAAATGAAACCTGCATTCCCCATCGCTGAAATTCCCGACGAGGCCAGCCTCGAAAAAGGTCGCAAACTGTTCGCCGGCAACAGCGACTTCCTGAAGGGTGTCGTTGCCATGGACGGCCTGCCCCCAGCCGACCGGATGGAGGTCTGCTTTGCTGGCCGCTCCAACGTTGGTAAATCGACCTTGATTAACGCGCTGACGGGCCGCAAAGCCTTGGCCCGCGCTTCCAATACACCGGGACGCACGCAGGAAATCAACTATTTCACGTTGATGGATGACCATTACCTCGTCGACCTTCCGGGATATGGTTTCGCCAACGCCCCCGTCGCTGTGGTCGCCAAATGGCAGCGCTTATTAAAAGCCTATCTTTCCGGTCGCGCCACGCTCCGCCGCGTATTCCTGTTGATCGACGCCCGCCACGGCCCTAAAGACGTGGACGAGGAAATCATGGCCCTGCTCGGTTCCTCGGCTGTGACGTTCCAGGTTGTCCTGACGAAAGTCGACAAGCTGAAAAAACCGGAACAGGACAAGATCATCGCCAAAACGCGCGAGACCTTGGCGAGGTTCCCCGCCGCCTACCCCGAGATCGTCCTGACCTCCTCGGCCAAAAGCGAAGGCCTCGACGTTTTACGCACTATCATCGCCACAATGGAGTAGGCGAATTCTTGGTCTTGGGTTTGCAGCTGGAAACCGCTAAACAAGGCCAAACCGCGAGGAGCCACCCGATGGAGATACAACAAGCGATGCAACGCGACTCGATTGCCACAGCAAGAACCCTTAGCGAAGCCCTGCCCTATCTGCAGCGCTACGACGGTGCAATTGTGGTTATCAAGTTCGGCGGCCACGCCATGGGTGACGACGCTGAAATGGAAAAGTTCGCGCGTGACATCGTTTTGATGAAACAGGTGAACGTCAACCCGATTATCGTCCACGGTGGCGGCCCGATGATTAACGAAATGCTGGAAAAGCAGGGCGTTAAATCCGAGTTCGTGAATGGCAAACGCGTGACCGACGCCGAAACTATGAAGATCGTGGAAATGGTTCTGTCCGGTTCCGTAAACAAACGGATCGTCGGTGCACTCAACAAGCAGGGCGGCAAAGCCGTTGGCCTGTCGGGCAAAGATGCCAATCTGATGGTTTGCAACAAAGCCGTTCCGGATATGGGGTTCGTTGGCGAGCCTTCCAAAATCAATCCCGGCGTCCTGCACACGTTTCTCGACAGCGACCTGATCCCTGTCATCGCCCCTATCGGGGTTGGCGAAGACGGCCAGACCTACAACGTTAACGGCGACACCGCCGCTGGTGCTATCGCAGCTGGCTTGAATGCAGACCGCCTTTTGTTGCTAACGGACGTCTCCGGCGTGAAAGACGCTGACGGCAACGTCATCACACAGCTCACGCCCTCTCACGTCGAGGAACTAACCACAGCAGGCATAATCGCTGGCGGTATGATCCCGAAAACCCAAACCGCGCTGACCGCGATCGAGGGCGGCGTGCGTGGCGTGGTAATTCTGGACGGTCGCGAACCCCATGCCTGTCTGCTCGAATTGTTCACCGAACATGGCGCCGGTAGCCTTATCCGCTAACATCGGGATCACTAACGGGTTACGGAATGCCGCACCCACTTGATCTTGTTCAGGAACAGGAACATATCTCGCGCATGGAAAACGAAACTCTCATCCGCCTTTCCGTCTTTTTCGGCCTTTTCGCGCTTTTTGCGATAGCCGAGACATTGTCCCCCCGTCGTCCGCGCGCCGAAACACGAAAGCGCCGCTGGTTCGTAAACTGGGGACTGTCCATCCTTGATACGGTGACGATCAATCTGATGGCAATTGTCATGCCCGTTATGGCGGTTACCGCAGCGATCGATGCGGGTAACCTCGGTTGGGGTTTGCTGAACTTCGTTGGCTTACCAAGCTGGGTCGAAGTTATCATCGCGATCCTGATCCTCGATTTTGTGATCTGGTTCCAACACCTGATCACACACAAAGTTCCGCTACTTTGGCGCCTGCATCAGGTCCACCATTCCGACAAGGAAATGGACGTGACCACGGCAATTCGTTTCCATCCGCTGGAAATCGCACTGTCCATGCTGCTGAAAATCGGCCTGATCTATCTGCTTGGCCCAACCGCATTTGCCGTGATCCTGTTCGAAATCCTGCTTAACGGTAACGCCCTGTTCAACCACGCCAACATCCGTTTGCCGCAAAAGGTCGACGCGTTTGTGCGGTTGTTCGTGGTTACGCCGGACATGCACCGCGTCCACCACTCGGACCTGCGCGAGGAGCACGATAGCAACTACGGTTTCTTCCTCACCATTTGGGACCGAATGTTTGGCACTTATATCGCCCAGCCGAAAGCTGGCCATGACGATATGACAGTTGGCCTACGCTGGCAGGACGACAAACCGGTCAAACTGGGCTGGGCGCTGAAATTGCCGTTCACCAACAAGTAGCGCCGCCCTTTCTTTCATTAAGCGCTTGTCTTTCCCCATATTCTGCCGCAGCCTGAACACAGACGGCTGCGGCCGTATAACCTGCCCATAGATGCGGGCGCAAAAAAGGGAATGACCAGATGAAACGATTGATCCTGATGCGGCACGCAAAATCGTCATGGTCAGATTCCGAAGTTCCCGACATCGAACGCACCCTTGGCGAGCGCGGCCGTAAAGCCGCCGGTTTGCTGGGAAAATGGCTTTCCGATCAAAATGTTTCACCTGACGAGGTGATCGTTTCTTCGGCCACCCGCTGTCAGGAAACCTGGGAACTGGTGTCTGCCGGGCTTTCAAATGCACCCGAAGTGACTACCTCTCCCGATTTATACATGGCGACACCGGAAAAAATCCTCGATGTCATCCACGAACATGCCAAAGGCGACACGGTACTGGTGATCGCACATATGCCCGGCATCGGTAGCCTTGCGCGCGAACTTCGGGTTGACCCGGCGCCCGCGCACACAGCGTTTGACAAATATCCGACCGGCGGCACCACCGTTCTGGAAGTTCAAGGCGACTGGGAAACACTGGGCTTTGGCACCACGCATCTAGATCGATACGTAACGCCCGCCGAACTTACCTAAGCTTCTACTGCTGGGATTTTATAAACGTCCCGTTGTTCAAATCCCGCATCGCTTGTTGCAGCTCCTCGTGTGTGTTCATAACGATTGGACCGTGCCACGCCACCGGTTCTTCGATCGGCTTGCCGGACACCAGCAGGAACCGTATCCCGCGCTCGCCAGCCTGAACCGTAACCTCGTCGCCGGTGTCAAATTGCACCAACGTGCGGTTGCCCGACATGTCGCGAATGTTCACCTCCTCGCCGGCCACTTCCTTTTCGACACGCACGCCATAGGGTTGCGAGGCGTTTCGGAACGTGCCGCTACCATCAAAAATATAGGCGAAGACATGGCGATAGGTATCAACCGGAAAACTCTTGCGTACATTTGGCGGAACGTAGATGTCCAGATACTGCGGCTCGGCCGCAATGCCGTCCACCGGCCCGCTCTGACCCCAAAAATTGCCGACAATCACCTTCACCCGCGTCCCGTCGTCGTCGATGATCTCGGGTATATCGCTGGCGGTCACGTCCTGATATCGCGGCGACGTCATCTTCTGGTCACTTGGCAAGTTGGCCCAAAGCTGGAAACCGTGCATCTGCCCGGCAACATTCGGCTTTGGCATTTCCTGATGCATAATCCCCGAACCCGCCGTCATCCATTGCACATCCCCCGCGCCAAGGTTGCCAACGTTACCTAGGCTATCCTCGTGGGTGATATTCCCCTGCAGAACATAGGTGATCGTCTCGATCCCGCGATGGGGATGCCACGGGAAGCCCTTTATCGACTTCGCCGGATCATCATTGCGAAAGTCGTCGAATAAAAGGAACGGGTCCAGCATGGTCGGGTCGTGGAACCCGAATGCACGATGCAAGTGAACGCCCGCGCCTTCCATAGTCGGCTGCGCAAGCGTTTCGGATTTTACCGGACGAAATGACATTCAAACACCTCATGAAACAAAAACATGTTCAAAAGGTAATGCCACCCCGTCCGAATACTATGCCCCGATTTCGGGACAAATTGTTGACGCTACAGCCCCTTGGAACGATAGCTTGCCGCGACCCGCTCGATCGAAACGAGGAACGCAGCGGTGCGCAAATCCTTCACATCGTCGCGCATATGCCAGACTTCCCGCATGGACTGATACGCTGCCCGCATCGAGTCATCGAGCCCCGAACGCACCAGTTCCAACTCGTCCGCGCCCCGCAGATACTTCGACTTGAAGTCTGGCGACAGCGTCCAGTTGATTGACGGATCACGCCCCAGACGTTCCAGTTCGTCCAACAGCAACTGGTGCCGAGATTCTTCTTGGCGGCGTTGCATACGACCAAAGCGGATGTGGCTGAGGTTCTTTACCCACTCGAAATAGGAGACCGTCACACCACCCGCGTTCGCGTACATATCGGGAATGATCACAACGCCCTTTTCCACCAAAACCTCGTCAGCACCCGACGTAATCGGGCCGTTCGCTGCTTCGATGATCAGGTTGGCCTTGATCCGGTCAGCGTTCGTAAGGTTGATAACCCCCTCCATCGCCGCCGGAATTAGGATATCGCAGTCCATTTCCAGCACCGACGCGCCGTCTTCGATATATTCACCACCCGAGAAGTCCTTAACTCCACCGTTCAGCGCGATATGATCCTTGAGGAACTCGATCTGCAAACCATCCGGATTAACTATCGCCCCGTCCCGTTCGATCACCGCGATAACCTTGGAGCCATCTTCCTCGGACACGAATTTCGCGGCATGGTAGCCAACGTTACCCAGACCCTGAACGATAACAGTCTTGCCTTTTAGCTTGCCCGACAGGTTGGCCTTGGCCTTGTCGTCCTCGTAGCGGAAAAACTCGCGCAGCGCGTATTGCACACCGCGGCCAGTTGCCTCGACACGGCCTTGAATACCGCCCGAGTTGATCGGCTTACCGGTCACACAAGCCGCTGCGTTAATGTCGGTCGTGTTCATGCGGCGGTATTGGTCAACGATCCACGCCATCTCGCGCTCGCCTGTTCCCATATCGGGCGCAGGTACGTTTTGCGCAGGATTGATGAGATCACGCTTGATCAGCTCGTACGCAAAGCGCCGCGTGATAAGTTCCATCTCGTGCTGGTCCCACTCACGCGGATCAATGCATAGCCCGCCCTTGGAGCCCCCGAAAGGGGCCTGTACCAGTGCGCATTTATAGGTCATCAGCGCCGCGAGCGCCTCGACCTCGTCCTGCTCCACGCCCAGCGAGAAACGGATACCTCCCTTGACCGGCTCCATATGTTCCGAGTGCACCGATCGGTACCCCGTAAACGTATGGATATGACCGCGCAGCCGCACGCCGAAACGGACGGTATAGGTCGAATTGCAGACACGGATTTTCTGTTCGAGGCCGGGTGACAGGTCCATCAGTTCAACCGCACGGTTAAACATTATGTCGACGGATTCCCGAAAACTCGGTTCGACTACTTCAGTTGTCATTGGTGTATTCCCTCAGGTTTTGTTGTGGTCTTTTCGACCATCTGTAACGTCTCGGTATTCGCAGGGAACCCTGCAGAATTTCTTAATAACTGTGGCTATATCGGCTCGATGTGGTCTATTTCAATCGCCCTTGCGACAAGGTTAACACCCGATCCATGCGGGAGGCCAAATCAAGATTATGTGTTGCAATCAATGCCGACAGGCCGGTGTCGCGCACCAGCTCCAGTAGTGTTTCAAATACGCGATCCGCCGTTTCGGGGTCTAGGTTCCCGGTCGGCTCATCCGCTAATAATACTTGCGGAGAATTCGCCAGCGCCCGACAAAATGCGACCCGCTGTTGTTCGCCACCCGAAAGCTGTCCGGGGCGATGGGTCAGCCGATGCGAGAGGCCGACTTTATCGAGCAGGTCCACCGCATGCGCCTTGGCGACGTCACCTGCGATACCGGCCGCGTGTTGCGGCAAGGTGATGTTCTCCACCGCCGAAAATTCCGGCAGCAGATGGTGGAACTGGTAAACGAAGCCGATGTTGTTGCGGCGCATCCGCGTCCGCATCCGGTCCGATTGCCCCGTCGCCATTTCACCACCGATTTCAACCGTTCCGGTATCAACCTTGTCAAGCAGCCCCGCGATATGCAGCAAGGTCGATTTGCCTGCACCCGATGGCGCCACCAGCGCCACAACTTCGCCTGCCTGAAGGCTCATCGAGACCCCGTCCAGCACCCGCACCTCGTTCGGTTTGCCTTTGTTGAAAGTCCGGTGAATATCGGTAAGTTGCAGGGTCGGATTACTCATTACGCAACGCCTCCACCGGGTCCATCTTGGCCGCACGTCGCGCGGGGAATATGGTGATAACAAACGAAAGCGTCAGCGAAAGCGCCACCGCGCTCAGCACATCGTCAAGTTCCAGTTTGGCAGGCAGGCGCGACAGGTACCGCACGTCAGGGTCCCAAACGCCACCGCCCATGATACCGTCAACAAAGCCGAACACCGGATCAATATAAATTGCAAACAAGCACCCCAGAACCACGCCGAGCGCCGTTCCAACCAAGCCGATACTCGCACCGCTGATAAAGAATATCCGCATAATCGAACCTTGCGTCAGACCCATCGTTCTGAGAATTCCGATATCGCGCGTTTTGTTCTTCACCAGCATAATCAAACCGGAGATTATGTTCATCGCCGCGATCAGCACCAGAATGGACATCAGGATAAACATCACATTGTCCTCGACCTCCAGCGCCCGCAGGAACGCGCCGGACGCATCCCGCCACGTCCAGATTATAGCCCGCTCGCCCGCAGCTTCGATCAACGTGGCGCGCATTTCATCGACGGCTTCGGGGTCGGCAACAGCAACCTCCAGTTCGTCGGCCGTGCCTTCACGGTTGAAAAAGCGTTGCGCCTCTTCAAAGGGCAGGTAAATCCGCGTCCGGTCGATGTCGGAACGGCCAACCTGAAATACATAGGCAACTTTATAGTCGTTTATCCGCGGCGAGGTTCCAAACGGTGTCTTGACCCCCTCCGGCGAAATCAGCGTAACAAAGTCCCCGACCCGCACGCCCAATGTGCGCGCCACACCGGAACCAATCGCAATCCCGCCCTCGCCAAAGTCCTCTAGCGAGCCGCTTGACTGTTCGGGGTTGGCTACCAGCGGAAGGGTCTGCAAATCAGCCAAGGTTTCGCCAAAAACTTCGACACCGGTATTGCGCGACGTCGAAGACGCCATCACCTGTCCGCGAATTATCGGCGCGACGCGGGTTACACCTTCGACTTCGGCAACACGTGACACCATGGCCGGATAGTCGATGATGCCCTGTCGGACACCGTCGGAGGTATAGTTGGTCTCGAAAATAGTGACGTGGGCGTTAGCACCCAGAATCGTCGCGGTGAAGTCGGCCCGAAAACCGGAGCGCACTGCCATCGTCGCAATCAATGCAAACACCGCCAGCGCAATTCCGATCAGCGAAATCCACGTCATAACCGAGACCCCGCCCTCGGCCCGCCTAGCCCGCAAATAACGCCAGGCTATCGCCCACTCGAATCCCGCGAAGGGAAGCGTTGTTCGTCCGCTCACTTGGCTTTCCTTCGACGTCTCGAAATCAATCCGGCAATTTGCGTGGCCCCGTAAAAGCCGCCCATTGCCCCGATCACTGCAAAGATAAACCCGTCCGAGGTCTGAGGCACCGAAATCCGGTATTCGACCCAAGTGCTTTGCACCAACTCGTTGTCGGTCATATGCAGGAAGCTGGTGAAGCGGCCCATCGCGTCGGCATCTTCCAATATCTGCAGGTCCTCGGAGAGGCGATCAAAACGCTCGAACGACCCCTCAAGCTCACGAGCAGGAACCCCCAGAAAGACAGTGTTGGGAAAGGTAGTCAGTGCCTCCTCGCGGGACATGTTCTGGTCCGCAGCCGCGCGATCAAATTCCTGCGTAAGAACCCGCAGTTCATCCACCGTCCCGCCGAGGCGTTGCTGGTATTGTTGCGTAAACGCTGGAAACTGGGACATCGCTATCCCGAATACCACCGCGCCTATAATACCCGGCACATTCGCCATTTTACCCTCGCTGTTAAACGCCTGCGTAAATCTCGATACAACGATCAAGCGCGGCTTCGGGCGTTACCTCGACTGTTTCGCCTGTACGACGTGATGTTAGCTCCACCACCCCGTTTTTCAACCCGCGAGGACCAACCGTTATCCGCCAAGGACAACCGATCAGGTCCATCGATGCAAATTTCGCTCCTGCACGCTCGTCGCGATCATCGTAAAGCGGGTCCAGACCAGCCTTGACCAGACCGGAATACAGCGTTTCGCACGCCGCATCCGCGACTTCGTCACCCTGCTTAAGGTTCACCAGACCGACGCGGAAAGGCGCGACAGATTCCGGCCAGATGATACCCTTATCATCATGATTAGCCTCGATTAACGCCCCGATCAGGCGGGAAACACCGATACCGTGGGAGCCCATTTCGACAGGCTTTCGGCTACCGTCTGCCAGCGCAACTTCTGCCCCCATGGCTTCTGAGTATTTGGTACCAAAGTAGAAGATCTGGCCCACTTCGATTCCGCGCGCGGTCATCCGCCGATCTTCCGGGACTTCGGCAAATTTGGCCTCGTCATGAGTTTCATCTGTGCGGGCATAGGGTGTGGTGAACTCGTCAAAGATGCCCTGACATTGCGCTACATCGTCAAAATCGATCTCGCGGTCGCCAAGCGACAGGTCCGAAACGGTGCTGTCATAGAAGACTTCGCTCTCGCCGGTTTCGGCCAACACCAGAAACTCGTGACTGTAGTCGCCGCCAATCGGGCCTGTATCCGCCTTCATCGGGATCGCTTTCAGCCCCATACGCTCGTAGGTCCGAAGATAGCTGACCAGATGGCGGTTATAGGAGTGGAGCGCGCCGGCTTCGTCGACGTCGAAGCTGTAGCCATCCTTCATATAGAATTCGCGGCCACGCATCACGCCAAAGCGGGGGCGGACTTCGTCGCGGAACTTCCACTGGATGTGGTATAGGGTCTTCGGCAGCTCTTTATAGGAATTGATCGAGTTGCGGAAAATATCCGTGATCAGTTCTTCGTTCGTCGGGCCATAAAGCATGTCGCGGCCGTGTCGGTCGGTGATCCGCAGCATCTCTTTGCCATAGTCATCATAGCGCCCGCTTTCACGCCAGAGATCCGCGGATTGTAACGTTGGCATCAGCATCGGGATGTGGCCGGCGCGGACTTGCTCTTCGTGAACGATCTGCTCCAGCCGCTGCAACACCTTGAAGCCCATCGGCAGCCACGAGTATATTCCCGCGCTGGATTGACGGATCATACCAGCCCGCAGCATCAGGCGATGGCTGGCAATCGAGGCCTCGGCCGGTGTATCTTTCAGGATGGGTAGGAAATAGCGGGACAGGCGCATTTGATGCCTCCAAGTGATTTGTTTCAAACGGGTGTATGACAACCCCGCCAGCCTTGCAATGGCGCGTGCGACCGTTTGGCACAAAATTGATTGCAACGACTCGGTTTTTCTGCTCTAAGGCTCCTCGTTACCGTGCCAGATGGCGCCAACGTTCTGGGAACGAAAGATGCGCGACGGCGGTAACTGAGCTAGCGAAGAAGGCTCAAGTCTAGGGGAAATAAGAAAACGGCTCGCCAAGTGCGGGCCGTTTTTTTGTCCAGCTATCGGGTTATAAGTTCCCCCTGCAAACCCATCTGCCGGGCGAGCGAGCTCAGCCGTTTTTCCACGACCTCGCCGCTTAGCGCTGCTGCCGCACCCTCGAGGGTCAGGACAAGTCTGCCGTTGTCGCGCGCCAGCCCCGCCTTATCCAGTAGCCCTACCTGCGCGCCCGAGATCATCGCACCGAGCCGCATCGCTTTGCCCAAGACAACCGCATCCCGGATTTCATCTTCGCTAAGAAGTTCCATCATCGGAGTGCCCAGCGACGCTATCCCCGAATTTTTGTATCGACTGAGGATCGCCAACCCCAAGAACAGCCGCCCCTTGTGGTTGATGCCACCAAGGTTCGCGCGCGTCACGGATTCAAAGCACATCTCGGCGCGGTAATCCGGATGCGCCTGCCATGTGGTGTCGTGCAGCAAACACGCTGCCAGAACCAGCCGGCGTCTTTCCTCATCTGCATCGGGGTACAAAGGTCGTAGCCATTCGTACAGGACCCGCCCAAAACCCGGGAAGCGTGAATCCTCGGCCTCTGCATGACGGCAGGCCTCGATCAACGGGTCCAGCCCACGCATCGAGGTCGGCATTTGATCGTAGAGCAATCCTTCGCGCAGTCCGTAGCTCGAAACAATAATTTCGTCGGGTTTCATCGCCGCCAACAACACCGACATAACTCGCGCCGCCATTGGAACTAGCGCCAGCCGCTCGCGCGAGGTGTCGGTATATGTGTCCAGTTCCTCGGCGCTCATGCCGTCAATCCACTCGATTGTCTCGCGCACCTGCTTGGCGGACAACCTGTATTCGTGCAGAACCTTGAACGGGTATCCCCTGCGCGACATGTCGAGCCGGGCAAGTGCGCGCCACGAGCCACCCACCAGATATAAATGCCCGGCTTTGTTGCCCACGACGTCCAACAGTTTGTGCAATTCCTGCCCGATGTGGGCATCCAGTGCCGCCTCGTCCCCGTGGAAGTCCTTCAGTTTCAACGGGCCGAGCGGCGAGGTTCCACAAGCGCCAATCTCGCCCTCCTCCAGCCGTGCCAATTCCATCGAGGCACCGCCGATATCGCAGACCAGTCCGCTCGCACGTGGCCAGCCAAGCAGCACGCCCTTAGCCGAGAACTCCGCTTCTTCAACGCCGCTTGCAACCTGCAGTTCGATACCTGTTTCGCGCAAAACCTCGTCAACGAATGCCGGGCCGTCGCTTGCCTCGCGTACGGCCGCCGTCGCCACGCCTGTCAGCGCGCCGGCGCCCATGCCCTCCATCAGCGCAGCAAACCGCCGCAAAGCAGCCATCGCCCGCACGCGCCCCTCGGGGTTCAGCTTTCCGGTTTCCGCCAGCCCCGCGCCCAATCCGCACAAAACCTTCTCGTTATAAAAATACGCGGGCGAGCGGGACATGCCGTCGAACACCACTAATCGGACCGAGTTCGATCCGACGTCTACGACCCCTACCCGCGACGCGACGCTCTTACTCATGCCGCCCCCTCCTGCGCACGCAGCACCTCGCCAGCTAGGCGGGGCGTGATGGCGCGCCGTTTTGACAAACCGGCCCGATCCAGTGCTTGCACCGTCTCTTTGGCGGCGGCAAAAGACCGGTCGATCCGGCTTAACAAATACTGGATCAGGTCAGGTGATACCTCCAGTTGCCTGTCCGCGAATTGTTTGACCAAAACTGCCGACAACAGCATATCATCTGGTGCTTCGAGGCTCGCGACCTCTGCCGCCCGCAAACGCGAGGCGAGGTCGGGCAAACGGATGTCCCAACGCGCAGGTGCCTGTTCGCCGGTCACCAGCAGCGTGCCGCCGGCACCAAGCAGCCGATTGTGCAAATGAAACAACGCCTCCTCGGACGCGGCACGTCGGTCTTCGGGCAACAGCGCAAGCCGATGCACATCCTCGACCGCAACCGCACCGGTTTCTGCCAGCGCCGCGATGTCCTGCGCTGCGAGTACCTCGCCATCCACAACGGCACCGCCCGAACGAGTCGCCCAAACCTGCACCAGATGCGATTTCCCCGAAGCCGCCGGTCCGCACAATGCGAGCTTCCCCGTCGCCCACTCCGGCCAACGGTCAAGCGCCTGCATCGCCAGTGCATTGGACGGCGAGACGAAAAAGTCCTCCCGCCCCAGCGCTGCGCGACTTGGAAGATCCAGTACCAGTTGTTCAGGCTTGCTCATTCGTCAACAGTATCGCTTGCGGGGCCGGTATAAACCTTGCTCGTTCGATAGTTCGCGATTCCAAAGCGTCCGAGCACCCCGATACACGCCGCCGCCGGCACCGCGATCAACAACCCTGCAAAGCCGAGCAACGACCCAAACGCATAGAGTGCAAACATCAACCAAACCGGATGCAACCCCACCGAGCTGCCAACAAGTTTCGGCGTCAGGAAGTTCCCTTCCACCAACTGGCCACCGATAAAGACTGCGGCCACGATCCCGATCCAGATCGGATCATCCCAAAACTGGAACAGCGCGATACCGATAGACGCGCCGCCGCCCAGTGTCGAACCAACGTAGGGTATAAACGTCAGCGCCCCTGCCAGAAGCCCCACGACAACCCCGAACTGCAGCCCGATCAAACCGAGCGCAGTCGCGTAGAAAGTCCCAAGTATAAATCCAACCGTCATCTGTCCACGCACAAAACCGGCAAGCACTTTGTCGATTTCTTTGCTGAGGTGCCGAATAACCGGTGCATGTTCGCGCGGTAACCAGCTGTCCACGACCCCCGTCATCCGGTCCCAGTCCATCAACAGATAAAACGCCACAACAGGTGCCACGACCAGCAACATCAGGAAATCAACAACCGCCAGCGAGCGCGATAACATACTGTTCAGGAACGCCACGCCCTCGCTTTGCAACGTTTCTTGCGAAGCCATCAGTGCCTGCCGGACCGTTGATTGTTCGTCCAGCAACGTCGGGAATTTTTCGATGAAGAAGTCCAGCAATCGCGTCACCAGCCCCGGCAACGAAACCACCAATGCTCGGGCTTGTTGAACAGCCAGCGGCACCACCAGCAGAAACGCCAGAAGCACAAAAATCATGAACACAAACGAGATCAGCACCGTCGCCCACGACCTTTTCACCCCCCAGGATTCTAGTTTATCGGCGATCGGATCCAACAGATAGGCCAACGCCGCCCCAAGAATAAACGGAGCAATCGCGTCGCTAACGACCCAAAGAATCGCGAGAAACCCGAGAAGACCAAGGCCCCACCAACGTGCTTGTTGACTAACACTTAAACCCATGATCGACCCCTTCAGGTAAATTGTTCGCTAATTAGGCGTTCTTCCAGTCCGTGACCCGGATCGAACAATAACGTATGCATCACGCTCGGCTCGCTGCGGATATCGACGCGGATAACGTCGCGCACTTCGGTCGAGTCTGCCACTGCCGCAACCGGACGTTTGTCGGCCTCCAGCACATCAAACTGGATCGAGGCATCCATCGGCAGCAGCGCCCCCCGCCAACGCCGCGGCCTAAACGCCGCCATTGCAGTTAACGCCAGTATATCCGCCTCGATTGGCAGAATAGGACCGTGCGCGGAATAGTTATACGCCGTCGAACCAGCCGGCGTGCACACCAGCGCCCCGTCACAAACCAGTTCGTCCATACGCACGCGGCCATCCACCGAAATCCGCAGCTTCGCGGCTTGCGGGCCGGAGCGCAGCAGAGACACTTCGTTAATCGCCAAAGCTTCTCGGAGTTCGCCGTTCGCGCAAGTGGCTCTCATATGCAGCGGATGTACGATCGCCGGTTCCGCCGCCTGAAGACGATCGGCCAGACCATCCTCGGCATATTCGTTCATCAGAAACCCGACGGTACCTTGGTTCATGCCGTAAACCGGCGCGGTCAGATTTTGGGTCTCGTGCAGCGTCGACAGCATAAATCCGTCGCCACCCAACGCCACTATTACGTCCGCTTCTTCCTGCACCACGTGCCCATAGCGCGCCCGCAGGGTTTTAGCGGCGGCCTGAGCCTCCGCAGTCGATGACGCCAAAAAGGATATGTTCTTATAATTCATACGCCTAGTTTCCCTTTTTCGCGCAGACAACTCAAGTCCAGAAACGCTACCCCGTTTAGACCGGTTATTTCCAACAGGAAACTCTCTTTCCGATCAGCTACAGGGATTCGCCTTAAACGCCGGTTTGCGCTGTTTTTACACCTTTTCATCGTATGACTGGCCTGCAACAAGACCTCCAAGCCAGAATTTGCGTCGTTTAGCCAATCTCACAGGTCGATTTCATGTTTCCAATAGGAAACACGGCCTATAGAAGGCCCCTAAACACGCCAACCCAAGGAGATCAAAATGACCAATGTTCGTGACGCCGGATTTTTCACCGAAAGCCTCTCCAGCCGTGATCCCGAAATCTTCGGCTCCATCCGCAACGAGCTCGGCCGCCAGCGCGACGAGATCGAACTGATCGCCTCGGAAAACATCGTTTCCGCTGCCGTGATGGAAGCGCAAGGCTCCGTCATGACCAACAAATACGCCGAAGGTTATCCGGGCCGTCGTTACTATGGCGGTTGCCAATTTGTCGACGTGGCCGAGACCCTCGCCATCGACCGCGCCAAGGAACTGTTCGGCTGTGACTTCGTGAATGTTCAGCCAAATTCGGGCAGCCAGGCGAACCAGGGCACATTTCAGGCGCTGATCAAACCAGGCGACACGATCTTGGGTATGAACCTCGCCTCAGGTGGTCACCTGACGCACGGTGCCGCGCCAAACCAGTCCGGCAAATGGTTCAACGCAGTACAATACGGCGTGCGCGAAGAAGACAACCTGCTGGACTACGATCAGGTCGAAGCCCTCGCTAAAGAACACAAACCGAAGTTGATTATCGCCGGTGGTTCCGCAATCCCGCGCCAGATCGACTTCGCGCGTTTCCGCGAGATCGCGGATATGGTTGGCGCTTACCTGATGGTCGACATGGCGCATTTTGCCGGTCTCGTTGCCGCGGGCGAGCATCCGTCCCCCTTCCCGCACGCCCATATCGCGACGACCACAACACACAAAACCCTTCGCGGTCCACGTGGCGGTATGATCCTGACCAACGACGAGGCGATCGCCAAGAAAGTTAACTCCGCGATCTTCCCCGGTATTCAGGGTGGACCATTGATGCACGTCATCGCCGCCAAAGCCGTGGCCTTTGGCGAAGCCCTGCGTCCAGAATTCAAAACTTACCAGAAGCAGGTTATTGCCAACGCACAGGCGCTTGCCGATCAGCTGATCAAAGGCGGTCTGGATATCGTAACCAAAGGCACCGACACCCACGTGCTTCTGGTTGATCTTCGTCCGAAGAACGTAAAAGGCAACGCAACCGAGAAAGCCTTGGGCCGCGCCCATATCACCTGTAACAAAAACGGCATCCCGTTCGATCCGGAAAAACCGATGGTGACTTCCGGTGTTCGTCTCGGCACGCCAGCCGGAACCACACGCGGCTTTGGCGAGACAGAGTTCCGTCAGATCGCGGACATGATCGTTGAAGTGGTCGACGGACTGGCTGCGAACGGTGAAGAGGGTAACTCGGCTGTTGAAGAAGCGGTGAAAGCCAAGGTTCAGACCATGTGCGACGCCTTCCCGCTTTACGATAACCTTTAAACAAAAAAAGGGCGGCGCTGGTTTCCCGGCACCGCCCTTATTGTATCTGCTGCTTTAAAGGGCTTCGCGAATCCAAACTTCGACGCGACGGTTAACCGAACGTCCAGGCGCCGAGTCGTTACAGCCTTGCGGAGAAACTTCGCCAAAACCTTCGACAACAAACTTGAACTTGCCCGCATCCGCACCGAGTGCTGCGCGTAACTCGTCCAGAACCTGCTGCGCCCGTCGCTGCGAGAGGGTAGCGTTTTGTGGCGCCCCGCCCTCAGCATCCGAGAAACCGGCCAGAAGGATTTCCTTACCGCCTAAATCGTTCGCCAGAAGATAGGCAGCGAGACGCGGAATATCGCCGCGCGCCTGCGCATCCAACTCGGCCACGCTTGGCTTGAAACGGAAAGTCGTCGACAGACGCTCTCCGCCGCTCAGTGCTGCAACCATTTCGCGAATGTCAGCAAAAGGCAGGTCACCCGGATCAGCGATCATAGTGTTAACCATGCGCTGCCCCTGTATCGAAATCGGCAGCGTGGAAACCAGCTGGCTGACAAATCCGGACTGCTCGGCAGCATTCTGTCCAGCTTCGCTTTGCACAAACGCCATAAAGCCCATCGCCTTGTCGGAACGTTCCTTGCTGATCGATCCGTACATACGGTCTGTTGTGTAAAGATACACGCGACGCGATAGCGGGTACTCACCGGTTTTCACCGTAAACTCGGTTGGCGTAGACAGGAACCCACAAGTGCCGCGCAGCGGCAGCGCCCGTGAATCCTGCTGATAGGCGATCGAGGTAAAGCCGATACCGTTCGGATCATTCATTACCGCGCGCACCAGACTGATATCATCGGTAAACGCCTTCGAGCTGTTGGTAAAACCTGCACCCGCCGGATTAAGCACAACCTGCGCGAAATCATGGGCGCTACCCGACGCATCGTCGCGGCGGTAGGTATTGATCGGTGCATTCGCTCCGCCCAACTGCGACCAGTTCGTGATCCGGCCAGCAAAAATCTGCGTCAACTCTGCCATGCTCAACGACGGTAGGTCATTTTCCGGTGGCACAATTACAACCAACCCGTCCAGAGCGGCCACAACCTGATTGGAACTATCGGTCAAATCACCCAGATCTTCGGCTGCGAAATCCGCAAGCTCGGGCGCAGTGATAGCCCGTGAAGACAACGCGATTTCCGCCGAACCGTCTAGCAACGACGCAAACGCCGCCTCGGACCCTTGCGAGTGGATTTCGACATCGGCGAAAATATCACCGTTGTCATGCTCAAACAAATACTGCTGCACCGGGACGCCGTCCAGTACAGACGCGTCGCCCACACTCAGGTTCAGGTTATAGCCACCGCTGAAATCCAGAAACAGGCTCGGTAATAGTACCTGCGCAATCGTGCTCGAACCCGCGAGGCGGAAATCGGTTCCAGACAGATCCGGACAGAATTCGCCTTCGCAAACCACTTCGACTGCCAGAATCTGCACCTGCCCCAGCGCACTTTTCAAAACATAGTAGGTGCCGTCGAATGATACCAGCTCACCGCCCATCGAAACACTGCCGTCAAGCGAGCGTAGTGTAACATTTTCGGCAAATGCGCCGGTCGACGTCAGGATAAGGGCCGCAGCCAGACCGACGGAACGTTTAGTAATTGAACGAAAACTCATGCGTAGTCCCTTTATTAATTGTTGATTTAAAACAATTGGAGGCCGCATCAATCCGGGGGACTCAGCACGCTGATCCACTGCCGCAAGATACTCTCCGGAACTAGTTAATGCCGGCAGGTTACGGAATTACCGGCGGATTGCCACCCTTAAAAGTTGCATAATTCGGTGATTTTGTACAATTTATGCGGTATTCGGGGTCGACCCGATCTAAAGCACCGGAATTTCGTAAAACGCTTTTGTGTAAATCAGGGTGTCGCCAGCTTTTGGCTGCGTTTTTTGGTAGGCTGGACGGGCCGAGATGCGTTCAAACCACGCGTTCAGCGCTTTATACGGGGCAAGCTTGACGATATGCTGCGCGACGTAAACGGAATAGCCGAGCGACACATCAACCGCGCTGAACGTACTTAACATATAGTCGCGCCCCTCAAGATGCCGGTCCAACACCTCCAGCGCCTTTTCCAACCGCCGCGTCTCCAACTTCATCAACAACGGCGAGCGGTCTTTGTCCTCGTGGATCACAATATGCTGCTGGGTCAATGTCGCGCCATGCACCGCCACCGTTTCGGCGTAGTGCAGCCATTGCAACCACTCCATCCGCGCGGAATCGCCAGCAACACGGCCCAACGGCGAATGGAACCGCTCGCACAGGTATTCCGTGATCGCGCCGGTTTCGAACAGGGTTTTGCCGTCGATTTCGAGGCTAGGCACCCGCCCGAGCGGATGTTTAGCGAGATAGGCCTCGCTACGTAACGCCTTGCCAAATTCGTGAACGACCAACGTAAACGGCAGATCCATTTCATAGAGCAACCACAGGTTCCGCATCGAGCGCGCCTGATGGCAATGGTGCAGAACCAGTTCGCTCAAACTTTGACCCTCGCCGCCGAGAGCACCAGATCGAGATAGATTTCCTCAACCGCTTCCAGCGTCAATCGCCCGTCATCGCGATACCATGTGTTCAGACCGGTCAGCATGGCGATAATCGCGAAGGTAGCGACCTTGGTGTCCGCCAGCTTAAAATCGCCGCTGTCCTGTCCCGCACTAAGGATGTCGTTCAGGACATCCTCGTAAGCACGACGCTGGCTTTGAATCACCTCGAAGTTCTCGGGCGAAAGGTTGCGCAATTCCATATAGGAAACGAAAACCTCGTCGGCGCGTGGCAGATGAAAACGGATGTGGAAACGCACGAAACATTCCAGACGGTCGATCGGCGTCTCCGCATGCGGCGTCGCCCTGTTCTCCCACGCCTGCAACAGTTCTTCCATGTGCTGGTTCATCAAGTCGAAAAGCAGGCTTTGTTTGTCCGGCGTATATAGATATAGCGCACCGGCCTGCACGCCGATTTCGCGCGCGATCTGGCGCATGGAAACCGCCGCGTATCCGTTGGTGGCAAACAGTTTCGTCGCAGCAACGCGAAGTTGTTGTGCAGTTTTCTCGCCGTTTGATCCCGATTTTCTGGCCATCTGTTCCCCGTTTTTCAATACGGTAACTGAACGAGCGTTCAAATGAAAGCGGGGATGTGAATTTCGCGCTTACCGCTGGTCAAATCGCAATTTAACGAAGGCACCCGGCGCGGGCTCGATCACGCCGTTGACCGCCCCCGGCGTTCGTGCTTCCACCAGCTTGCCGGAACGTTTTTTCAGCCATTTATCCCAGTCCGGCCACCAGCTACCCTCGGTTTCCTTCGCGCCTTCCAGCCAAGCGTCCATCGTTTCGGGCGTCATATCCTTGTTCGTCCAGAACTGGTATTTTTCAGCAGCGGGCGGGTTGACCACCCCCGCGATATGACCCGAGCCAGCCAGCACAAACCGCACGTCCGCCCCCGTCATCATCCGCGCCCCGCCATAAACCGAAGTCGCTGGCGCGATGTGATCTTCCTTGGTTGCCACATGGTAAACCGGCACATGAATATCGGCCAGCCGTACGGGGCTGCCGTCAATCTTCAGCTTATCCTTGGCGAACAGGTTCTTGGTATAGAACTGGTCCAGATAGAAATGATGTACTTTGGCCGGCATCGCTGTGGAATCCGCATTCCAATACAACAGATCAAACGGAAACGGGTCTTTGCCGAGCATATAATTGTTAACAACATACGACCAGATCAGATCACTGGACCGCAGCATGTTGAACGCCGAGGCCATGGTTTGCGCTGGCAAATACCCTTTCTCCATCTGCTCGTTGACCATCTCGATGGTTTTGTCGTCAACGAATACCTGCAACTCGCCTGCATCCTCGAAATCCACGAGCGAGGTAAAGAACGTCGTCGAAGCCACCCGCTTGTCGCCGGCCTTGTTCAGCGAGGATAGTAAAGTCGCCGTCAGCGTCCCGCCGATACAGTAACTCGCCAGATGCGTCTGCTTTTGCCCCGTCTCGGCCAACACCCGGTCAATCGCATCCGAGGCAGCCTGCATATAGCTGCCCCAAGTCTCGTCTTTCTGCGCTTCATCGGGGTTAACCCAGCTGATGATGAAAACGGTGTAGCCCTGCTCCACCAGCCATTTCATCATCGACTTTTTCTCGTTCAGATCGAGGACATAATATTTGTTGATCCACGGCGGGATCATCAACAACGGCTTGGCGTGAACCTTCTCGGTCAAGGGGGCGTATTGGATCAGTTGCAGGATGTTGTTTTGCCAGATCACCTGCCCCTTGGTCATCGCCATATTGCGGCCAACCTCGAAGGCGTCCATGTCGGTTTGGCGGATCAGCAGCTTGCCTTTGCCACGCTCCATATCCGCCAGCATCATCTTCAAACCGCGAACGAGGTTCTCGCCCTTCTCGGCTGCGGTTGCTTCCAGCACTGCGGGATTTAGCGCGGCGAAGTTCTCGGGGCTCATGGCCTCGACAAAATTGCGAGCGTAGAACTCGGCTTTCTTGCGGTCCTTGGGGTCCATATCCGAGTCGTGCACCGCGCTTTGCAGCCAGCCCGATGTCAACAGATAGGACTGTTTGATATATTCGAACAACGCGTTTTGCGACCAGTCCTCGTGCTGAAACCGCTTCCCTTCAGGGGGCAGTTTCGGCATCAGCAAATCATCCGCCGCTTCCTCGCCGCCCATCCATTTCATCATCGCATGTTGCCAGAGCTGTCCTTGCGCCTGCCAGTATTGCTGCACCGACTCCGCCAGTTTTTGCGGGTCCGACCACAATGCCGCCGCCAGCTCCGTAAATGCGGGCATTGCATTCATCGGATCGGGATTCGTCGAATGGTTGGCCTCGGCCTCCGATTCCAGAAACTTCTCCCAGATTTTCTGGCTAACCTCGAACACCTCTTGCATATTCATCGCAAATTCTTGCTTGTCCTCGATGATTTGCTCGAAGTCGCTATCTATTGCAGAAGTTTTGTCCGTCATTGCCCAAATCCTTGTTGCCCGCCTTGCTTGCAGGTCGTTCCGACGTTAACTATGGCCTAACTTGCCGGAATTATCCAAGACAAGTTTGTAACGGGTTCGTAATGCGAAACAACAACAAGATGCTGCACCGCACTATGCCCGAATACAGGCATATGCTGACAGGTGCAATATTGGCGATGTCGCTCGCTGGTTGTGGATGGGATTCGGCGCTGGGCGGGTATGATCTGGGACCGTCGGAATATTCCATCGCACAGGGCAATCCATCGTTGGTACCCGCCTCGCATTTTCGCATAGCGGATTATACCGTGCCCGACACGAACAACCTGACCGCCCGCTTCGCCATGCTAAAACGCAAGGTACTAGCGCTACGCGGTCCGGTCCTGACACCAAGCCAGCGCGACCGTCTCGAGGCCGCCATAGAACGTAGAATTGCAGCGGGATTCTGATCCCGTGAAACAAGGAATGAACAATGTCTGAAGAATGGGATTGGGAACTGCAACAGAACCAGACCGCCTACACGGTCGCGGAGCTGATCAAAGAGAACCCGAAAATCGACGGCGCCGATATCGCGCTGGATATGGAATTCGAACCAACCGAGGGCGCCGATGCCGCCGCGCTGGAAAAAGCGCTCCGGACTTTCGGCTATGACGTGATCGTTGCCGCCGAAGGGGCAATTCAAGCCTCGATAAGCGATATTCCCTTTACATTCGAGTCCATCTGGACCCATGAAGAGCGCGCAACAAAAATGGCTTTAAGCCGTGGATACCAGCCCGACGGCTGGGGATTTTGGGAGCCTTGAGAATATGACTGAACCCCTGAAGCTAGCCATCGCCGGACTTGGCACTGTTGGCGCCGGAATCGTGAAAATTGTGCAACAGCACGGCGACCTACTCGCCGCCCGTGCCGGTCGCCCGATCGAGATCGTGGCAATCTCCGCCCGCTCCCGTAGCAAGGACCGTGGTGTCGACCTGTCAGCCTATACATGGGAAGACGACCCCGTCGCGCTGGCCCGCCGCGATGACGTTGACGTTCTGATCGAAGTTATCGGTGGTGAAGACGGACCGGCCAAGGCTGCGGTTGAAACCGCGCTCGCCAATGGCATCCACGTCGTGACCGCCAACAAGGCGTTGCTGGCCGTGCATGGTCAGGAACTCGCCGTGCTGGCCGAAGAAAACAACGTCGCTTTGCGCTTCGAGGCCGCCGTCGCCGGTGGCATCCCGATCGTCAAAGCCTTGACCGAAGGGCTCGCCGGTAACGGGATCGAGCGGGTCATGGGTGTAATGAACGGCACCTGTAACTACATCCTGACCGTCATGGAAGACACCGGCGCTGACTATTCCGGTGTTCTGAAAGACGCACAGGATTTGGGCTATGCCGAGGCTGACCCGACCGTAGACGTTGGTGGTTTTGACGCAGCCCACAAGCTGTCGTTGCTGGCCGCAACCGCCTTTGGCACCCAAGTCGATTTCGGCAACGTAAAGATCGAAGGGATCGAGCGTATCGCCCTGACTGACATCAAACACGCCGCCGACATGGGATATCGCATCAAACTGCTGGGTGTGGCCCGTATGAACGACGACGGGTTGGAACAACGCATGCAGCCCTGCCTCGTTCCCACGGATTCGCCGTTGGGTATG
>Ga0209121_10000601_pt1 | contig 37949 bp, 30 predicted proteins | sample Cruoilmetagenom3_FD_187292 | JGI IMG/M metagenome (GOLD analysis project Ga0209121, IMG submission 187292) | Oil polluted marine microbial communities from Coal Oil Point, Santa Barbara, California, USA - Sample 3 (SPAdes) (version 2) | ecosystem: Environmental > Aquatic > Marine > Oil seeps ... | reverse complement strand
CGTTACGCCATTCGTGCAGGTCGGAACTTACCCGACAAGGAATTTCGCTACCTTAGGACCGTTATAGTTACGGCCGCCGTTTACTGGGGCTTAGATTCAAAGCTTTGGATTTAAAAAATCCTAACATCTCCTCGTAACCTTCCAGCACCGGGCAGGCGTCAGCCCCTATACATAGTCTTTCGACTTAGCAGAGACCTGTGTTTTTAGTAAACAGTCGCTTGAGCCTTTCTATTGCAACCACTTCGCGCTCCAAAAGTAAATTTCTTCACGCTACCATGGCACTCCTTATTCCAAAGTTACGGAGCTATTTTGCCGAGTTCCTTAACAAGGGTTCTCTCGATCGCCTTAGTATTCTCTACCTGCCTACCTGTGTCGGTTTTGGTACGAGAATCAGATTACTCCTTAGAGGTTTTTCTTGACAGTATAGGATCAGCTACTACGCCGCAATTGGATCGGCATAACGTCTCAGGCTTATATGTTAACCGGATTTTCCTGGTTAACACCCTACACGCTTGCACGTAGTCAACCAAACCACGATAGCTTACCTTTCTGCGTCACCCCATCAGTCAAACATAATCTAATTGTACAGGAATATTAACCTGTTATCCATCGCCTACGCTTTTCAGCCTCGGCTTAGGCCTCGACTAACCCTGGGAGGAATAGCCTTCCCCAGGAAACCTTAGGCATTCGGCGGACAGGTTTCTCGCCTGTCTTTCGTTACTTATACCGGCATTATCACTTCTGTAAAGTCCACCTAACCTTACAGTTAAGCTTCAATCTTTACAGAACGCTCCCCTACCATCTTGAAAAAACAAGATCCATGGCTTCGGTAATATGCTTGAGCCCCGTTGAATTTTCGGCGCATAATCACTTGACCAGTGAGCTATTACGCACTCTTTAAATGATTGCTGCTTCTAAGCCAACATCCTGGTTGTCTGTGTGGTTTTACATCCTTAACCACTTAGCATATATTTTGGGACCTTAGCCGATGGTCTGGGCTGTTTCCCTTTTGACTGTGAAGCTTATCCCCCACAGTCTGACTCCCAAGCTACAATATTCTGGCATTCGGAGTTTGATTGGATTTGGTAACCTTGTAAGGTCCCTAGTCCATTCAGTGCTCTACCACCAGAACTGAACACTTGAGGCTAACCCTAAAGCTATTTCGGGGAGAACCAGCTATTTCTGAGTTTGATTGGCCTTTCACCCCTATCCACAGCTCATCCCCTAACTTTTCAACGTTAGTGGGTTCGGGCCTCCACGAAGTCTTACCTCCGCTTCACCCTGGCCATGGATAGATCACTCAGCTTCGGGTCTACAGCATACAACTAACTACGCCCTACTTAAGACTTGCTTTCGCTGCGGCTCCACTTTATAAAAGCTTAACCTTGCTGCATACTGTAACTCGCCGGTCCGTTCTACAAAAAGTACGCAGTCGGTACATATGTACCTCCTACTACTTGTAAACATATGGTTTCAGGTTCTATTTCACTCCCCTTCCGGGGTACTTTTCACCTTTCCCTCACGGTACTAGTTCACTATCGGTCAGTAAAAGTATTTAGCCTTGCAAGTTGGTCCTCGCAGATTCCAACGGAATTTCACGTGTTCCGTTGTACTCAGGAAATTATGTGGGAGACTATTTGATTTTGCATACAGGGCTATTACCTTCTATAGCAAACTTTTCCAAGTTATTCTGCTATCAAATAGCTTTGTAACTCCCATGTGTATCCAGAGACACACACCATAACTCCTACAACCCTTGCTGAACAACACCTCTGGGTTTTAGCATCCAGCAGGTTTGGGCTATTACCCGTTCGCTCGCCGCTACTAAGATAATCTCTAAATTGATTTCTTTTCCTCAGGTTACTTAGATGTTTCAGTTCACCTGGTTATCCTTACTACTCTATATATTCAAGCAGTAATTTTACCCGATTAAGAGTAAAGGGTTTCCCCATTCGGAAATCTCCGGATCTAAGCCTGTTTGACGACTACCCGGAGCTTATCGCAGCCAACCACGTCCTTCATCACCTTTTACTGCCAAGTCATCCACCATATGCCCTTATTAACTTATTAACTCTATGAAATTGCTATGAAGTTTTCAAAGAACAATTTCTACATTTCGTATTCTTTCAGAACTAAATAGTGCAGATATCGACTATATTCTAGATCATTTAAACTACTAAACAACCTAATTTAAACTCCCTAGAAAGGAGGTGATCCAGCCGCACCTTCCGGTACGGCTACCTTGTTACGACTTCACCCCAATCACCAGCTCCACCTTCAACAGTTATTTCCGTTGCCGGTTTAGTCACTGTCTTCGGGTGTTTCTGATTTTCGTGGTGTGACGGGCGGTGTGTACAAGGCCCGGGAACGTATTCACCGTGGCATGCTGATCCACGATTACTAGCGACTCCGACTTCATGAAGGCAAATTGCAGCCTTCAATCCGGACTTAGACTTGCTTTAAGAGATTCGCTCCACCTCACAGTATCGCACCTCTTTGTACAAGCCATTGTAGCACGTGTGCAGCCCAAGGCATAAAGGGCATGATGACTTGACGTCATCCCTACCTTCCTCCAGTTTTACACCGGCAGTATCCCAAGAGTGCCCATCCTAAATGCTGGCAACATGGGAAAAGGGTTGCGCTCGTTGCGGGACTTAACCCAACATCTCACGACACGAGCTGACGACAGCCATGCACCACCTGTCTTACTGCCCCGAAGGGAAATTGTATTTCTACAACTGTCAGTATGATGTCAAGCCTTGGTAAGGTTCTTCGCGTTGCGTCGAATTGAGCCACATGCTCCGCCGCTTGTGCGGGCCCCCGTCAATTCCTTTGAGTTTTAGCCTTGCGGCCGTACTCCCCAGGCGGGACACTTAATGCGTTAACTTCGGCACAGAAAGCGTCGATAACTTCCCACACCTAGTGTCCATCGTTTACAGCTAGGACTACCAGGGTATCTAATCCTGTTCGCTCCCCTAGCTTTCGCGCCTCAGCGTCAGTAACAGCCCAGAAAGCCGCCTTCGCCACTGGTGTTCTTCCTGATATCTGCGCATTTCACCGCTACACCAGGAATTCCACTTTCCTCTGCTGTACTCAAGTTATCCAGTTTCGTATGCAATTTCCAGGTTGAGCCTGAAATTTTCACAAACGACTTAAAAAACCGCCTACGCGCTCTTTACGCCCAATAATTCCGGACAACGCTTGCCTCCCCCGTATTACCGCGGCTGCTGGCACGGAGTTAGCCGAGACTTCCTTATTAAGTACCGTCAGTGTTTGAGCTATTAACTCTACCACCTTCGTCCTCAATTGACAGAAGTTTACGATCAAAAGACCTTCTTCCTTCACACGGTGTCACTGCGTCAGGCTTTCGCCCATTGCGCAATATTCCCTACTGCTGCCTCCCATAGGAGTCTGGGCCGTATCTCAGTCCCAGTGTGGCCGAACACCCTCTCAGGCCGGCTACCCATCATAGCCTTTGTAAGCCATTACCTTACCAACTAGCTAATAGGACGCGGGCTCATCTTAGAGCAGAGGCCTTGCGGCTACCTTTCCTATATTTTTTATGCAAAAAATATAGAATATTTAGTATTAGCCTCTCTTTCGAAAGGTTATCCCAATCTCTAAGGTAGATTACCCACGCGTTACTCACCCGTTCGCCACTTGCTTTGCAAAAGTGTTGCCACTCTTACATCGCACGTTCAACTTGCATGTATTAAGCACACCGTTAGCGTTTGTCCTGAGCCAGGATCAAACTCTCAATTAAAACTTAAAATTAAAACAAATCAAATTAGATTCTTTAAAAAGAACCCACACTAAAAAATCTACACTATTTAGTTCTCAAAGAACACATTTTTTAACCTGGAGAAAAATATCACATTAACAATTAGTTGTCAATAAGAAAAATAAAAAAACTATAAAAAGCTTAAGAAGTATCTTATTTTAAATTGTAGTGATAACTTTTCTTTACCCGGCGTAATAAAGTATACCACTATAATAATATAAGTCAATTACAAATCGCGTACTTTTTAAAAACAATTTATAAGGTTTTAGTTTTAACTATAACTTTTGTTCTCTTTTTTATTTCCATTACTCTTATTTTTGTTTTCTTTCTTTTCTACTGTTTTAAAACTAATTTTCTTTTTAATATTTTCCTCGATTTCATCCATTATCTTAGAGTTTTGCATCAAAAATACTTTTGCATTTTCCCTTCCCTGTCCAATACGCTCATTATTATAAGAATACCATGAGCCGCTTCTACTTATAATTCCTGATTCAGTTCCAACATCCAGGATGCTGCCTTCTTTAGATATTCCTTTTCCATACATAATATCAAACTCTGCACTTTTAAATGGTGAAGCAACTTTATTTTTAACTACTCTCACCCTGATTCTATTCCCAATAATATTAGTACCACTTTTTATAGAATCTATTCTTCTAATATCTAATCTTACAGAGGAATAAAACTTTAAAGCTCTTCCTCCCGGTGTTACTTCTGGATTTCCAAACATTACCCCTATTTTTTCCCTTAACTGGTTGACAAAAACAACTGATGTTCTAGTTTTACTTACAACACCTGTTAGCTTTCTTAAAGCCTTAGACATAAGTCTTGCCTGAAGTCCTATAAAAGAATCTCCCATCTCTCCTTCAAGCTCTGCTTTTGGAACCAACGCTGCTACTGAATCAATGACTATTACGTCTAAAGCTCCACTTTTTAATAATATCTCGCAAATCTCCAGTGCCTGTTCCCCATTATCTGGTTGAGACAGCAGCAGTTCATCAGTATTAACACCTAAATTTCTAGCATATTTAGGATCTAATGCATGTTCAGCATCTATAAATGCAGCTATACCACCTTCTTTTTGGGCATTAGCTATTATATGTAGAGATAGGGTTGTTTTTCCTGAAGCTTCAGGTCCAAAAATTTCTATAACTCTACCTCTTGGCACTCCACCTATACCCAGAGCTATATCAAGCTCTAAAGACCCTGTGGATATAAAAGGGATGCTAAATAAAGGACCGCGGTCTCCTAATTTCATTATAGATCCTTTTCCATATTGTCTTTCAATTTGAGCAAGTGTATTTTCTACAATCTTTTCTCTATCTTCCATTATTAATCCCCCAAAAACTATATATATCTAATAATAATCTTTATAGTATAAGCGCTTTTGTGCAATTACTTATAAGTATATTATAACATTGTTAATTTTTTTTCAACTAATAACCTAAGATTTAATCAATATTATTTTAAACTAAATTCCTCTATAATAATATATTCTGCTCCACCTGGTTTTAATTTACTCTCAAATAATGTAAGTTTGCAACATCTTACCAAACCTGTAGAATCCAATTTTAAATCTCTAAATAATTTCTCTATATTCTTTTTTTCTCTTATTCTTGCTATTGTAATATGTGGAATAAATTTTCTTTTCTCTCTTCTTATTTTTATTTTACTAAGATTATCTTCCAGACTACTGCAAATTTCAATTAACTTATTGCCTCCAACCGTAATATCAACAAATACTATTCTAGCATTTTTAAAACTTGAAAATGCACTTAATTTACGTGCTATCATATAATTAAAACTATTAAAATTTTCAGCAGTCTTTTTTACCGCATGTTTTACTTTTTCTATTTTATTTAAATTTACATTACCTAAAAATTTTAAAGTAATATGAATATTATGATATGGGACTTTCTTAATATCCTTATCTTCTCTGGACAAGCTGTCCCCAATTTCATATAAGTATTTTTTTATACCCTCTGGAATATCAACAGCAATAAATAATCTATTTTTCAAAATTTATTTTAATTTATTGTTCTTTCTATTGTAACTCTAAGTTTATTTAAGACAAACTGAGCAGTTCTAAATTTTATTTCTTTTCTGTTTCCAACAAATCTTTTTTTAAATATCTGTGTATTTTTATTTGGGCCCAGTATGCAGCAATATACCAGCCCAACTTCTCCTTCTTTCCCTATTACTTTAGGGCCTGCAAAGCCAGTTACACTTATAGCAAAGTCTGAATTGAATAACTTTTTAGCGTTACGAACCATTTCTAAACACACTTCTTTGCTTACTGCACCAAACTTTTCTATACTGGCGTTATCCACTTTCAGTAATTTATTCTTGGCAAAATTTGAATAAGATACAATACTGCCCAAAAAATAATCCGAACTTCCTGTAGTATCAGTAACAATACTGCTAATTAGACCTCCTGTCATTGACTCAGCAGCACTTATAGTAATATTTTTATTTTTCCTGATTATTGTTCTTTTTAAACTTTCAGAAATTAAAGGATTATTTTTATCATAAACATACTCACCTAATTTTCTTTGAATTTTTTTCTCAATTATTTTTAAATTCCTGATACAACTTACTTCATCTTTAGATTTAGATACCAGTATTATCTTTATGATACCAGGGTTAGCAGTAATTCCAGTCTCAATATTTATCCCATTGGCTTCTGCTACAATCTCCTTTATTTTTTCTTCTATTTCAGTCTCGCTAATATCTGTAGTCATTAGCACAGACTTTTTAATTATTAAATCTCCATCTGTTTTATTTTTATTACCAGTAATATTTTTTATAACAGGCACCACATCAATATCAAACATATCCTTCATTTCTTTTGGGACTCCAGGTATGCAGAAGATCCACTTTTTTTCTGATTCTAATTTCATTATAAACCCAGATGCACTTCCTATCCTGGGCTTGATTGGAATAGAATTTTTTGGAATATACGATTGTCTTAGAAGCCTGCTTTTAATTTCACTACTCTTTATCTTCTTTATAAATTTTAAACTGGTTCTATCTAATGACTTATCTCTTAAAAGTTTTAAACCCAGAGCAGAAGCTACCCCGCTTCTTGTAATATCGTCATCAGTAGGACCTAAGCCGCCACTTATTATTACTGCATCACTATGCTTCAAACCTTCATTTAAAATAGTAGATATTTCTTCTTTATTATCTCTAACTGTATATATGAAATTACATTCAATTCCTAACTCTGCTAAACTTTCGGCTATATACCTGGAATTTGTGTTAGTGACCAGACCCAAATTAAGTTCAGTGCCTATATTTATTATTGAACATTTCATTAATAAAAATTATTATCCTCAGTAAAAATTTTTACTTTCAGTATTTTTAAAAATCTCTATTTTTTAAAATCTTTTCTAAATCACTCTCAGAAATTAACACATCTCTAGGTTTACTTCCATCATACCCACTTATTAAACCTTTTTCCTCTAATTGGTCTATTATTCGTGCAGCCCTTGAATATCCTATTCTAAGTTTTCTCTGCAGAAGTGACGCAGAGGCATGACCAAAGCCTACAACCACTTTTAGAGCATCGTATAATAATTCATCCTCTTCGATTACTTTTTTATCCTTCTTATTGTACGTTTCCGAAATTTCCAGATTGTACTCGGGTTTTTTTTGATTTTTAATATACTGTGTAATTATTTCTATTTCTTTTGTAGTTACAAAAGCACCTTGCAGCCTTTCCGGTCTTGTTGACGTTGATGGAAGATACAACATATCTCCTCTTCCTATCAGCTTTTCAGCTCCACCATAATTCAAAATAACCTTGGAGTCAGTATTATGTGCAACCTTAAATGATATTCTGGAAGGAATATTAGCCTTTATTAGTCCGGTTATTATATTTACTGAAGGTCTCTGTGTAGAAATAATTAAATGAATTCCTACACCTCTACCCTTCTGCGCTATTCTACAAATTCTATCTTCTACATCCGAGGCAGATATCATCATCAAATCTGCTAATTCATCAATAAAAATTAAAATGTAGGGCAGAGGTTTTATATCAGAACCATCACTTTTATTTCTACATGCTTCAAAATTATATATGTCTATAGTTTTAAAATTATTTTCCATTAAAATATTGAACCTGTCTTCCATTTCATCCACAACCCACGAGAGAACTGAAGCAGCCTTTTTGGAATCTATAACTACCGGTGTTAATAGATGCGGAATCCCATTATATGCACTAAGCTCAACCATTTTAGGATCTATCATAATAAACTTTACCTGACCTGGTTTTACTTTCATAAGAAGTGATATCATTATGCTATTAAGACATGAGCTTTTCCCGGAATTAGTAGTACCTGCAACCAATAAATGAGGCATACTGTTAATATTCATATAAACAATATTTCCAGACAAATTTTTCCCCAATGGAACACATAACAAATTTTCTAAAATTTCTTTATCTTCATTAGAATATATATCACCAAGAGTAACAATACTTTTAATTTTGTTTGGAACTTCTATTCCAATAGCTGATTTACCTGGGATAGGAGTTAAAATTCTGATATCTGGTGAACCCATTGCCACACAGAAATCATCTTCTAAACTAAGCAGTCTTTGAACTTTTACCCCCGGAGAAAGAGTTAATTCATAAAGTGTGACAGATGGTCCTCTAACAACTCTATTAATTTTAGCAGAGAGGTTAAAATTATTAAATAATTGGTGCAGTATATTTACACTTTCTTTCACATTTTGCTTATATAATCCTGGAGAAAGATTCTTCGATTTTCCAAGAAGACTAACAGGTGGGACTCTGTAATTTTCATTTATATCTTCTCCACTTACTAAAGGTATTTTCAACTGCTTTTCAATATTTTTATCTTGATCATGATAAACATACCTGGATTCTTTTTCTTCTTTTTTCTTATAAATACCTTTAGCTGCATCCTCATCACTTACAACTACCTTTTCAGGTTCTACATTCTCTCTTATATTTCTACCTTTTCTAAATAAATTAGCAACTGACTTAAAATTTATCCTGGAGAATCCAGTTGCTATTTTCCTGCTTATGTCAACTATTGATATTCTTGTAATTATTAGTATTGAAATGATTAAAAATACAGATAGAACAGTTATAGCACCCGCTCTGCCCAATAATTTAAATAATCCATAAAAAATACCAGCTCCTACAATTCCACCTCTAGCTCTTATTAAAACTTTATCAAAAATACTTTTGTAATCAAAATTATTACCTAAAAGTGCTAAAACTGAAATAAATAGCAGGAAAAAACCCCATCCAATCCTGAAATGTAAATAACTTATCTTCTTAACAAAAAAACTAATTCCCCATATTAAAAGCATGAACGAAAAAAAATACTTTCCAACACCAAATAAATAAGATAGGTAGTACTTTACATATTTAATTATTATACCATTCTTATCAGATCCAAAAAGGCTTATAAAAAAAAGTATTGAGAACATTATAATTAATATGCCATAAACTTCTGTTCTTCTCTTAATATAAGTATTTTTAGTTTTTTGTTTATACTTCCTTATGTGATTACTACTTCTATTTCTTTTATTTTTCTTTGTACTTTTTCTTTTTTTTAACATTGTCTTAATTTTAATCTACCTAAAAACTTATTATTCTTGCTATTATTATAGGCTTTATTCTTATTTTCTTAAAAATAAATTTTTCAAGTATGTCAATTATATATTTTTCAATTATGTCACAATTAGTAATATTGCTATTAAAGCATTTTTTTATAGAATCTATTACCAGTCTCTTACTCTCTTCTAATACAGAATCAAAATTTTCTATATAAATTACTCCCTTTAAAATAAAATTAGGCTCATAAATAATATTTCCTTTTTGTGCACCTATCCCTACTACTACCATTATAATTCCATCCCTTGATAATAGTTTTCTATCTCTTATTACTATATCTTCAATATTGCCAAAACCAACACCATCTACATAAATTGTTTTAGGTTTTAAATTACTTGAAACCCTGCATAGTTTTGAATTTATTTTAACAACATCACCATTCTGGGCAATGATAATATTTTCTTTTTTTATTCCAACCATTTCAGCTAATTTAGCATTTTGAATTTTATGTTTATTTTCCCCATGTATTGGAATAAAGTACTTTGGTTTAACTAAGCCTATCATCATCTTTATCTCTTCCTGCGCAGCATGACCAGAAACATGAACCCCTGCTATAGATTCATAAAAAACATCTGCACCCTGTTTTATTAGCATATTTATAGTATTAGAAATAGCTTTTTCATTTCCAGGAATAGGAGATGCCGAAATTATTACCATATCTCCTTTCATAATCTGTACTCTCCTATGCTCACCTAAAGCCATTCTATATAATGCTGAAAGAGGCTCGCCTTGACTACCAGTAGAAAGTATTACAATTTTTTTAATGGGAAAATCATCAATTTTAGTAATAGGAATTATTGTATCTTTTGGAATTTTAAGATAGCCAAGTTCAGTGGAAATTCTAATAGTTTTAAGAATAGATTTGCCAGAAATTGCAACTTTTTTACCTAATTTATGGGCCACATCCATTACCTGCTGAATTCTATGTATATGAGATGAAAAAGTTGCAACTATTATTCTTTTACTTGCCTTATCAAATTTTTCCAGTAAAGTTTTGCCAACATCTTTTTCCGGCAGAGTAAACCCAATTTCTTCAGCATTAGTGCTATCACACAAAAGTGCGATTACACCCTCACTGCCTGCTTTAGCAATTTTTGAAAATTGAGTAGCCCTGCCGTCTATGGGACTATAATCAAACTTAAAATCACCTGTATGAACTACAGTCCCAACATCTGTCTTTACAATTAACCCTACCCCATCAGGGATACTATGATTTACTCTAAAGAAATCTATATCAAATGGACCTATCTTTAATGGTTTATCAGGATTAATTTCATTACATTCTACAGAATTACTATTCAATTTTATCTTAACCAGTCCTAATGTTAGCTTAGTACCATATATAGGAGCATTTATTTCCTTAAGCAGGAATGGTAAAGCTCCTATATGATCTTCATGCCCATGAGTTAGTATAATTGCTTTTACTTTATTTACATTTTTTTTAATATAAGAAAAATCCGGTATAACGAAATCGATTCCAGGCATTTCATCATCAGGGAACATAATTCCACAATCAATTATTATAATCTGGTTATCTTTTTCAAGAACCATTATGTTCTTTCCGACCTCATTCAACCCACCCAGCGGTATTAGTTTCAAGCTGCTTTTTTTTGCCATATTATTTTATAACTACAATCCCACCTTCTCTCTATTAAATTACATCCAAACATTATTTTTATTGTACAGGTTAAATTAATTCAATCTATAACTTTACCTTTTCTATTGGTATTTCTCACAATGTTTTAGTTTATTATTTTATATTTCATCAAAATATTTTTAAATTTCTCCAGATCACCTTTTTCCATCTGGCAGAGTGGAAGCCTTGTTGGACCAACTTTAACACCTTTTAAATTTAGAGCTTCCTTTATAGGAATTGGATTAGTCGTTATAAATATTCCATAAAAAATATTCAGAAGGTAGTTATGCATCTTTGAAGCTTCTCTTACCTCGCCCTTTTTAAAACATGAAATCATCTTTTTTATTTCATTCCCAATAATATGTGAAGCTACACTTATAACTCCATATCCACCCAGAGACAGTATTAGTAGTGTATCGCCATCATTTCCGCTATATACTAAAAAACCATCTTCAGATTCCCTTACTATCTCTGCAATTTGCTTCATATTAGAACTTGCTTCTTTTACTCCACAGATATTATCGATTTTTGATAGCTCGACACAGGTTTTTGATTCTATGTTACATGAAGTTCTTGAAGGAACATTATAAAGTATAATAGGGATTTTTACTTCACTGGCAACAGCTTCAAAATGTTTATATAGCCCCAGTTGAGTTGGCTTATTATAGTAAGGAGTAACCAGCAGCAAAGAATCAACCCCAATTTTTTCTGCCTCTTTTGATAATTCTATTGAATGTTTGGTATCATTAGAACCAGTCCCTGCTATTATTTTTGTCCTGTCGCCAAAATTCTTCTTCGCAAACTCAAACAACTCAATTTTTTCTTCATCACTTAAAGTTGGCGATTCTCCAGTAGTACCAGAAAGAAGTATTCCATCGCTGCCATTTTTAATCAAATAATCCATTAATCCAGAACAAGCTTCTAAGTCCAAATTATAATTTTTATCAAATGGTGTTACCATTGCTGTTATTACCTCTCCTATGTCTATCATTTCCATCTCCTAAAATATTATAAATGCTGTAAAAAAATTACCAAATACCCCAATACCATTTATAAGGTTAGCCCAAATAAATCCCAGGATAACTAATCTTACTATGGGATTTTCTATTTTTGTAAACATTTTATTTCTTTTTAAATTATATTTATCCAGATAATCTTATATATTTATTAACTTATCTAAACCAAAAGTATAATTTGGGAGCTTATCAATACTTCTAATGGCAAGTACCACTCCAGGATAAAATGATAGCCTATCTATAGAGTCATGCCTGATAGAAAGTGTTTGACCTTTAGTTCCAAAAATAACATTCTGATGAGCAAGTAGTCCAGGAAGCCTTACACTGTGAATATGGATACCATTTGCAAAAGCTCCTCTGCTTCCCTTCAACGTCTCATTTTCATCTTCCTTTAATTTATTCCTGCTAAAAAATTTCTCCTGGGATATCTGCTCAGCAGTTGAAATAGATGTCCCTGAAGGAGCATCTTTTTTCATATCATGATGCAGCTCAATTATTTCACAATCATCAAAATATTTAGCTACAATTTTTGAAACTTTTATCATAACAACTGCACCTATTGAAAAATTGGGAGCTATAAACACTTTACTCTTTGATCTGATTGCTTTTTTCTCTATTTTAATTAAATCATTTTTCTCCAGTCCGGTAGTCCCTACTATTATATTTATATTATTATCTATAGCCCAATTTATAGTGCTTAAAGCAACATTAGCATTTGTAAAATCAATAATAACATCTGGATTAATTTTTTTAATTTCATTATAAGAATTATGGACTTTATGTCCAATATCACCAATTCCTAAAACCTCACCTATATCTACGCCAACATTTTTCTTATCGAATCCCCCTATTAAATTTATATCCTTTTCCTTTATAAGTTCCTTTGAAATAGATTTTCCCATTCTTCCGCATATTCCAAATACAACCACATCTTTCATTTAAACCTCCCTTTGTTTACCTCTCCCAATATTACTGAACTCATTCTTTTGAGTTTAAAATATCTAAAGGCTGAGTCATATAAATCATTTAGCTTTACTTTATCTATTTTTTTAAGTATCTGATTTATTAATAAAACTTTATTATCAAGCAGCAGCCCTTTCCCAAGTCTAAACATTCTGGAACTTATATTTTCAACGTTTAAAATAATACCACCTTTAATATTCTCTTTAGATCTATTTAGTTCAATATCTTTAACTCCATTTTTTTTAATGTCATTTATTTCACTCTCAATATATTCTAAAATTCTATATACATTTTTTACTGATGCTGCTGCATATATAACTATAACTCCTGTATCAATGTATCTAACATCATTAGCAAAAATTGAATAAGATAACCCTTCTTTTTCTCTTATCTTCTGAAACAACCTGCTGCTCATACTCCCACCAAGTATATTTGTAAGTAATGAAAGAGAGTACCTGTCACTACTATCACGTGTGCACCCTAAACCTCCATAACATATATGAGCAGCCTTATTCTTACTTTTATATATCTTTTTAACACTTCTAACTGCTGGTTTCTTTCTAACAAAGTCTTTGCAGTACTTATCGTTTTTATTTTCTATATTATAAATATTTTTCTTGATAGCATTTACTAAATCTTTATGCTTAATATTTCCTGCAGCTGATATTATAATGTTACCAGGTACAAATCTTTCATCAAAATAATTCAGGATAGCAGATTGATTTAAGTTTTTCAATGATTTTTTAGTTCCTAAAACTGGAAGACTTAAAGGATGGCCATCTAAAATTACCTTATAAAAATAATTAAACACGTTATCAGAAGGATTATCTTCAACCATCTTTATTTCTTCATAAATTATTTTTTTCTCTGTTTTTATATTCTCTGATAAAAAAGAAGGATTTAGCACTATATCAAACAGTAGCTCCAGGCACTGCTGCAGGTGTGTATCAATAAAATCTGCATATATACATGTATTTTCTTTATCTGTAAAAGCATTAAATTCAGCACCCATAGAGTCAAAAGCAACAGCAATATCCATATAGTTTCTTTTTTTTGTTCCTTTAAATAGGACGTGTTCTATAAGGTGTGTTATTCCGTTAATACTAATATTTTCACTTCGAGAGCCTGTTGCTATCCAGAATCCCAGTGAAATTGATCTGAAATAAGGGATATACTCACTAATTACTCTTAGTCCACAATCAAACTCTGTTATTTCATATTTATCAAACTTTAAACTACTTGAAAAACCTATTTTACAATCTACCTCACTTGTAAAAGAATTTTTAAATATCAACTCTTTCTAATGCTACTTTATTATTTCTTCTATCTATACTAGACACTCTAACCAATATTTTATCACCTAAATTTAGTTCATCTTCTACTCTTTTGATTCTTTTATTAGATATTTTAGAAATATGAAGAAGTCCATCCAGGCCTGGAACTAAACTAACAAATGCACCAAAACTGGTTATTCCTACTACTGTTCCTAAAAACTCTTCGCCTTCTTTAACATCTTTTATATCTTTTAGCATAGCTTCAATCCTTTTTTTAGCCATTTCTATATCTCTATCATTAGAAGAAGTTATTGAAACCATACCCGAACCTTCAAAATCATATATTTCAATTTCATCAAGCTTAAACTCTTCCTTAATACTTTTAACGTTTCTACCCCCCGGACCAATAACTTCTCCTATTTTTTCCCTGGGGATTTTAAATATTGTTATTTTTGGAGCACTTTTTGAAAGATGTTCTCTTGGCTCCTGAATTGTTTCAAGCATTTTACTCAAAATGTACAGCCTTCCTTCACGAGCCTTATAAAGCGCCTCTTTCAAAATATCTATATTAATTCCCTTTATCTTAATATCCATTTGCAGGGCAGTTATTCCATTTTTAGTTCCGGCTACTTTGAAGTCCATGTCTCCATAAAAATCTTCTATTCCTTGAATATCTGATAGTATTACAAAATCATCATTTTCACCTTTTATTAGTCCCACTGCAATTCCAGAAACAGCATTTAATATAGGAACTCCAGCGTCCATCAATGCCAGTGTACTTCCGCATACACTGGCCATAGAAGTAGAACCATTAGATTCTAAAATTTCAGATACCAGCCTCATGGAATAAGGAAATTTTTCTTCATCTGGTATTATTGGTTTTAACGCTCTCTCAGCCAGAGCACCATGGCCAATTTCTCTTCTCTTTGGACCTCTTAAGGGTCGCACTTCTCCAGTAGAATAAGGAGGAAAATTGTAATGGTGAATAAATCTTTTAAATTCTTCTACATCTAAGCTATCTATTCTTTGAGCCTCTTTTATAGAACCAAGAGCTAAAATTGTAAGAGCCTGTGTTTTTCCTCTTGTAAAAAGACCGGACCCATGAGTAGTATCTGGGAATAAGCCAACTTCACAGTTAATTTTTCTAATTTCATCAGGTCTTCTTCCGTCAGGCCTGATCTTTTCATTCAGTATCATTCTCCTGACCAGTTCTCTTTCAATCTCCTTCAGACTCACTGTTATGCTCTCCTTATCCTCAAGAAATTCTTCTTCCAAACTTTCAATTGCCTCATCTTGAATTATTTTCATTTCATCCTGGAAGTAACCTTTTTTAGCACCAGAAAGTAATTGTGCTATGCTGCCGTTGTTAGCATATTTTACTATTTTTTTTAGTATTTCTTGTATCTTACCCGAAGCTAATCTCTTAACCTTTTCTGAAACTTCTTTATTTAGTTCAAACCTGTATCCTTCTTTTTCATCTTTACCAACTCTTTCTCTAAATTCCTTTTGTGCACCTATAATCCTTCTAATTTCTGGCTGGGCTTTTTCTATAGCCTCTAAAACTATGTCCTCGCTTACTTCCCTGCCGCCTGCTTCTACCATCAATATTGCTTCTTCTGTCCCTGCAACCACTATATCTATGATACTTTTATTTATTTCCTCATAAGTAGGATTGATAATCCACCTGTCATCTATTCTTGCTACTCTTACTGCTCCGATTGGTTCATCAAAAGGTATATCAGATATATAAAGAGCCATTGATGCTCCATTCATCACTAATATATCGTAAGGATTTACTTGATCGACTGAAAGAATAGTACCTATAATTTGAACTTCATTTCTCATATTTTTATCAAATAAAGGCCTGAGTGATCTATCAGTTAATCTAGATATAAGAACTGCTTTATCAGTAGCTCTTCCTTCTCTTCTAAAAAACCCACCAGGTATTTTACCTGCAGCATACATCTTTTCTTCAATATCAATAACCAACGGGAAAAAATCTAAACCATCCCTGTGATTCTCATTCATAACTGCAGTAACCAGGACTCCATTGCTTCCACACCTAACCAGTACTGAACCATTTGTCTGCTTTGTTAATTTCCCGGTAGAAAAAGTTATTTTTTTCTCTCCTATACTTACTTCACAATGTTTTTCCATAGTATTTAAATCATCTTCCAACTATTAATACAGCCTCCTTATCTTTTACTTTTATCCTTGTTATTTTCTTAAGCCAAGACTCTTAATCAATTTCTTATACCTGCTAATATCATTATTTTTCAAGTATATTAAAAGCCCCTTCCTTTCACCAACCATCATTACCAATCCTCTTCTTGAATGATTATCCTTCTTATTTTTCTTCAAATGTTCGTTTAATTTATTAATCCTATGAGTGAGTATTGCTACTTGAACCTCTGTCGAACCAGTATCATTTTCATGCACTTTAAATTTATCAATTATACTTTTTTTGTCTTCTTTAACTAAAGCCAACTTTAACTAACACCTCCTGATATTAAATCTTTTAAATAATTTAGCACAACTAATATATAATTACAATTAAGTCTAAATTCTTATGCAGTATAATTTAGCTTAAAATATTTTATTGCATCTTCTAAATCAAGCTTAATCTGTTCAATTAATTTATCTTGACTATCAAATATAATTTCATCCCTCAGTCTCTTCAAAAAGTAAATTTTTATTTCCTTATTATATATATCTTCATTAAAGTTAATGATGAAAGCCTCAATCCATTTCTTTGTATCATTAAAAGTTGGACTATTACCAACATTTATTATAGCTGGCAATTTCTTCTTATTACTATTTATTTCTACGTTACCTAAGTAGACTCCATCTTTTGGGATTACAAACATTTTAAATACATCAATATTTGCAGTAGGAAAACCTAATTTTCTACCTCTTCCTGAAGCCTTAATAATTGTCCCCACAACTTTTGGATACCTACCCAAAAGAGACCTGATCTTCTCCAGATCACCCTCAAAAAAATATTTTCTTATAATAGTACTGGATATAGGAATCCCATTAACTTTATAAAGTGAAATTATATTAACTTTAACTTTGTAAGATTTAAAAAACTTTTTTAAAAAAATATCATTTCCTTTTCTTTCCCTTCCAAAATGAAACCCTTCACCAACAAATATTTCCTCTATATAAAACTTCCTTACCAGTATCTCTCGGCAGAACTGCTCAGGTTCTAAATTAGAAAAATTTACATCAAATCTACTGGTTACTATAAAGTCAACTTCCAAACCTTCTATCAATTTAATTTTATCTTCAAAAGAAGTAATAAGTTTTTTATACATCTTCCCTTTTATCAAATTCACTGGAGGCTTATCAAAAGTAAGAACAACACTAACCCCACCTATCTCCCTGGCTCTTCTTACACAAAGGTCTATTATTTTTTTATGTCCCAGATGAACTCCGTCAAAAAATCCAATCGCAACAATTGTTTTCTTCCCTTTAAAATAATTTTCACTTAGATTTTCTAACCCAATTAATTCAGACATAACATTTCACCTTTTATCCTGTTCATCTTACAACCAGTAATATTTGACAAAGTACAAAATTTTAACCTACTTCTAACAAATTACAATACTTTTTGTTAATTTTATATATTTATCTGAATTTCTACTTAAGTCAACTTTACTTAAAATTTCATGTATAGCCAGCAATTTGCAGTCTGTATCTCTTACTTTTACCAGCTCTCCTCCTGTTAAAATTTTATCACTTTTAGTTCTATCCTCATCAATCATTAAGCCTATAATAGACTGGCCATTCTTTACAATTATTTTATATCTGTCTCTTATATATATATTTAGCTTATCATTTAATACTTCTTCTAATGAAATAAAATAAGATTTTCTTTTCAACACTCCTGTACTAACATTAACTTTATTACTAATAAAATCTTCTAACTTTATGCTATCTTTAACATCATAATTTCCAATTTTAGTTCTTACCAGCTTCTTTACAGCTGCTCCGCAACCAAACATTTCACCAACTTCATGAGCTATTGATCTTATATAAGTACCTGAGCTGCAATTAATTCTGACAGTACAAATATTTTCTTTTAAAGAAAGCAATTCAATATCATTAATTATAACTAATCTTGGCTTCACATTTACTTTTTGACTTCTTCTTGCATAATAGTAAAGAGGCTTTCCATTATACTTAATAGCTGAATACATCGGAGGAGTCTGCCTGTACTTACCAATTAATTTAGAAAGCTTTTCTGATACATCAACTGTATTTAACTTTTTAACTTTTTTAGTTTCTATAACTTCTCCATCTAAATCCCAGGTATCTGTAACTACACCTAATTTAAATTCTGATATATATTCTTTATCAAAAGACAAAAAATAGTAAGATAATTTTGTAGCTTTATTTAAAAGAATAACAAGCAGACCTTCAGCCAGTGGATCAAGTGTTCCTGCATGACCTATTTTCCTTAAAAAAAATTTTTTTTTACCTGTCTAACAACATCATATGAAGTCATATGAGAAGTTTTATTAATCAGTACAATCCCATTAATATTTTCAAGCAAATTTGATTTTAAATTACTTACCATTTGCACAGTCAAATTTTATTTTTTATACTATTTATTAAATCAGAAATTATTTTTTTTAATGCGCCATTTGCAGTATATGCTGAGGCCATTCTATGACCACCTCCACCAAATGCACCTGCTACAGTTGCTACATTAATACTATTATCAGAAGAACGAAGGCTGACTTTAAATTTTTTATTACCTACCTGTCTTAAAAACGCTGAAATTTTAGCATCTTCAGTACTTCTTATAAGTTCAATCATTCCATCGTGAGATGAGGGTGGTAGGTTAAGTTTACTGAAATCCTTCTGCAAAACATATGAATAAACTAACTTCTCCGACTCCATCAACTTGACTCTTTTTAATACTAATTGCAATAATTTAAACCTATTAAATGGTTCTCTTTCATAAATATTGCTAAAAATCCTATAAGGTTTTATATCATATTCAAGCAGGTGACTGACTATCTTATGTACTTCAGGTGAAGTATTAAAATATTGAAATTTACCAGTATCAGTCAGTATTCCAACATAAAGGCCAAGAGCTATATTGTGATTTAAAAATTTTTCAAAATCCCTAATTAGTAATTTATATATTATTTCTGCTGTGGCTGATTTCTCTTTACCTACAATATTTATATCCCCAAAATTAGTATTGCTAAAATGGTGATCTATGTTTATTATCTTTTTTGAATTTTCTCTTAATTTTTTAAAGTCCAGGTTAAGCCTGCTCTCATCAGCACTATCCAGACAAATGCTTATATATCTCTTATTACTTAAATCTATACAGTCTAAATTTCTTTTAATCTTATCATTATAAGGTAAAAACTTATAATGATATGGAATTTCACTGTTACAGATCATAAAAGCATTTTTTTTTAAACTTCTCATTAACTCATATACAGCCACTAATGAACCTAATGCATCCCCATCAGGGAATGTGTGAGTTGCTATTAAAAAATCTTTATTTTTATATATTGTACTTGATACTCTCTCAAATAATTTATTTAAATCCAATATTTTATATACCTACTGACAATTTTTATTTTTATTTAAAGTTTCTATTATTTTTGTTATTCTAAGTCCTCTATCAATAGCCCTGTCATATACAAAATTTATCTCAGGGATAATTCTTAATTTTATTCGTTTCTTTAAATTCTTTTTAATAAAACCTCTACATTGATTTAAACCCTGTATGCTGTCATGTATCTTTTCGTCATCACCCATAACACTTATAAAAACATTTATCCAATGATAGTCAGAAGAAAGTTCCACATCGGTTATGGTTACAAAACCCACTCTTGGATCCTTAACCTTGGTATTAATTATAAAACTTATTTCTCTTTCCAGATCTACTTCCATTTTTTTTATTCTTTCCATGGATACACCTGCTACTTGAGAATTTCTTTCTCTTCATATACTTCTATAACATCGCCCTTGTTTATATCTTGATAATTTTCTATTCTTATTCCACATTCATAGCCAGCAGCAACTTTTTTAACATCTTCTTTATATCTATGTAAAGATGAAACTTTACCTTCATGAACTATTTTTCCATCTCTTACTACCCTGGCTATATCATTCCTACCTACTTCACCTTCCGTTACATAACAGCCGGCAATAACTCCAACCTTAGGCATTTTAAATGTTTCTCTGACTTCGATTTTGCCTTTTTCTATTTTTTGTATTTTTGGTTCAAGCAAACCTTTAAAGGCAAGTTTAACATCATCTATTAACTTATAAATAATATTGTATGTTTTTATCTCAACTCTTTCTTCTTTTGCAAGTGCTTTTGCTTTTGTAGTTGGTACAACTCCAAAACCTATTACAATTGCATTAGAAGCAGAAGCAAGAAGTATATCACTATCAGAAACAGCTCCAACTGCTTCATGTATTATATCAATTTTTATCTTATCTTCTTCTATCTTTCTTAATGCCTGTTCTACAGCATCTAAAGATCCATTAGCATCTGCTTTCATAACTATTTTTAACTTCTTTATTTCTTCTTTCTTTGATATCTCTGATAATTCTTCAAGTGTTATATGTCTTCTACTTCCTGCCATTTTTGATATCTTATCATCATAATTTTTCCTGCTCATTAGTTCTTTAGCTACTCTTTCATTTTTAACTATAAAAAATTTATCCCCGGCTTGGGGAACAATTGAAAATCCTGATATCTCAACTGGTTTTGACAGGCCAGCGTTTTTTATACTTTTTCCTTCCTGATCCTTTATTGACCTTACTCTTCCACATGAATTACCAGTAACAAAAAAATCACCAATCCTTATAATTCCTCTTTTTACGATAACCGTCCCTACTGGACCCATACCTTTATCCAATCTTGATTCTATTATTATTCCACTTCCTTCTACATCCGGGTTTCCTTTTAATTCATTCATATCAGCAACTAACAATATCATTTCCAGAAGCTCGTCTATATTAGTTTTATTCTTAGCTGATATTTCTACACAGATTGTATCCCCACCCCATTCTTCAGGGACTAAGCTATATTCTGTCAGGCCTTTCTTTATTTTTTCAGAATCAGAATCTGGCAAGTCAATTTTGTTTATAGCTACTATTATAGGAACACCTGCATCCTTTGCATGGTTTATAGCCTCTATAGTCTGGGGCATAATTCCATCATCAGCAGCAATAACTATTACTGCAATATCTGTTACCTTAGCTCCTCTGGCTCTCATAGCAGTGAAAGCCTCATGTCCAGGAGTATCAACAAAAGTTATTTTTCCCTTATTGTATTCCACCTGATATGCTCCTATATGTTGTGTTATACCTCCAGTTTCACTCATTGCCACTTTTGTTTCTCTAATAGCATCAAGTAATGTCGTTTTTCCATGGTCTACATGACCCATAACTGTAACGATAGGAGACCTTTTCACCAGATCTTCTTCTAAGTCTTTATAAATCTCATCTAATTTTTTTTTGAATCCTATAATATTATACTTAAAATTATACTCATGAGACAGGAGTTCGATTAAATCTTTATCCAGAGTTTGATTAATACTAACAATTTCACCTATATTAAATAAAGTTTGTATTATTTCACTTGATTGTATGTTTATTCTTTCTGAAAGTTGCTTTACAGTTATTACTTCCGGCAGTTCTATAACTTTTTTTATAACAGGTTTTTCCTTAGCTGCTTTTTCAACTTTTTTACCTTTTACATTTTCTTTTAATTTCTGTTTAATTTTAGTTTCTTTTCCATATATAGCTTTCTTCTTTCTTTGTATTATCCTACCTCTTGCCCCACCTTCTTTTTCTTCTCTATCCAATTCCTTATCCAGTACTTTTCGAATTTTTATTTCCTTCTCTTCTTTCCATTTAGGCTTTTCTTCAGTCTCTACCTCAAGCTTTGTCTCAATTTTTGTTTTAAGTTCCGCCTCAGGTTTTATCTCAGACTTAGCCGCCTTAACTTTTGCCTTAGTTTTTATTTTAGGTTTTAACTTTGTTTTTAATTTAGCTTTTATCTTTAGCTTTGTCTGTCTTGCCTTAGACTCTAACTTAGTTTTTAATTTAGTTTTTCCCCCAGGTTTCATTTTAAGTTTCGTCCCAGGCTTATCTCTGGTTTTTACCCTGGTTTTTGCCTTCGCCTCTCCCTTATTTACTACCTTAACTTTTATCTTAGAACTAGCTTTAGGTTTCACTTTCAACTCCAACTTGGTCTTTTTCGCTTTAGATTTTGCTTCAGGCTTTTTGCTTTTCTTACTTATAACCTTCAATATTTTTTCTTCCTGTTCGGAGTCAATAGAAGACATATAATTTTTAACCTTGATACCGAGGCTAAGACATATTTTTACTACATCCCCTGAGGACAAATTATTTCTTTTAGCAATTTCATAAATTCTAATAGAACTCACCTCTACCAAACTTAACCTTAAATAATTAATTACTCAACTTCTTTTGGGTCAGCTGTTTTTTCATCTTTTTCTTTTCTTTTTTGTCTTTCCACTCTCATTTCATTCAGTTCTTCTTCGTATTGTTCTTCACTTTTTATATCAATTTTCCATCCAGTTAACTTTGCAGCTAATCTTGCATTCTGCCCTTCTTTCCCTATAGCCAGTGATAACTGATTGTTAGAAACTACAACTAATGCAAACTTTTCTTTCTCATCTGTTAACACCTTTATTACTTTAGCAGGATTAAGAGAATTTTTAATAAATTCTACTGCATCATCTTTATACTCAACTATATCTATTTTTTCTCCCTCTAATTCATCCACTATCATTCTTACTCTTGATCCTTTTTGACCCACGCATGCTCCAACAGGATCTACATTTTTATCATTAGAACTAACTGCAATTTTAGTCCTATATCCTGCTTCTCTGGCAATATTTTTTATTTCTACTATCCCTTCAAATATTTCTGGAACTTCCAATTCAAACAATCTCCTGATAAGCCCTGTGTGAGCTCTTGACACTATTACTTGTGGACCTTTTGTTGTTTTTCTAATATCAGAAATATAGCACTTAATCCTTTCACCATGTTTATAACTCTCTCCTACAACCTGTTCGTGACGCGGAAGCAACGCCTCTACCATACCAAGATCTACCAGAGTATATCTTGCATCGTTTTGTTGAATAATACCTGTAACCATATCTCCTACTCTATCTTTAAATTCTTCATACATAACTTCTCGTTCGGCTTCTTTAATTCTCTGTCTTATAACCTGCTTGGCTGTTTGTGCGGCAATCCTACCAAAATTATCGGGGGTTACTTCCACTTCGTTCACACTCTCTATGCTTCCATCATTATCCTCTAAAACTTTATATACTTTTATCTCACCTGTATTGGCGTCAATATCTATTCTATTTTCATAATTGGCTTCATAATTTTTTTTATAGGCTGAACTAAGAGCACTCTTAAGTGCATCAATTATAGTTTCCATCTTTATACCTTTTTCTTTTCCTAGCTCTCTTAGTGCTAAAATCAATTTTTTATTCAATTAGATCACCTATATTTTTAAAATTAAAATAAATAATAAAAATAGTGGGACAAACCCACTATTGTTTCTAAACTATTCTCATTAAATTTCAGCAGTAGTATATCACAAAATAAAAATAATTCAATATCACTATGTTGTTATTCTGTGATATTGTCACCTCTAATTTATATAGTAATTTTTTAATAATTCTTTTAAACCAGTATTTCTATTTTCTACTATATTTCGATTTACTGCCATTCCTATTGCTTTCTTGCTTCCTACCAGTACTGCAAGTTCTTTTGCTCTTGTAATAGCAGTATACAGTAGATTTCTCTGCAGTAACATATAGTGAGAAGTTAAAATTGGTACAACTACACACCTAAATTCAGACCCTTGTGACTTATGAATAGATATAGCGTACGACAGGCTTATCTCGTCTAACTCACAAAAATTATAAGATACAATTTTTTCTTCAAAATTAATTTTAATTTCCTTCTTTTCCATATCAATGTTTCTTATAAATCCTATATCACCATTATAAATGTCTTTTTCATAATTATTCTTTAGCTGAATAACCTTATCATTCAACCTATATTCTGTAGCTCCACTTAACACTTTTAAATTACTTATATTTAAGCTATTCTGTATCCTGCTGTTCAGATTATTTACTCCAACTACTCCCTTATTTGTAGGAACTAATACTTGAATATCTAACAAAGGATCGTAATTAAAACTTTCAGGAATTCTTTTAGTTATTAAATATAAAATTAAACTTACCACATCTTCAGGTTCCACTTTTTCAATAAAATAAAAATCATTATATTTTGGTTTCCCTATATAAGGAAAATGGCCATCTCTAACCTTATGAGCATTATGTATAATTAGACTTTTACCATCTTGTCTATATATTTTTTCTAGCCTGACTACTGCAAACATATTAGAATCTATTATATCAGCTAAAACATTACCGGGACCCACAGAAGGCAGCTGATCTACATCACCTACTAAAATTATACTTGCTTCTTTTTTAACTGCTTTTAATAGATTTTTCAGTAGCTTTATATCAATCATAGACGCTTCGTCAATTACAACTATATCTTCAGAAATAGGATTATCTTCATTTTTTAAAAACTTATTTAACTTTGGGTTATATCCCAGGAGTCTATGAATTGTTTTTGCTTCTCTACCTGTTGTTTCACTTAACCTTTTAGAAGCCCTGCCTGTTGGAGCAGCTATAGCAACTCTTCTATTTTCACTTTCTAAAATTTTTATAACAAAATTTAAAATAGTACTTTTTCCTGTCCCAGGGCTTCCAGTTATCACCAGCACCTTTTCTGTTACTGCCTTTTTAATTGCTTCAATCTGGATGTTATCCAGACTTATATTATCTTTGTCAGAGAACATTTTGATTTTTTTATAAATATCTTCAACCTTATCTTTATTATTTTCTTTCATAGTATTTTTATTATTATCAATTATTTGCAGTAACTTTTCACATACATATTTCTCAGCATCATAAATATCTTTCAGATATACCTTCCCGGTGCCGTTTTGCACAATACATATTTTATTTTCCTTTTCCAATTTTTTTATAGCATCTAATACTTTAGCCAATCCTACTTCAAGAAATTCTGAAGCTATTTCTACAAACTGTTCATATGGATAGTAGCAGTGACCTCTATCTTCGGCTTCATGAAGTAGATGAATAACTCCAGACTTAATTCTAAATACAGAATCTTTTTTTATTCCAACATTGCCCGCTATCCTGTCTGCAGTTCTAAATCCAATTCCTGAAATATCCTCAGATAGTCTATATGGATTTACTTTTATAACATTCGTCGAATTCTTGCCATAATTATTATAGATTTTAACAGCATAAGTATTACTTATTCCATAAGATTGCAAAAATATCATTACTTCCCTGGCATCTTTATGTTTTTTCCATGCTTTAGAAATTATATTTATTCTTTTTTTAGCAAATCCATCAATTCCAGCTAATTTTTCAGGTTCCTCATCCAGTATTTTTATAGTATCCAACTTAAAATGAGAAACTATTTTCTCAGCCATTACTGGACCGATACCTTTTATTAAGCCTGAACCTAAATATTTTTTTATTCCAGCAGTCGTAGTTGGAATTAAAACACTAATACTTTTAATCTCAAATTGTTCTCCATACTTTTTATTAAAAATCCACTTGCCAACTACTTCTATCTTTTCGCCGCATTGAATTTCAAACACATTCCCAACAATAGTTATAAGCTCGCCTTTACTTTCTTCTCTCAGCCTTCCTACTACATAATTACTTTCAGGATTTTTAAAAACTATTCTCTCTAAAACTCCTTTTATTTTTTGGTTACTATTTTTTTCTTCTTTATTCATTGATTTTTAAAAAGTTGAATTTGAAGGAAATAAATTATGAATTGTTATTTAAATTAAAATAAAATAACAAACTATTATTATGTTATTAATATCAGCAGTTATTTTTATTTCTAAAATCTTCAATAAATCTGTTTATCTCTTCTATAGCTATCTCGACTCTATTGCAATCTTCTCTGTAATCTACGTCAATCTTCTTATTCTCCAGGAATTTCTTACCAACAATAAATCTCAGTGGAATTCCTATTAAGTCAGAATCTTTAAACTTAACCCCAGCACTTATATCCCTGTCATCATATAACACTTCAATACCCATTTTTCCTAAAATGCTATAAACTCTCTCAGCTGTATCTACTAATAACTTATTTCTAACATTAGTAATTATCAAGCTAACCATAAATGGAGCAATAGAAAAAGGCCACTTTATTCCCTTATCATCATGCAATTGTTCCACTGCAGCTGACAATATTCTACTAATTCCTATTCCATAACATCCCATTATAAAAGATTTTAGCTTTCCATCTCTACCTAAAAATTTAGCATCTAACTTCTTGCTGTACTTTTTACCCAGTTTAAATATATGGCCAATTTCAATCCCTTTTTCAAATTTTAATTTTCTTCCGCAGTTTATGCACCTGTCTCCTTGCAATGGAAATGTAAAATCTCCCCAATCTTTCACAGTGAAATCTCCGGGATAATTAACATTAATTAAATGATAGTTTTTCTTATTAGCTCCTACAGCAAAATTAGATTTTCCCCTTATTGAATTATCTGCATACACTTCAATGTGGCTACTGATATTTACTGGTCCTAGATATCCAATATTTAAATTATTTGGAATCTTCTGACCTCCTACCATTCCTAAACTTAAATTTAGAAATTTTTCTGCCTTTTTTATATTTAAATCTCTATCTCCGCTTAAAAGAAATGCATAAATTTTGTTACTGCTGTCTATAAGCAACATAGTTTTAACTATTTTACTTATAGGTATTTTTAAAAATTTAGCCAGTCCTTTTACATCAGTAATATCAGGTGTATATACCTCCCTGGTTTCATTATCTTCCCTAAAATTACTATTAACATCATTATCCACACTGTCTCTACAAATAAACCCTGACATTTCATAGTTTGCTGAGTATCCACAATCAGGACAATAAACTAACTGCTCTTCTCCATTTTTAGCTAAAACTATAAATTCATGTGAATACTTTCCTCCAATAAGTCCTGTTTCTGCTTCTACAACTTTAAAATCAAGACCTATTCTTTCAAGTACCCTGGAGTATGCCTTATACATCTTCTGGTATATTTTTTCTAAATCCTCCTCATTTTCACAAAAACTATATGCATCTTTCATTATAAATTCTCTTGCTCTAAGTAATCCATATCTTGGTCTAATTTCATCCCTGAACTTAACTTGAATCTGATACAGGTTTATAGGTAAATCCCTGTAAGACTTTATATCCAAATATGCTAAATATGTAATCAATTCTTCATGAGTGGGACCTAAACAAAAATCTCTTCCACTTCTATCTTTTAGTCTGAACATTTCAGGACCATATTCATTCCATCTTTCAGATTTAATCCATAAATCTGAAGGCTGCATAACTGGAAGCAGCAGTTCAATAGCTCCTGCCTTATTCATTTCCTCTCTGACTATATTTTCAATTTTCTTTAAAACTCTAAAACCAAGTGGTAGAAACGAATATATTCCAGACGCAATCTTCCTTATAAGTCCAGCTCTTAAACATAATGCATGACTTGCTATTTCTGATTCACCCGGTTCTTCTTTTAGCGTAGGTATAAAGTACTCCGAATACCTCAATTTAAATCTCCTGTCCAATACTAAAGTATTTTTTCTAATTCTTTTTTAAATTCTTCCAGGGCCATTTCTTTATCTACTCTTCGCAATACCTTGCCTTTAACAAATATCGCTGCCTTTTCTTTTCCAAAAGCTATTCCTAAATCTGCGTTCTTTGCTTCTCCAGGACCATTTACAATACAACCCATTACTGCTAATTTTAAATTTTTTTTAGCCCCGCTAATTAAAATCTCTACTTCATCTGTAATCTGTTTTAAATTTACTCTCGTCCTGCCACAGGTTGGACATGAAACAATATCTACCCCTGTCTTCCTTAAGTTTAAACTACTTAAAATAATATATGCAGCTTTAACTTCTTCTACTGATTTATCTGTCAGAGAAACTCTGATAGTATCCCCAATACCTTTTGATAAAAGTATACCTAATCCTACCGAAGACTTTACAGCGCCTCTAAATAATGGGCCTGATTCACTTATACCAATGTGAAGTGGATAGTCAATTTTACTGGACAAAATCTCGTATGTATTAATAGTATCGGTTACTGAAGATGCTTTTGCAGATATTTTAAAATTATAAAACTTACATTTTTCAAAAAGCCTTACATTTTTCAATGCACTTTCTACCATAGCATTTACTATGCTGCCCCCATTTTTTCTCAAAATCCTTTTATCTATAGAACCAGAATTAACTCCAATTCTAATAGCTGCTTCTTTTTGCTTTGCTTTCTCTATAATCTTAGCAACTCTATCGTTTCCCCCAATGTTGCCAGGATTTATTCTTATACAATCTATTTCTGCATTAAAGCAATCAATCGCAAGATTGTAATCAAATTGTATATCTGCTACTAATGGAACAGAAAATATCTTTTCATTTATTAAAGATTTTAAGCGACTGATTGATTTTTTTTCAGGAACTGCAATTCTTATTAGCTCGCATCCATTATTTATTAACTCATTAACTTCAGCTCTTACTTTTTCTGGCTCTTCCAATTTACTCTTTAGCATAGATTGAACTACTATAGGATTTTGGCCACCTATTTTTAAATTGCCAACTTTTATAACCCTTGTTTTTCTTCTCTTTATTAACATTTGTATATAGATGTTTATATACTTTTACATATTTTGAAGATTAAATGGACTTATTATATCAAATATAAAACCTACAGCCAGTAAAGAAACTAAGATAACTATACCTATCTTGTTATATATCTCCAGAAATTTTTTTGAAACAGGTCTCCTTCTGATAGCTTCTACTAGTAATATAGCTACATGACCACCATCTAGAGGAAGAATTGGAATTAAATTTCCAAAAGCCAGCAGCAGAGAAACCAATGCCACAAAAAGAATAAAATTCTGAAAACCCATTGAAGCTGATTGCTGAAATATGCTTATTACTCCAACCGGAGAAACAGGTCTTGCTTCTGCAAAAGATAACTTTCCGGAAAATAACATACCAAATAGCTCTATATAAGACTTAGTTATTTGCCAGGTCATAACAAAGCTCCCTTTTACTATTTCAAGAAAACCCAGCTTCTTTTTTACAACTTTAGGACTTATACCTAAAAACCCTTCTCCTTCTACATTATCTAATTTTGTTTTTATTTTTAACTCCTGGCCGTTTCGTATAACAGTATAAGTTACTTTTTTGCCAGGGTTATTTTTAGTTAAACTTGAAAATTTATCCCAGCCTTCTATCCTATTATCATCCAGGGCAATAACTCTATCTCCAACTTTAAAGCCGTTTATATCTGCTGGTGAATCAGGTTGAACATAATCAATAACATTTACGGGTGCAAACACTCCCATGCTCAAAAAAATCCCAATTAAAATTACAGCAAATACGGCATTCATACCCACTCCGCCAACGGTAGTCAACAGTTTACTGCCGAACGGCTTGTTACAAAATGCTTTATCTTTTTTATCTTCAGGGATATGCTCATTTCTATCCAGGCCCAATATTTTATTATACCCACCTAATAGAAAAGCACTAATGCCGTAAGTAGTACCACCCCTGGATTTAAACTTTATCAGTTTTGGACCAAAACCTATAAAAAATTCTTCTACATATATTCCGCTAACCTTAGCAAATAAAAAATGACCGGTCTCATGTACAAGTATTATTAATGAGAATCCTAATATAGCTAAAATATATTGAAAAAAAACATTCAAATTTTCCATAAGGTTAATTATAATCTACCAAATCTTCTGTCCCTTTTTTGATAATCATAGATAGCTTTTAGGAACTTTCTCCTATCAAAATCAGGCCATAATGTCTTTGTAAAGTAAAGTTCAGTATAAGCAATTTGCCATAACAAAAAATTACTTACTCTATACTCACCACTTGTTCTTATTAACAAATCAGGGTCAGGACAGTTTTTCGTATATAAAAAATCAGATAAAATATTTTCGTCTAACTTTTCTATTTTAAGTCTGCCTTCTCTGACAGCATCATAAATTTTTTTAGCTGCATTTACTATTTCTTTCCTTGATCCATAATTTAATGCTATGTTTAAAACAAGCTTTTTATTATTTTTAGTTTTAAATTCTGCATCTTCAAAAGACTTAAAAACTTTTGGTGGGATTGATTGCCTTTTACCTATCAGTACAAGTTTTATACCATTCTTATTTAAAGTATTTAGCTCCCTGCTTAGAGTTTCTACGAATAGATTCATTAAATCGTTAACTTCATTCCTGGGTCTTTGCCAGTTTTCACTGGAAAATGAGTAAACAGTTAAATACTTTATTCCTAATTTTATACTTGTTATAACTATATCTTTAAGTATTTTAGATCCTGCTCTATGACCAGCAATTCTGGGAAGTTTTCTCTTCGCTGCCCATCTTCCATTTCCATCCATAATAATTGCCACATGAACAGGAATATCTTTTTTCTTAAGTTCTCCAATAGTTGGGTCTTTTATAGAAGCTTTAAGAGAAGAAATAAAATTCAATATAGACTACCTACACTTCCATAATTTCCTTTTCTTTTTGAGATAATGACTTATTAATTTCATCTATATACTCATCGGTTGTCTCCTGAATATGTTTTTGCAGATCCCTGAGATCATCTTCTGTAATCTCACTACTGCTTTCCATTTTTTTAGCTCTATCATTTTCTTCTCTCCTGATATTCCTGATTGCTATTCTCCCATCTTCAGAAATTTTTTTCACCAATTTAACTAATTCTTTTCTTCTCTCTTCATTTAGTGTTGGGATAATAAGCCTGATAACTTTTCCATCGTTATTAGGAGTAATTCCTAAATCAGAAGTTAAAATCTGTCTTTCAATTTCTTTCAAAAGTTTTGGCTCATACGGTGAGATAACTATAACCCTTGGCTCAGGTATGCTTATACTTGCAATGTGCTTAAGCAGAGTTTTACTACCATAATAATCAATATATATCCTATCCAGCAAAGAAACAGAAGCTCTACCTGTTCTGATAGTATTAAACTCATGCTGTATTTTTTCCACCGTCAGCTTCATTTTATTACTTGCATCCAAAAGTAACTTATCCTTAATTTTAATCACTCCTTTACTACTATTGTTCCTATCTCTTTTCCCATCACAGCACCTTTTATATTCCCTGATTTAGTAATATTAAAAACTACAATAGGTAAATTATTTTCCATACACAATGAACTAGCAGTAGGATCTAAGATCTTTAGATCCTTTTTTATTACATCAAGATAAGTAAGTTTTGTAAACCTCTTAGCCTCTTTAAACTTCACAGGGTCTTTATCATATACTCCATCCACCTTAGTAGCCTTAAAAATTACCTGTGCATTTATTTCCAGTGCCCTGAGAGCAGCAGCTGTGTCAGTAGTAAAATAAGGATTTCCAGTTCCTCCTGCAAATATTACTACCCTCCTTTTTTCCAGGTGTCTTATAGCTCTCCTTCTTATAAACGGCTCGGCAATTTCCCGCATAGAAATAGAAGTTTGAACTCTGCTCATAACTCCCTTTTTTTCAAGAGCCCCCTGAAGTCCCAAAGCATTCATTACAGTCGCTAACATTCCAATATAATCAGCAGTAGCTCTGTCCATTCCTCTTGCATTTGCTGAAACTCCTCTCCAAAAATTACCTCCTCCTATCACTACTGCTACTTCCACTTTCATATCAACTACTTCTTTAATCTGATCAGCAACATCTTCCATAACTTTAGGGTCTATTCCATATCTTGACTCACCTAATAAAGCCTCACCGCTAATTTTTAACAGAACCCTGCTGTATTTTGGCTTTAACATCTCCTGCTAACCTTCTTCTCCAAGAACATATATAGTAAATCTTTTAATTACTATGTTCTCTCCTATTTTAGCTATGTTTTGTTTTACTAATTCTCCAACTGTTATATCATTATCCTTCACATATGGTTGTTCCAACAGACAATTTTCCACATAAAATTTTTTTAATTTACCCTCAGCAATCCTGTCTAATATATTTTCAGGCTTACCCTCATTTAGGGCTTGCTTCTTATATATATCTTTCTCTTTTCTAATTACCTCATCTGGTACATCTTCTACTAAAACATACGTAGGCGCAGAAGCTGCAATATGAAGAGCAACATTATGTACAAATTCTTTAAACATTTTATTCCTGGCAACAAAATCAGTTTCACAATTAATTTCTACCAATACCCCAATTTTAGAACCTATATGAATATAACTATCAATAATTCCTTCTTTAGTAGGTCTTAAAGATTTTTTAGAAGCTTTAGCTAATCCTTTTTCTCTTAATATTTTTTCAGCTTTTTCCATATCTCCATTACTCTCAACCAGAGCCTCCTTGCAGTCCATCATGCCTACTCCACTTTTTTCTCTCAATTTTTTAACTAATTCTGCCTTTATATTACCCATATTCTTTTCCTTTCTAAAGTCAAACCCATACGTTATCTTCTGGTAAATCTTCTAAATTATTCTCAGGTATCTCCTTCTCCATTTTCTTTGCTTCCTTTTCCTCTGGACTTTTTTCCACTTTAATTTTTTGTTCTTTTCCAGCTTTTACAGCATTACATATTACACCTGTGATTAAATCACAGGAACGAATTGCATCATCATTGCCTGGAATAATATAATCTATCTTATCAGGATCACAATTGGTATCAGTAATTGCTACAACTGGTATATTTAATTTTATCGCCTCATTAACTGCAATTTCCTCTTTATGTGGGTCAACAACATATAAAACATCAGGGACTCTTTTCATATACCTTATTCCACCAATATTATAAAGTAATTTTTCATATTCCTTTTTTATTCCTAATACTTCTTTTTTAGGCAATTTTTCAAATATGCCAGAATTCTCCATTTCTTCTATTTCATTCAATCTCTTAGAACGTTTGTTGATAGTTTCAAAATTTGTAAGTGTTCCACCCAGCCACCTGTTTCGGACATAAGGCATTTCACACTCCTTCGCATAATTTTCAATTATATCCTGCGTTTGCTTTTTAGTTCCTACAAATAAAACAATCCCATCTTCACTTACTACTTTTTTCACATACTCATAAGCATCAATTATTAACTGCAAAGTTTGTTGAAGATCTATTATATATATACCATTTTTCTCCGAATGTATATATCTTTTCATTTTGGGATTCCATCTTCTGGTTTGGTGGCCAAAATGAACACCAGCTTCTAAAAGTTCCTTCATTGTCACAATACTCAAAATCATACCTCCTCAAACTTATGGTTATTCCTCCACCACTTTAGCCATAATCTTAAATCACCATAATACTAGAAGTGGTGTGTGTAATTTCAACGAACAAGTTTAACATAATCTAAATTTTTGGGCAAACATGTTTTGTATTAAAACCTACGACTATCCTTATTTATTCAAAACATTAACTGGCTCTAGGGTGGAACCGGTCGTAATCTTTCTTTAACTTTTTAATGTTTAAGTGAGTATATATTTGAGTGGTAGAAATACTCTTATGTCCAAGAAGTTCTTGTACTTCTCTTATTCCTGCTCCTTCTTGTAACAAGTGTGTAGCAAAACTATGTCTTATGCTATGGGGAGTAATATTTTTCTCAATACCTGCCTTTTTCATACTTTTTTTAACAATAGTTCTCATACTTCTAGTTGATAGCTTACTTCCAAATTTATTTAAAAATAAATGGTCATTATCAATACACTTATTATGATTTATGTTAAATATAAATTTATTTCTTATTTTTAAATATTTGTTTATCCACAGTAATGCATTCTGGTTTAAATATACTACTCTTTGTCTTCTCCCTTTACCAATGACATTTATCTCTTTATTTTTCAAATCTACATCTTTTACCAGTATTCCTGCTACCTCACTTATTCTGGTTCCAGTAGAATAAATCAACTCTATCAAAGTACGGTTTCTGATTGTGAGTTCATCAACAGGCTTAATACTTTCAAACAGCCGCTCAATCTCCTTCTGAGAAAGAAAAGAATAAAACCTATAATGCTTTTTAGGGACATTAGCTAGTTGAGTTAATTGAATATTTGTATATTGGTTATTTTCCAGGAACCTAAAAAAATTAATGAGCGAAGAATATTTTCTAATAATAGTAGCGTTAGAATATTTAAAATTATCTAAATACTTAAAATATTTCCTAAAAGAATCTAAATTTATTTCAGAGGTTTTTATAGTACTTAGATTTTTTATATAATTTATAAAATGAAGTATATCTCTCCTGTAAGCGTTTATAGTATTTATAGATAAATTTTTTTCATATCTTAAATATTTTATATATAATTCTAAACTATTTCCTGAGTCCATCTTTATATGTAATCACTCTCTATATCTTTCATCTTCTTTTTTATTTTTTCCCGCTTATTTAAAATTAAGTCTAAACTAATAATTGTCTCATAATTTTCTATCTTTTCAGGTTCGAAGTTATAGGTTTTAGCTCTATTAAAATAATCTTTTAAACTTTGAATCATATCTATCATAAAATTTCTGATTTTGTCTGATCTGTAATCAATTTTTAAATTATCCTTAGATATTTCATCCAGTATTATATTTAATTTATAAAATACATCTTCTAAAACAGTATTAACCTTTTTAAAATTTAATTTCTTCTTTAATGTAAGACTTTTAATTATCTTTTTTAGATCTCTATTAATAATATTATCATATTTGTATAACGCATAACCTAATGGGTTTTTAGGTCTCTCAATTTTCTTCCTTTTAAATAATCTCATTTTCTTCTCCTTATTTTCTCTTTCTTTATTAACCTCACTACCATTAAGAAATCTATTTAATTAAAACTATATAAATTTAAATATTTTTACTCGTATCATAATTATATACATTACCCATATAATAACAATAATTACTAAAAAATTGAGATGACGAATTGCTAAAACAATAAAACATTATAATTGATATAGACATCTTTAAATAAATATGAAATTTAAAATATTTTTTTATATTTACCAAAACTCTTTTCCTCAACCAACTGCTTTAGCTCCAGGTCTGCCAATATTCCGAGAACCTCTTTAATTCCATACCCAGTAAATTTTACTATCTCTTCCAAACTTTTTGGTTTATATCCTATAAACTCATAAATTCTCTTATGATCAACATCTAAACTATTATCAATATTATTAGGATTATTACTAATCTCATCAACCTTACCTTCAGGTGCATCTACATTTAATTTTCTCTTTTTATCAATTTCATAACATACTCCAAAATACTGGCTGAATTCTTCTAATATATCATCTATATCTTCTACTAATTTTGCACCACTTTTTATAAGCCTGTGGCATCCCCTACTTTCAGAACTAAAAATATTCCCAGGTACTGCAAAAACTTCTCTATTCTGTTTTAATGCAATCTCACTTGTTATTATAGCACCACTTCTTTCACCTGCTTCCACAACAACTACTCCATTGCTGAGACCGCTAATTATTCTGTTACGAGAGGGGAAATTAGATTTTAGAGGAGGAGTTTTAGGAAAAAATTCTGATACTAAACTTCCATTTTTAGTAATATCCTTATACAAATACCTATTTTCAGGAGGATACACAACATCTATACCACATCCCAATACTCCTATACTGCCGCCTTCTTCTTCCAATGCTGCCCTCTGGGCATAGCTATCAATTCCTAACGCCATGCCACTAACAACAGTTATTCCAATTTTAGATAATTGTTTGCTTATATATTCCGCTGCCTCTATTCCGTAAGCAGTACATTTTCTTGTACCTACTACTGCTACATTAAACTTTGCTTTTCTTATTTTTTCCCCTTTTAAAAATAAAATAGGTGGAGGAAAATATATCTCCTTTAAAATATCTGGATAACTTTCATCAGAAATATTTAAAACACTAATATCATTTTTCAGTAAAAAATCCATTACTGAATTAAAATTATTATCACCACTTTCTCTCTGATTAATATTTTCTAAGCCAAAATCCAGGTTCAATTTAAGAGTCTTGTTACTACTAAAAAAATTTAGAGTTTTATAAATATTGCATTTATTTCTCTTAAAGACATCTATAAATTTAGAAGGCTTAACTTTATATTCTGATAATAGATATAAAATTTTTTTGCTTATTTTATTTATACTTGCCATAACCAAGACTACTAAAGTCATAATTAACTCTATACTGTAGTGCTTCTAATAAATGTTGATTCCTGATAATTTCACTTTCATCTAAGTCAGCTATAGTCTGTGCTACTTTTAATATACTTACCATTCCTCTGGCAGTTAAATTATATTTTTCTGAAATTTTTGATAGCAAATTCCTGACTTCTTTATTGTCTTCCAGCCAATGGTTTACCATGCGTGATCCTGATTCTGAATTATATTTAATTTTTTTTCCTTTATATCTTTTTTGTTGTATTTCAATACATCTTCTTACCCGTTTCTTAATTTCCAATGAACTCTCTCCAGGATTTGCGTCTATAAAATCATTCTCCTTTAATCTAGGAACATTAACTCTCATATCAATCCTGTCCACTATTGGTCCAGAAAGATTCTTCCAGAACTTTCTGATTTCTCTGAAGCTGCAGACACATTTTTTCTTATCATCTCCGAAATATCCGCAATAGCAGGGATTAGTAGCTACAATAAGCATAAAACTGCAGGGAAAACAATATGATGCATTATTTCTTGTTATAACTACTCTTTTATTTTCTAAAGGCTGCCTTAAATCTTCTATGAGATTTTTAGGAAACTGTGAAAACTCATCTAAAAACAACACTCCTCTATGAGACAGGCTTATTGCACCAGGTTTAGGATTTTTTCCTCCTCCTATTAAACCTATTCTACTTATGGTATGATGAGGATTTCTAAAAGGTCTTTTTTGTATTAATTCTCCACTATACTTTTTATATAAGCTATAAATTTTAGTTACTTCTATACATTCGGGTAAACTCAACTGTGGCATAATAGTTATAGCTCTTTGAGCTAACATTGTTTTACCTGCTCCTGGAGGCCCAATTAGCATTATGTTATGCATACCGCTTACTGCAATCTCAAGAGCACGTTTAGCCTTAAGCTGACCTTTTACATCTTCAAAATCATAATTATAACAGTTATTGCTATACAAAATTTTATTACCATTACTTTTGTAAACATATTTCTCCAGGTCGCTACTGTTACATAGTATTTTTACTACCTCATTTAAATTTCTACCTGGCACAATATTAATGTTTTTGATTAAAGAAGCCTGGTGTGCAATTTTTTGTGGAACAAAAAAGTAGTTTTCCCCTATACTTACCGCTTTTTCCGTCATAGAAATTATTCCTTTAATTGGATTTATATTTCCATCCAGCGATAGCTCTCCTATAAAGCAGGACATATCAAATAATTTACTGCTAATCTGTCGGCTTACTGCAAGTATTGAGAGAGCTATAGGCAAATCATAAAAAGCACCTTCCTTTTTTATATCAGCCGGAGAAAGATTAACAATTATCCTTTTTAATGGAAATTTGAAGCCGCTATTAATAATAGCAGCTCT
>Ga0209121_10000599_pt1 | contig 38058 bp, 32 predicted proteins | sample Cruoilmetagenom3_FD_187292 | JGI IMG/M metagenome (GOLD analysis project Ga0209121, IMG submission 187292) | Oil polluted marine microbial communities from Coal Oil Point, Santa Barbara, California, USA - Sample 3 (SPAdes) (version 2) | ecosystem: Environmental > Aquatic > Marine > Oil seeps ... | reverse complement strand
TCTGCAATTGGCAACCGGCTCGGAAGTATCGGTTGCGTTAAATGCCGCCGAAGCTCTTGCAAAAGAAAATATCGCCGCCCAGGTTATCAGCATGCCCTGCTGGGAGCTGTTTGAAAAGCAAAGTCAAAAATACAAAGATTCTGTCATTCCGCCAGACGTGACGGCCAGGGTCGCAGTCGAGGCCGGCGTCGAGCAGGGCTGGCACAAATACACAGGTGACAAAGGCATCTTCGTCGGCGTCTCGACCTTCGGCGCATCCGCCCCGGCAAAAGTCTGCTTCGAGAAGTACGGCATCACAGCGGAAAACGTGGTCAAGGCCGCGAAGAAATCGATGGCTAATTCCGATTGACTTCCACGGCCTTTCGGGCATAATAATGCAAAGACATCCTTCACGGCGACGGGTTGCTTACAGAAGTAAGACCGCCGCCTTTTTTTGTAACGAAACCATGATAAGGAGCAATGAAATGAAATCGAAACATAGTATTGCAATGACGGTCGCAGCAGTGGTTTTGTGCCTCGCGGGCGGCGAAGTTCTTGGGAATGAATCGGGACCGATGAAGCTGCCGGGGGCGCGAGCTGTGATTGACGCCGGGCGGTATCGAACGATTCAGGCGGCGATAGATGCGCTGCCGGATGAGGGCGGAGTTGTGCGTTTGCCGCCGGGGACGTTTGAGATAAGCGAGCCTTTAAAAGTAGCGGTTGGCGATGTTCTGATTGAAGGAACCGGCACAGCCACACACATCAAGAACGTCAACACCAATGGCAAGAGCGCGCTGATCATCCAGCACTCAAGCGGCGGCGACAATCGAAAGGCCGAGCTGTGGCGGATTCAGTTGGCGGACTTCCGTATAACCGGCAACGAAAAGAGCGGCCACGGCATCGATGCCCGCCGGATAAACGAAATCTTTATTGACGGCGTGACTGTCAGCTATCACGGCGGCGACGGCATTAAGCTGTATTTCTGCTACGAGGACCCGCGAATCTGCAATTCGCTGATAACCTATAACAAAAAGACGGGACTCAACGCTTTTGGCTGTCACGATGTCGTCGTTTCGGCGAACCAGTTCGAGGAGAACCACGATGCCCTCAGGTTTATCGATGGCTTCAATCTTTGCATGACGGGCAACTGCCTTGACGACCATCTCGGCGACGGTGTCGTTATCGAAAATACCTACGGCTCGGTCGTCTCCGGTAATATGATCGAGGAATGCAACGGCACGGCCATAGTGCTCGACCGCGACTGCTACGGCATAGCGCTGAGCGCCAACGTGATTGCACACGATGCTTCCGGCGGAATTGCCCTGCGGGATGCTCACGGCTGCACCGTCAGCGCCAACGCCTTTACAATCATGGGCAAAAACGCCCTGAACATCGGGCCGGCTTCCGGGCGCATCACTGTGACGGGCAACAATTTCTCCAACAGCTACATCGGCGCCGACAAGGTCAAGCGGGGGACAAATGACCTGGCGGCGGCCGGGGTGGTTTTGAATGGCACATCCGGCGTCGCCGTGACGGGCAACCTGTTTTCCGGTTTGAGACCGAGCGCGCTGAGCCTCGAAGGCCCGGCGACTAAACACGTGCTGTTTTCGGATAATGTTTTTGTCGATACGACCGGGGACCACAAAAAATTAGAGGCATCATTGGTCAGAGACAATCTGGAAGATGAATAAGGAGCGATAATGAAGCTGATAAATATACTGTTAACGATGCTTTTGGTTGGTGCGGCAGTTGTAAAGGCACGGGCAGACGGACCGGTGTATCCGGGTGCTGAATGGAAAACAAGAACGCCCAAACAGGTCGGTCTGGATGCAAAGAAGCTCAAAGAACTGAGCGAATACGCCGGCGGATTCGGCTGCGTAGTGCGGCATGGATATATGGTATATACATGGGGCGATGCCGGCAAACGAAAAGACGTCGCCTCGGCGGCAAAACCTCTTTACTCACACTTTCTTTTCAAGGCCGTTGAGGACGGCAGGATCTCCAGTTTCGACGAGCGTCTCAGCAAATGGGAGCCGCGACTGAACCGGATAAATAAAAATCTCGGCTATAAGGACAGCAACATCAGTTGGCGGCATTGTGCCAACCAGATATCGTGCTACGGCCTGGCCGAAGCCCCGGGGACGGCTTACGCCTACAATGACTGGCAGATGGCGTTATTTTGGGATACGTTGTTTAAGAAGGTCTACGGCGCGAACTTCGAAACGGTGGACGCCGAGGTTTTTCATCCGATGCTGACCGATCAGATTCAGTGTCAGGATAATCCGACGTTCATGGCCTTCGGCGTCAAGGACCGGGCGGGCCGGCTGGCGATTTCGCCTCGTGATTTTGCCCGTTTCGGATTGTTGTATTTGCGAAAAGGCAAGTGGAAAAACAAGCAGCTCATCAGTCGCGAACATGCAATTATGGCGGTCGCGAGCTCTTTGCCCAATTCAATTCCGCGGGCGGGCAAGCAAGCGGCGGATATGATACCTCAGCAGCGATCGATAGGCTCGAAGAACATACCGGACAATCAGTGTGACCACGCCGGCAGCTATAGCTGGCTCTGGTGGACAAACGGTGTCGGCCGGGACGGCGCGCGGCATTGGCCGGATGTGCCCGTTGACGCTTACGGCTGCTTCGGTCACGGCGGATTGCGTGCGATGGTTGTTTTGCCGGGCCTGGATACGATTATAAGCTGGAACGATACCAAAATCCGCGGTGCCGAAATGGAGAACCACGTGTTGAGGCTGTTGGTAGAAAGCCATCCCCAAGCTCCGCTTGAGGCTGCCACCCAACACACCAGGGACTTCGGCAACAGAGCCACAGTCACGTGGGAATATTTGGAATGGAGCATCGAGTGCTCCCTTGATTCAGGCAATCCTTTCGACGTTTCGGCAAGGGTGACTTTTACCCACGCCGGCACCGGTCAAAAACGCGTGACCGAGATGTTCTACGATGGTGACGATGCATGGCGATTTCGCTTCACCGGAACTCGAACAGGCAAGTGGACTTTCGAGACGTCAAGTGAAGTGTCTGAGCTAAATGGTCACACCGGCGCGGTGACTGTTGCGGAGAATCCCAGTCGAAATATCAAAGGCTTTCTGACACACGTGGGCAATAAATATGCAATCCAGGTAAAAGATGACAAGGATTTGCGAGGATACCTGTTCAACGCCTATATGAGCAGGGTCAGGCATCCGGCTTATCTGGACGACTTTGGCGCCGATTTGCAGCAGGTTCAGACAAAGGCCGGAGCCTGCTTAAAGGATGCCCTGGCTAACGGATTTGAGATTGTCTTTGTGCATGTCAACAACAACTGGTTCAAGCTCGGGGTCAGAGAGCACAACAAGCACAACAGTGAGAATCCGGACCCGCTGGCATTCCGGGTGCTGGAAAAGATTATCAAGACAATCCACGCATCGGGCGGCCGAGTTCACATCTGGGCATGGGGAGATGAGTCGCGTAAGTGGACGCCGAAGGGTGTTCCCGGCGGTATAAACGGTAAAGCAGACAGGCGCTTGCAGCGTTATATAGCTGCGAGGCTTGGCCCTTTAGCAGGCTGGACTATGGGATATGGATTCGATCTGCATGAGTGGACAAACACCGGGCAGTTGAATAACTGGGCGGTGTATATGCACGAGCATTTCGGCTTCCAGCATCTGTTGTGTGCGAGGGGACATCTGCTCAAAGGGCCTTTCAACCTCAACTCATACGATGGATTCGGGCGGAATGTGGCGCTGACGGCAACGGCACACGGACCGGCTGACTACCAGGAAATTGCCGAAGACATGGATGGCGATTTGGCACGGCCTCATTTGTACGAGGAAAGGCACAGCTACAAGCGCGACGGCTTTAACCTTGACATGGATGGGACGCGGAGACTGCTGTGGTGGGAATCGATGGCCGGCGGCATGGGTGGCTTCTACGGTTTCTATCCCGATAGTCCTTACCCGTATCCGAATCCGGAGCAACTGCGAACACACTACACGTTTTGGCATACGAACAATCGCTTCAGGCTGGATATGCATAGAGCCAACAATCTTAGTAATAGTGCCCGTGTTCTGTCGGTTCCCTCAAAGCTTCACTGCGTTTTCTACGGCGAAAACGCTTCGTCGATTCACATGGATTTGTCCGGAATGACGAGCGCGCAGCCCGCAATTGCCGTGGATACGAAAAAGCAGTACAAGGAAATCAAAATCGGAACGCTTAGCGCCAAAGAGCACCTCTGGAAGACCCCGTATCGCTCCGACTGGGCGATTGCCGTTGGCGACTTCGATAAGGCCGGCCCAGCCGCGAAGCTGCAAGACTCGGCCGGACAGATCATTGCAGACCCGGAGCATTCGCAGTGGCTCAAACGCAGTGACGGCAGGCCGTTCTTTATGTGCGGGCCGGGTGACCCGGAGGATTTTCTCTATCGCGGCACGCTAAGGCCGGATGGAACCCGCACCGGCGACCAGTCGGATTTGATCGACAAAATGAAGGGAACCGGGGCCAACTGTATTTACTTAATGGCGATACGCTCGCACGGCGGCGACGGCGACAAAACGCATAATCCGTTTATCAATCATGACGTGTCAAAAGGCATAGATCCCGACGTGCTTGATCAATGGGAAACTTGGTTTACCGAAATGGATAAGCGCAATATTGTCATTTATCTTTTTCTCTACGACGACAGTGCGCGGGTTTGGAGGACTGGTGACAGGGTGGGTGAAGAAGAAAAGAATTTTATCCACACGCTCGTGAACCGGTTCGAGCATCATAGGAATCTGATATGGTGCATCGCAGAGGAATATCAGGAGGCGTTAAGCGCCAAACGGGTGAAAAATATTGCCGCGGAAATCCGCTCCGCCGACGATCACAACCATGTTATCGCCGTGCACAAGCTTAACGGTCTGGATTTCTCGGAGTTCGCTGATGAGCCGAACATCGACCAGTTTGCGATTCAGTATAACGTCGAGACTGCCGAAGAGCTGCATACAGGAATCGTTAAGGCATGGAAGGACGCCAGAGGCAAATACAACCTTAATCTGTCGGAAGCAGCCGATTGGGGAACTGGTGCCGAATTGCGGAAGAAGTGCTGGGCGTGCGCGATGGGCGGAGCATACGTGATGATTTTAGGGATGGATATCGCCACGACGGCCAAAAGCGACCTTCAAGACTGCGGACGGCTGGTGCGTTTTTTCGAGTCAACCGATTTTCAACAGTTCTCGCCACACGATGAGCTTGGATTCGCCGGAACGCAATACGTGCTGGCCCGGCCGGGCAGAAGCTATATCGCGTACGCATCGAAATTGCAGGGTAAAATTGGCTTGAAAAAGATGCGGGCGGGGGGGTATAAATTACGTTGGTTCGATTGTGCAACGGGCAGCGAGGTCATAAAGGAAAACGTAACCGTTGCCGCCGGCGATCGAAGCTGGAACAAACCGGGCGGTATAGGAAACGAATTGGCAGTTTATATCGAACGTGTCGGGGGATTATGAAAGGAATCCGATGGACGATGTTCAAATTTTCACGACGCCGATTCTGGATGGTATTAAAATCAGGCAGTACAAGGGGATTGTGATTGTGCGGAACGTTCGGGCGATCAACATTATCCGTGATTTCTTTACTCATTTTCGCGATATCTTCGGCGGACGGTCGGAGTCATATCAGGAAGTGATGAAGGATATGCAGGACGATGTGATTGCTGAAGCAAAGGACGAGGCGAGAAAGTTGGGAGCCAATGCCATTATCGGCTTCGCCCTGGATTACGATAACGTTGGCTCCAAGAACAAATCGCTGCTGATGGCGTCGGCCAAAGGCACTGCGGTAGTGGTCGAATGAATCTCCTCGAACGCCTGAGAAGAAAAGTCACAGGTGATGCAAATGAGAAACAAAAACTTCGTTTTGACGATGATTGGCATTCTCAGCGCGGTGCTTGTGTGTTTAGCCGTTTATTTCTCGAGCCCGCCGGAGAAGTCCGAGCCGCCCGCCGCGGTTTCGGTGTGCCGGCTGTCTGATATAGCGCTGCAACCACTATCGGTCGATGTGCCGCAGCCTGAATTTAGCCAAATAACATCTATGGTCGATCCCAACCATGCGATGACTCCGGCCGATCCCAACCAGGCAATGACCCCGGCCGAGCCCAACCAGGTGACATCTCAGGCGGCTGCCGTAAAAGACACTTTCAAGGATGAGCCCGAGGCGCATGCTCTCTACGAAAAGATGATTGAGACTATGCGAAACGCCGAAAGCCTTTCTTATAAAGGCGATTGCGGCAATTGCAACTACACGATCTGGATGAAGAAACCCAACTACTTTCGCGTGGAGACCGTCAATAGGCAAGGCGTCGAGTGCGGTACGCTTGTCGGCGATGGCGATCATCTCTGGATTTATTGGCCGTCAGATCGTCCACATTTTTCCAGTGAGGACAGGGCCAGCTATGAAAAAAAAACCGCATCGAAAGTCTATATGAAAGAAGCAACTCCCATAGGACGGCACTCAATTGGACATAAGACGGGTTTGCTGGGTGCTGGAATGGGTATGACAATAATCGATCCGAGCACCTTTCACGGCTATACGGATTCTCTTCACCCCTATCTGGACGGCGTCAGAGGCTGGGAAATAGAGAGCATCAAAGGGCATGAGTGTGACGTTATTGAAGTCAGCTTCATGAAGCGTCAGCGGATTTGGTACATTTGGCTTTCCAAACAGGACCATCTTCCTCGGAAATTGAAGGAAGTAGTTCGCGTGGCACGCCCGATCATCGGGTATGAATACTGGTCAGACGTGACTATCAATGCGGAAATACCGGATGAGAAATTTGTCTGGTCACCGCCGGCCGGCTGGCAGCAATGGACACTGCCCGATATTGACGAAAAGCTTCTCAAGCCGGGCGCCGAAGCGCCCGATTTCGAACTGCTTTTGGCGGACGAAACCACGGTCAAACTCTCGGATTATCGCGGCAAGATTGTCTGGTTCTATATCTGGCGGGCGGGGTGACCGGCCTGCCGGGAGGAGATGCGTCATCTCCAGACACTCTCTGAAAAGTATAAAGACGAAGGCCTGGTGATTCTCGGCTTCAACTGTGCGGACGACAAACAGATTGCACTGGATTTTATGCGTGAAAATTCGGCGACGTTCCCGAGCGTTCTGGATTCCTCCGACGCCGCTGTAAAGATTGGATTTTACGGTTATCAAATGAGCGGCGTGCCGCTGAATTACATCATCGATCCGGAGGGAAAGATTGTCGACGCCTGGTACGGTTACGAGGAAGGCCATAAACAAGCGCTTGCGGCTCTGGAAAAGGCAGGGCTTAAACTGGAAGGTCAGTAAGAATGAAGAATTTGTTTGCGGACAGTATGGCCACAACTCACAAGTCGTTCATCAGGGAAATTTTGAAGGTGACCCTGGATAGCAATGTCATATCATTCGCCGGTGGTTTGCCGAATCCTAAGTTGTTTCCGGTCAAAGAGCTTGCCGATGCGTGCCTGAAAGTTTTGCAGGAGGACGGCGAAAATGTTCTTCAGTACAGTACGACCGAGGGCTATCTGCCTTTGAGGGAGTATATCGCCGAGCGATATTTTGTAAAAAGGGGATAAAGCGACTGGCTAAGGTTATAAAAAAAGTCTTGGCGGAAAACAAATAGACCGGATTTTAAAGATGACATAGAAGGAAAACATTTTGTACACCATAAAGGATATTCTAAGAATTGAAGTAGCGCCTGCGTTAGGATGTACCGAGCCTGCCGCTGTGGCATTATGTACAGCGGCTGCCGGCTCTTTGTTATCAGGCAAAGAGCTGAAATCAATGGAGTTATGGGTGGATCCGGGGATCTACAAGAACGCTTTTGCCGTGGCAATTCCGGGTGCTAAGGGGGCAATTGGAATAGACTGGGCGGCAGCGCTGGGATTTTATGGCGGTGATCCCGAATTGAAACTGGAAGTTCTCGAGCCGATAGACAGCGATTCTATGGAGATGGCTCAGAGTCTTATTAACACCGGCAATGTGAGAATTAATCTGTTGAAGGACAGGGAGGGAATCTACATCAAGTCAAAACTGACTACCGCTGACGAAGTGGCGGAAGCAGTAATCGAAGGAGCACATGATAATCTTACAAGTCTGAGATATAACGGAGTGCCTGTACGGAATCATCCTCTGTCTTCAAGATCGATGAAAAATCACAGTGCGATTCACAGGTTGGAAGAATTTCTCAGAAGCCGAACATTGGCCGAATTGCTCGCCCTTCTCGAAGATATGGACGATGAAGACTTCGACTTTGTTATGCAGGGAGTAAGATACAACTTAGAGTTATCAAAACACGGCCTGGCTTTTGGCGATGGCCTTGCTGTAGGCAAGACGCTGGAGCTGTTAGTTGAAAAGGGATTGATTAAAAAAGATATGATACTGGAAGCCAGAATCTTGACTTCTTCGGCGTGTGATGCGAGAATGTCAGGTGTGAAGTTGCCGGCGATGAGTTCCGCCGGCAGCGGCAATCATGGCCTGACAGCTATTTTGCCTATTTGGGCGGTAAAGGATCATGTGAAGCATTCGGACCGGAAAGACGTTCTAAGGGCGATTGCTCTGAGTCATATCATAACGGGCTATGTTAAATCACATACCGGCAGGTTATCTGCCGTGTGTGGTTGTTCAGTCGCGGCAGGTGCCGGAGCCGCTGCGGGGACGGCCTATCTCATGGGAGGGGATTTACACCATATTGCAAGTGCAATAAAAAACTTGATCGGGGACCTGGCGGGTGTTATTTGTGATGGGGCAAAAGCCGGTTGTGCTCTTAAATTGGCAACGGCCGCGGGTACGGCAGTCCAATCGGCACTTTTCTCACTACATGGAGTCAATGTTAAGGAAAGTGATGGCATAATTGATTCTACACCTGAGCAAACGCTGAGAAATATGGGGCAAATCAGTACCCAGGGAATGATCGAGACCGACAGAATTGTACTCCAGATAATGGTGGAAAAACAATTTGGCGATTACAGAAAGTGAGGTGAAGGTTATGGATAAGCTTTATGAAGATTCGGAGACGGGCTGCTGCCCGAGATTCGATCCTGAGCCGTGGGATGAAAAAGAAGTGACGTTTCAGGATAAATTATTTGTCAAGGATTACGTCAGGAGTGTCTTTCACATCCCGCTGAACTTCGGTAAGGTAATGGTCAGGAACATGGAGCAGATTCAGAAGGCCGGTGCCCTCGTGCCGACGCCCGTGATGCTCTCGGATGAGAAGTCTCTCTGGGGCAGCGATCTCTATATCGCAGTCGCAAAGGATGTACCGGGAGCGACGATGGCGAGGATATCAGGGACTTTTTTAACGAAGGTTTTCGAGGGACCGTACAAGGACGCCGGCAAGTGGGCGCAACAAATGAAGACCTACGTAAAATCGAAGGCCAAAGAGATTCGGAAGATGTACTTTTTCTATACGACCTGCCCGAAATGCGCCGAGTTTTACGGCAAGAATTACACCGTTATTTTGGCAAAGGTTTAAGGCAAAACCCCCCAAAATAATTGGAGATTAAATATTTTTGAGTTGTGCTTCGCTTTGACAGGATTTTAGGGATTGTTTTAGAGGGACTCTATTATGCCTTATATAGTTGCTGTAACTATACCCTATACGGCAATAACCATAATTTTTATTGTCTTAGCTACGGCTGTTGGCGCCTTTGTCAGAAAAAGAAGCAGAGATAAGTGCCTGCGGGATTTCGAGCGGAATATGGTGACGCTGGAACAAACATCCGGCAAGACAATATGGGGCAGGTTGAGGGTGGAAAATACCGGGCTGGAGTTTGTGTATCCCGAAAAATACAAAGACCAGCAAGGGCACGAAGAAGCCAGTTATATCCTGTATAAGTATGAGTACCCTGATATCCAGGCGGTGATTCGGGTCCACGATGAGCTGAGCGAGCAAAATAAGATAGCAAGAGAAAAAGAGTTGAAAAGGACTTATCACCCCGGATTCTGGCGAAGATTCAAAAGGCGAATCCTGAACGTTTTTCGAACCGTCAGAGACTCGGTAGTGGAGATTGTCAACCTGTTGATCAGCCAGGCGAAAAAAGCCACGCCCGCCGGCAAGGTGCTGAGTTCTCAGGACAAGTACGTCTCCCAGATGAAGCAGGAGCTTATGACCTCGGCGGGAACTTCCTTCGAGCCTTTGTTGGAAAGATATATCGGCCATAAGGTCGTGCTCGAGATGATTAAAGGCGACAAAATACTGGAATACTGCGGCGTGCTAAAGGAGTACACGGCGGAATTTATCGAAATCATGGACGTCAGCTACGCCGTCAAGCCCGACCACCCGACCAGGACGGCCGATCTCGTCGTACCCCGGAAACTCGGCCTCATCAGGCATCTTGCAGAATAAAATTCTCGTTCGAGATAAAAAGCTTCAATGTCCCCTGCTTATGCTCTTTACATTTTAGGAGTCAAGGAGTGGCATTAGCGCGTACCTGCTGATGTAATCTTGCGAGGGCTATGAATGTGTGAGGCCGCAGTTTTAACCGCCCCGAAGTCCTTTCCCAGCGGTATATACTCGCTGGAGTTACTTTAAGACGCTTTGCAAACTCCGATACTGAAAGCTTGAGTTGACTTCGCATTCTTGCCACCGATTTGCCTGTTGGTCGGATTCGCGGAAGTTCGCTGGTTTCTACATCAATATCAACACCGAAAATATCGGCGATCCTGTCATCGGCGATGGTTTTGCCGGCACCGGCTACAGAATCAGGCAGTGAGATGTCGCCGGCAATCAATTCATTTGCGTCAACGTTGCGAAGCGTGAATAACAGTTCGGGCCGGCTGTCAAGCCGGTTGCCCACGCCGTATAAAACAGCGGCAATATGTTTGCACATTCCAGCCCAGTCAGGACAATTGCAGCGCATCTCGATTTGTCCCGGTAAAGGCAGTAATCCCTTAGTACGATCGGTTACTATGGACATGACATGATCAGATAGTTGTCCCTGAAGCAGTTCGAGCATCGAACCAATTTGCCCGCTGCATCGGCTTTTTATCGCCTTCCAGATGGGAGCCTTCAGTGGTTTGATCTTAATTTTGACGTTATAGAGTTCCGACCCACTGACAATGGCCTTGATTTGCCCGGTTTCGACAGTCAAGTGACAGACCGAGCCGTTACGCGCATAAGTTCGGCCGCGAGGCAGTCGGTTTTCAAAATCAGAAAAAGACTCAAGATGTTCACACCACGCCTTGCCCCAGAAGCTGCGGGCAATGGTTCGTCCCTCGATTTCGACAGGTTGAATGTTCTTGCCTTTTTTGCGAAGTTGCTGCATTTTCCGCAGAGCCTTCGCTCGCCGTCGAGCTACTGGAACATAAGGCCTCCAATAATATGCCATAGTGAATATCCTCTATAATTGAGCACGGGTGACATCGAGACGCACAAGACGCAGAATTTCATTATCCGTCAGTTCGGTCAGTTTCTCCTCACTGTTGGAAGCGAGAATTCCATCGGCCATCTTCTGTTTTTCAGATATCAGTGCATCAATCCGTTCTTCGACTGTGCCGGTAGTCACAAATTTATGGACCAGGACATTACGTTTCTGGCCAATACGGAACGCCCGGTCCGTGGCCTGATTCTCGACAGCGGGATTCCACCAGCGATCAAAATGGATTATATGAGACGCCGCTGTTAGATTCAATCCCGTCCCACCGGCTTTGAGAGAAAGAACAAAAAATGGTGGACCGTCATCGCTTTGAAATTGTTCGATCAGTTTTTTACGTTTTCGCACCTGGGTTCCACCGTGCAGTATCAGCCCTGCACGGCCGAACACGACCGCCAGGTAATCCGCCAGAGGCTCCGTAATCTCGCGAAATTGTGTGAAAACGAGCGCCTTTTCCTGACGGGAAGCTATTTCCTCGCAAATCTCGCGTACTCTGACGAATTTTCCGCTGTCAACAGGAGCGTATCGGCCATCGCCATTAAGTTGGCTGGGATGGTTGCATATCTGCTTCAGACGCATCAGAGATTGTAATACCGCTCCGCGACGGGCCATGCCATCCGCTGTTTCAAGCGTAGTCTTTAATGTCTGAACCGTGTTTTCGTAGAGTATTATCTGCGATTTGCTCAATCTGCAATAGCAGGATACTTCAGTTTTTTCCGGCAGGTCAGCGATGATATTGCGGTCCGTTTTCATACGACGAAGAATGTACGGCCCGACCAGACGCCGCAACGGAGCAAACTGGTCATGTTCTCTTGCCTGGAGAGTCTTAATGAATGTTTTGAAAACGGTTGTGGAGCCCAGCAACCCCGGGTTGAGAAAATCGAACAAAGACCATAAATCGCCTGTACGATTTTCGACCGGCGTGCCGGTTAGAGCGATACGCGACTGGGCGGAAAGTTTCTTGGCCGCCCTGGTTTGTCGAGTCGAAGGATTCTTGATCGCCTGGGCTTCATCGAGAATAACCAGCCTCCAACTCACGTTTCTCAACCACGTCTGACGGGTCAACATAGAATATGTCGTCACAGCCAAATCAGTTTCAGCCAGCATTTCCTGAGGACATTCTGCTATCTGATCTATCCTGTCACGGCCTGTTTCAGCCGGATGAAGGAAAGTCAGTTTTAGAGACGGTGTAAAACGACGGGCTTCATTGCGCCAGTTGCCCAGCAGTGAAGCCGGTATGACCAGCAATGAAGGCTTATTTGCTTGTTTGGATCTAATATTCTTGCGACACAGTAGTAACGCCAGTGTCTGAATCGTTTTGCCCAGTCCCATATCATCAGCCAGACATGCACCCAAACCCAGCTCCACAAGAAAATACAGCCACGCAAGTCCTTCTCGCTGGTAGGGTCGCAGCGTTGCTTTCAACTTCGTACCGGCATCGACCATATCAAGTTTGTCCGGCTCTCGCAGGCCGGCAAGAATCTCCCGCATCGAATCACCCGCGGAGACATGAACCCATTGTGTTTCCCTATCGGCTTGCTCTTCGTGTTTCAAATCGGTAGATGCTCCCGCCAGCATCCGCATTCCTTCAATAAATGAAACTTCACCGTTATGGGCCTGGCGGCGCAACTTTTCCCAGTGGCAAATCGCCTCCTGCAGTTTTTCACCATCGATCTCAATCCATTGCCCCTTAAACAAAACCAGGCCATCGCCGCCAGCGAGAAGTTCTTCCACTTCATCCGGCGAAAGCTGCTCCTCTCCGAGAGCAACGCCAACATTGAAGTCCAGCACAGCATCAGCGCCAAGTTTGGATTTGCGTTTTTCCCCAATAGTGACCGAAACCGACGGACTAACACGTCTTTTCCACCAGTTAGGCAGTCGAACAGTCAGGCCTGATGCTTCTAACTGCGGCACATCTTTCAGGAAACGATATGCCATATTCGCCGTCCAGGCCAGCGGTTGATAGATGTCGTTGGATTCTACAAGCTGATTAACCCACTTAATCTGACTACTTGCCTGCTGAACCGGTGACAATAGCTTGATCAATGCCGAGCGATCCCTTGCGCCGGCATACTGACCCAATGCTTTGCGAAGCGGAAGACGCTTCAGTCGTCCTCCCGATCCAAAACCCGTGGAGTATGTTGCCATAAATGCAAAGGGATATGCCTGGTCTGCCTTGTTCTCCGCCAGATGAAAACAGACCCGACCCACTTGATGCCATTTGGGCATGTGCTTATGCAGAAATGTAGCAAGTCCTCCGGAAGAATCGACTGCCGAACGGACCCATTGATCCAGACCTGCCCATATCTTCTGAAGGACGTTTTCGGTAAGGTACTCCCCGCCGGACATCGGCGGCGCCGTCAACAATAACGTCGAATATTCCGCCGATGAAGGCGCCTCTATTACAATATCGTTAACCGTTTCGGGTATATGACATAGTTTTGTCAAGTATTGCTCCGCCAGTCCCTGCCAGTACCGCAAACTTAGCGAATCACCTGTACCGTATTTCTCCGCTGCAAGATTAAACAAGCCCTCAAAACAGTCCTTTTCAAAGATCTTTTGCAGCCCACATAGAACCGCTGCCTCAGGTTGTTCGGAGATAGATTCCCAACGCAACTGCCCTGTTGGAGTAAGCCTGATTTCTCCCATTATGCTCAAAATCCATATCTACTGTTACTCTTCTGATCTACTCAGCGCAAGCAGGTTATAATCAGTCATATCAATATTCGATCAGCCATCATATTAGGAGATGATGCTTTTCATGTCAATGTCCCTGTAGATTCAAAACGCCTGCATATCAGTTGCCATTGATTAAAAAGTGATTCTGAAATTTTTGTATTTTGGATCCGGCGGTATTTCCTGGATTCTTGTCTCTCTTAAGTAGTCGCCGAAATATTCTTTTATGTCCCGTATGCAATCGTCGATATCCCGGGCCGGACCCTGGGCGAACATCTCGACGGTGCCGTCCGGCAGATTGCGAACGAAACCGGCGAGCTGGTGGCGATGCGCCATTCTGTGGGCGGTGAATCGAAAACCGACGCCCTGGACACGGCCGATAAAAATTATATGTTTTGCAACCATTTCTAATCGTTTATCGAATAATGACTATTGACTCACGGTTTACTATAGTGATATATTAATCACTGCATTCCTCTGCTGCAAGTGAACAAATCCGGAAGCCGACAGTAATAGAATAAATTAAGTTTCACCCGGAGCACCAAGTGAAGTATAATCCGAACGGTTTGGAACAGTGATTGATTATGCCCGATAAGACAAAGCAACAAATAGAAAGAGATGAGCAGATTTATCAGCTTACAACGCTGGTGGCGGGGGATTTCTCGCTTCAGGAGGCGCTGGATAAGCTGGCCGAAGCGGCGGTTAAGACCGTCGGCGTCAAGGCCTGCTCGATCCGGCTGCTGGATGAAGGAGCCAGCGATTTGAAAATGCGGAGCACGTACGGACTCAGCGAAGAATACCGCAATAAGGGCGTGGTATCAAAAAATGATACCGTGGTCAAAGCGGCCTTCGCGGGCGAAGCCGTGGTACTGGACGATATGCGCGTCGATGGCAGGGTCAAATACAAAGATGCGACAATCAAAGAAGGTCTGGTCAGCCAGCTTACCGTCGCGATGCACTTTAAAGGCCGGGCGACCGGCGTGCTCCGGCTTTACAGTCCGGAACCAAAGCGCTTCGACGAAGATGATATTAATCTTGCCAGGGCGGTCGCTTCGCAGTGCGCGGTGGCTATCACTAACGCCCGGCTCTATGCAAAAGCCATCGATGGCGCCCGAATAGCCGAACAGATGCGGCTGGCAGGGCTGATCCAGCGGAGAATGATTCCGGAAAAAGCCCCTGCAATAAATGGTCTGGATATCGCGGCGACCTATATCCCGTGCTTCGACGTCGGCGGAGACGCTTACGATTTTCGCCGGATAAGCGAGACGCAGATTCTCATCACGATTGCCGACGTGATGGGCAAAGGCATGCCGGCGGCCATGATGATGAGCTGGTTCCGCGGGGCCGCCAGGGCCTATGCCGAAGGTTGTATGGAGTGTGAGGAGTGCAAGGGAGACGACAACTTCTACGCCGAGAATACGGCAGACCGCTTCAGGCTGGTCAACCGAACGTGCACTGTGATCAAGAACTTCAACCGCATGGCGTGTGATGAGTGCAGGGACGGTGAATTCGTGACTTTGTTTTATGCATTGATCGACGTCGAACAGATGACGGTGACATATTGCAATTGCGGGCATGAACCGACGGTCATGATAAGAGATGGAAAGATTGTCGACCTGGACAAAGGCGGGCTTGTGCTCGGAGTCGATAAACGAGCCGAGTACGAGATAGGAACCGTCAACCTAAAAAACAACGACTGCCTGCTGTTTTATACCGATGGGCTGACCGATGCGGTCAACTTCGACAATGAATTATGGGGCAGAGAAAACCTGCTTGCCACGGCGAAGAAGTTCGCCGCAGGCTCCGCCGGGCGGATGGTTAAAAGTATTCTAAGATACAGAAGGCGGTTCGTGGGACTCGCCAGGCAGATCGATGATACGAGTATGGTTGTGGCCAAAGTGGTTAAAGAAAATTAAAAATCAAAGTGCAAAATGTAAGATTATAGAAGTCGTTCCGGCCCGCCGGAACTCCGCTATTTTGATTTTTTATTTCTAATCTTTGAATTTTAATCCAATGGCGGATTTGATTATTACTATTGACGGTCCTGCGGCCAGCGGTAAAAGTACCGCAGCGAGGCTTCTGGCGAAGAAGCTGGGCGCGAGTTTTCTCGATACCGGTGCGATGTATCGTGCCGTCACGTTAGCGGCGATGCGGGCCGGCGTCGATTTGAGCGATGAACAGAAGTTGCTCGATATTACGCGGACATGCGAATTTCAATTCTCCGTTAAGGCCGGCAAAATGACCGTCTGCATCGACGGGGCCGATGTCACCGAACAGATACGCAGTCCCGAGGTAACAGCCAATGCCCGGTATATCGCCGCCGCACCGGGAGTGCGGGAAAAGCTGGTTCAAATGCAGAGACAGTTCGCCACCGGCCAGAAGAAAATCGTCACAGAAGGGCGAGACCAGGGCACGGTCGCGTTCGGCGACGCCGATATTAAATTTTATCTGACGGCCGATTCGGCCGAGAGGGCGAGAAGAAGACAGGCGGAGTTGCGGGATAAAGGCGCCGGCGAGAGTCTCGAACAAATACAAAGAGCCATCGAGCAGCGCGACAAAAGCGACGAGAGAAGAGCGGCCGGGCCGTTGAAGCCGGCCGAAGATGCAATTGTCGTCGACACCACCAATATGAGCATAGAACAGGTCGTGGAAAAGCTCGCAGGTTATATAAAGGAAAAATGCTCAAAGAAAACATAAAAGCGAAATGGTTCTGGCTTGCACGCTGGGCGTGCAGGATTTTTTGCATGCTGCTCTTTCGAGTGCGCTCCTACGGCAGAGAAAATATACCTAAAACCGGCCCGTTTGTGCTGATTAGCAACCACCAGAGCTATCTTGATCCGATGCTATGCGGTGGGCCCATTCAGAGACGTGTGAGCTTTCTTGCCCGCGAGTCGCTTTTTAAGCACTGGTTGTTCGGCAGGATGATAACTTCGGTCGGGACAATACCGGTCAGGCTGGGCGAAGCAGACATAGCCGCAATGAGAAAGGTCATCAACGTGCTCAAGCAAGGCAGGGGAGTCTGTCTCTTTCCGGAAGGGACGCGGTCGCGGGATGGGAAAATCACGCCGTTCAAGCCGGGCTTCGGCCTGCTTTGCAGGCGGGGCAACGCAGCGGTTGTGCCGGTAGTCATTGACGGCGCCTTCGAGTGCTGGCCCAGGCATAAAAAATTGTTCTCGTACGGCTCGATTGTGGTCAGCTACGGCAAAGCCATACCAGCCGAGCAGGTGAAGAATATGGGCAACAAGAAACTTGCCGAAGTCTTAACCGGAACCCTGCGACAAATGCAAAACGAAAGCCGGATCAGGCAGGGCAAAAAACCGTACGATTATTGACCCAACTTTATTTCGAATTTAAACATAATAGTCTGAAAAAAAGCTCGCGGCACCGCCGGAGCATCAGAATCCATAGAAATGCGTCCGAGCAGGTATAATCTTCGCTGAACTAATTTGTACCGGATTGAACACCATTTCGTCAAGCGAAATCTCCGTTGGCGACGGACTGTCAAGGAAATATCGTTACAGTATAAGAAAGCGGAAGTTAATGACCAGATTCTGCTTGACCGCGTGTCTGATTAAAAGTACCTTCATGGTTGTAAAACGTTGTCTTCAACACCTGGAGGAGTTTGAGGGCGCTATCCGTTGTGGCTTTGACAACGCAAAGTGAAACGATTGAAAGGGATATCGATGAAAAACCAGGCAACTCCGGAAAACCACAAGCTGACCCGGCGAGATTTTGTCAAACATTCGGCCGTTTCGCTTGCGGTTTTATCGACCGTAGCGGGCAGACTTCACGCAGCCGGCACCGATACCATTAAAGTCGGACTCATCGGCTGCGGCGGGCGCGGCACCGGGGCCGCTACCCAGGTGCTGCTGAGCACAAATACGCCGGTCAAGCTGTGGGCGATGGGCGATTTATTTCAGGACCAATTAGACAAGAGCTACAAGATGCTCAGCGAAGGGGCCGAGGCCAGATATGACAGGGATGCTTTCAAATCTCTAAGCGGCCGGATGGATGTGCCGAAGTCGCGGCGGTTTGTGGGCTTCGATGCATTCAAGGGTGTGATTAACAGCGGCGTGGATCTGGTGCTGCTGGCCACGCCGCCACATTTTCGGCCGGAACATTTCGCCGCGGCAGTGGCGGCGGGAAAACACGTTTTCATGGAGAAACCCGCCGCGGTTGATCCAACGGGTGTCCGTACGCTTTTGGCCGCCGGCCAGATTGCCGGACAGAAAGGCCTGTCCGTCGTAGCCGGCACGCAGCGCCGACATCAGAATCACTACCTCGATATTCTCAAACGCGTACGAGACGGCGCGATCGGGGAGATTGTCGCCGGCCAGTGCTACTGGAATATGAGCCTGGCATGGGACCAGTTCAAGGTTCCGAAGACGCCTGGAATGAGTGATATGGAATGGCAGTGTCGCAACTGGTTCTACACGACGTGGCTCTCGGGCGACCACATCTGTGAGCAGCACGTGCACAACCTCGACATAATCAACTGGGGAATCGGCGACCATCCCGTACAGGTAATCGGGATGGGTGGCAGGCAGGCGCGGACGGGACCGGAGTACGGTAATATCTTCGACCACTTTGCCTGTGAGTTCGAGTATCCGAACGGCGTCCGCGTCCTGAGTATGTGCAAACAAAACAAGGGTGCGGCTTATCATGTATGCGAGCGCCTGGTCGGCACAAAGGGACGGATGTACACTGATCAGGCGGTCGGATACATTAAGGACCTCAGGGACAACATTATTTACAAATACGAAGGCCCCAACGAGAATCCGTACTACCAGGAGCATCGCAATCTGATAAGCAGCATCCGTCAGGGAAAGGGGCTGAACGAGGCGCGCAACATCGCCGAGAGCACGATGTGTGCAGTAATCGGCCGGATGAGCGCCTACACCGGCCGGGCGCTGAAATGGGACTGGGCGATGAACGCATCAAAGCTGGACTTGAGACCGGACAAATATGAATTTGGCGATCTGCCACTCAGGCCGGTTGCAATACCGGGAAAAACGCAACTTATTTAACACCACTTTGGTCAAAACCATTAGTTGAAAGGGATAGCTATGAAAAATAAAGTGATGAAAACGATGCCGGATTTGTCGCGGCGTGATTTCATAAAGGCCTCGACTGCGTTAGGAGCGGCGACTTTGGCCTCGTCGGCGAGCCGGATGTTCGCAGCCGGATCCGACAAAATTCGACTCGGTCTGATCGGCTGCGGCGGGCGGGGCACGTACGATACGACCAACTGCCTGAACGCGGCGGAAAACGTCGAGCTTGTCGCAATGGGAGACCTTTTTGCCGACCGCCTGGAAAGATGCCGCAGCCGGCTTACAGAGAAGCTCGGCGATAAGGTAAAGGTAACGAACGACACATGTTTTACAGGCTGGGACGCACACAAGAAGGTTCTTGGCTGCGACGTGGATTTGGTGATTCTGACCGAGCCGCCCGGTTTTCGTCCGAGCCATTTGCGCGCCGCCGTCGAGGCGGACAAACACGTTTTCATGGAAAAGCCGGTCGCGGTTGACCCTGTGGGAGTCCGCTCGGTCATTGAGTCTTCGAAAATGGCGGACAGAAAGGGCCTGACAATCGTTGCCGGGACACAGAGCCGCAAGATGGCCCACCTTATCGAGGGAATGAAGAGGATTCATGACGGTGACATCGGCGAAATAATCAGCGGCCAGTGTGTCAGATTAGGCGGGGGAATGCTCACGTGGTCGGAGCAGACCAAACAACGGCAGCCGGGCTGGTCGGATATGGAATGGCAGCTTCGACGCTGGCTGTTCATGACCTGGCTCAGCGGCGACTTTATCGTCGAGATGCATATTCATAATCTTGACAGGATGAACTGGGCGATGGGAGCGCATCCGGTACAGTGCATCGGTATGGGCGGCCGGCAGGCTCGAACCGGCCCTGAGTACGGCAACTGTTACGACCATATTGCCGTCGAGTACGAATATCCCGGCGGAGTGCGGATTGAGTATATGGGCTCCCAGATTGACAAAGTGACCTATCGTCAGGATAACAGGGTAATCGGGACAAAAGGCAAGGCATACACCGACTCGGGCAATCTTATCATCGAAGGGGACAAGCCTTTCAAATACGATGGTCCCAGTCCCAGTCCGGTTATTAAACAACATGCGGATCAGATAGCGGCGATTCGTTCCGGCGAGCACCTCAATGAGGGCAAGCGCATCGCCGAAAGCACGCTGACATGTATCATGGGACGGATGAGTGCCTATACCGGCCGGGCCTTGAAATGGGACTGGGCCATGAACGCCTCGAAGCTGGACATCAGCCCACCGAAGTACGAATTCGGTGATTTGGAGACCAGGCCGGTGGCGATTCCGGGCAAAACGCAGCTCGTTTAGCAGACATCGGTCTAAAACCGTTTACTGAAAGGATAAGCAATGAGAAACAAAACAATACAAACAACGCCGGACTTGTCACGCAGGGACTTCATGAAGGCCTCGGCGGCGCTGGGAGCGATGAGCCTGGGTGTAAGTACAAATAAAATCTTTGCGGCAGGTTCCGGCAAGGTCCGCATCGGCCTGATAGGCTGCGGCGGACGAGGCACGCACGATGCGACAAAGTGCCTGAACTCTTCACAGAACGTCGAACTCGTGGCGATGGGCGACACCTTCGGAGATCGGCTGGAAAGCTGCCGGAAGAGGCTCAAGCAAAACCTGGGCGAGAAAGTCAAAGTGACGGATGACGCCTGCTTCTCGGGCTTTGATGCATACAAAAATGTGCTGGCCTGCGATGTGGACATGGTCATCCTGACGACGACACCGCACTGGCGTCCCATGCAGCTTAAGGCAGCTGTCGAAGCCGGTAAGCACGTGTTTATGGAAAAGCCCGTAGCGGTGGACCCTGTAGGCGTACGCTCGGTGATCGCGTCCTCGGAGCTGGCGGACAAAAAAGGTTTGACGATTGTGGCCGGCACGCAAATGCGGCGGATTTCTCATTTAGTCGCAGGCATTAAGAGCATCCATGACGGTGCCATCGGCGAGCTTGTGAGCGGTCAGTGTGTAAGGCTTGGCGGGGGCATGCTTGGCTGGGGACCGAAGCAGCGCCGGCCGGAATGGTCGGATATGGAATGGCAGATCCGACGGTGGCTGTTCATCACCTGGCTTTCCGGCGACTTCATCGTCGAGATGCACGTGCACAATCTGGACGTCATGAACTGGGCTTTTAATGCTCATCCGGTGCAGTGCATCGGCATGGGCGGCAGGCAGGTTCGGACCGGCCCGGAGTACGGCAACTGTTACGACCATTTTGCCGTTGAGTATGAGTATCCCAACGGCGTTAGAGTAGAGTATATGGGCAGCCAGATCGATGGCGTCACGAATCGTAACGACCAGAGATTGGTCGGCACGAAGGGCCGGGCATATACGGACTTCGGCAGGGTTGTAATTGAAGGTCCCGGCAAAGCCGAATATGCATGGGACAGAGTCGATCCGTGCATAAAGCAGCACGCCGACCAGATCGCCGCCATTCGTGAAGGCAAGCGGCTCAACGAGGGCAGGCGAATCGCTGAAAGCAGCCTCACGGCGATTATGGGCCGGATGAGCGCATATACCGGCCGGGCCTTGAAATGGGACTGGGCGATGAACGCCTCGAAGCTCGACCTCAGCCCGCCGAAATACGAGTTCGGCGATTTGGAAATGAGGCCCGTGGCGATTCCAGGCAAGACACAACTGATTTAAACTAAATCGAGCTCCATATTGAGGTATTATTGACAATATGGCCTGCAGTAGCACCGATTATGAAGCTTAGTGGGATATCCCGGCTGAGAGTTCGAGATGTGTCGAGGAGTTCATTGGAGTTCACAAATCCTGGAGCTCCTCGATGGCTTCAGAATACCGAGAAAGCTTGTAGAAAGGAAAAGCCTGTTGAGACAAACCATCGTCATCGCTTTCATCATGTTCGGATTGCAACTCGCGGGAAGTCTGCTGGCTCGTGCTGCCGATATCACTGAGCCCAGATACGACGTCGTAGTCTACGGCGACTCGTCAGGCGCGGTGACGGCAGCCGTCGCGGCCAGGAGGCTGGGGCGAAGCGTCATACTCGTGAATCCTGCGTGTTTTCCTGGCGGCATGAGCGGAAGCGGACTGGGAGCGACCGACTTTCTTGGCCGGAGATCGACCTTTGGCGGCATCGCCTCGGAGTTCTACGACGAAATCGCCAGACATTACGGCAAAACCTACGTCCGTAGTTTCGAGCCGCACGTCGGCCGGATGGTATTCCAAAAGCTCATTGCTGACGCGGAGGTAACCGTTGCTTTCGATGAACAACTCGACCGCAAGAGCGGCGTGAAGATGGAAGGCAAGCTTATCGTCTCAATCACCACCCTCAACGGCAAGACCTATCGAGGAAAGATGTTCATTGACGCGACATACGTCGGTGACCTGATGGCGGCGGCGGGCGTGACCTATACCGTCGGGCGCGAGGCCGAGAGTCAATACAGCGAAAATCTGGCAGGTGTCCGGCGCGGTGACACCAAGCCGCGGGCCCATTACACCCAAGGCGACAAGGATCACTTCATCAGGGACGTCGATCCGTACATAACGCCGGACGATCCCGACAGCGGCCTGCTGCCTCTCGTCTACAGGATCGATAACCTGGTCAACGACCAGGGCGACAGGAAAATCCAGGCGTACAACTATCGTGTCTGCCTGACAACCGACCCGAAACAGCGTATTCCGATCGAGAAACCCGCGGGATACCGCGAGATCGACCACGAACTGCTGCTTCGCAACTTCGAGGCGGGCGACCATCGTGTGCCTGCGCTCATCGAGCCACTGGCGGGCACCGGCACCAAGGTCGATTGGAATAGCATGCACGCCATCGGCAGCGACTACGCCGGTGTCAACTGGGAATACCCGGAAGCCGGCTATCAGAGGCGGCGCGAAATCGAGGCGGCACACGAGACGTATATCCACGGACACCTGTGGACCTTGTCGAACAATCCGCGCGTGCCTGCCAATATCCGCAGGAAAGTCAGCGCCTACGGCTTGCCCAGGGATGAATTCACCGACAATGGTGGCTGGCCATACATGATTTACATCCGCGAGGCCCGGCGGATGGTGTCGGACTACGTGATGATCCAGGACGACTGCGAAGCGAAGCGAGCAGTAAAAGATTCGGTGGGACTGGCATCTTTCGGGATGGATTCGCACGTTGTACAGTATTATGTCAACGAGCAAGGATACGTTCGCCGCGACGGCACGATCTGGCGCGTACCGCCCAGGCCTTACGGTATTTCGTACCGCTCGATTGTGCCCCGGCGGGGAGAATGTGAAAACTTGCTTGTCCCCGTGTGCCTGTCGGCTTCTCACGTGGCGCACGGTTCGATCCGCATGGAGCCGGTGTTCATGGTGCTCAGCCAAAGCGCCGCGACAGCGGCTTCGCTGGCCATCGCCGACGGTGTGGCTGTGCAGAACGTGCAGTACGCGCAGCTCCGCGAACAACTGCTCAGGGATAAACAAATACTCAAGTGGCCGAAATGAGTTAAACGAAAAATTTCATAAAATCAATGGGAGAAACTAATGAAACACTACATTCTTTCAATCACGTCACTAACTGTAACAATAGCACTTTTTGCTGCGGCAGCAAGCGCCTCGGAAGGGCAGAACAAGCCAATCGTGCCAAAAGAGAAAACGATGCTCTGGAACGGTAGAGACTTTACCGGTTGGAAGCTCTTTACGCGCGAGCCGGGCCATGATGTCACGAAAACATGGTCTGTTAGGAATGGTTTGCTTCGCTGTGAAGGAAAACCGGCCGGCTACATGCGAACCGAGAAAGAATACGCCGATTACCTGATACATGTCGAGTGGCGCTGGCCTGAAAAAGGCGGCAACAACGGCGTACTCGTACACATGAGCGGCGAGGACAAAGTGTGGCCGAAGAGCCTCGAATGCCAGTTATACTCGGGCAACGCCGGCGATTTCTGGGTCATCGGCGGACTCGAAACCGCCGAGCACGCCGGCGGAGGCCCACGGGTCAAAGGGCGCAGAACATTAAAGCTCAAAGACAGCAGCGAAAAACCGCCTGGCCAGTGGAACTCATACGATATCATCTGTAAGGACGACTGAGTTGTTGTCCTGGTAAACGGCGTCCTGCAGAATGTGGCAACCAAATGCTCGGCAAGTTCCGGTAAAATCTGCCTCCAGAGCGAAGGAACTCCCATAGAATATCGCAATATCTATATCGAACCGCTCAAGTAGGTAGCCGGCCGGGTGACTGAAGCTGTGAGAAAATGCTTGACGACGGCCCCGGTAGATGATATACTCGATATTGACAAGTAGCATGAACTGTCCACTCGTTTTGAAGAAGGAGGGCAAATTATGTGCAGTTTGAGTGATAATCTCGGCTCGTCCGGGTCCTGCAAACCGAATAGTAAGCGGGCGATGTCGTTCTTTGTGTTGTTCGCTCTCAGCTTTTTTTGCATAGCCGCCACAGCCCAATATGACGGCGGCACAGGAACGCAAGGCGACCCATATCTGATTCGAACCGCCGAGCAGTTGAACACCATCGGAACCAGATCCGGTGACTGGTACAAGCATTTCCAGCTCAGGGCCGATATCGACATGAGCGAGTATGACGAGACGGCGTACAATATCATCGGGACCGACAGGGATAATACGTTCGGCGGCATTTTCGACGGCAACGACCATACGATTTCGAATTTCAGCCTTAGCACAACGCACCAGTGGTACACGGGTTTGTTCGGGTGCGTGAGCGGGCAGATAAAAAACCTGGGATTGATTAATCCCGACATCTTCGCCCTCGGAGGCAGGGTCGGCGCGCTGATGGGCGATATGGAACAGGGCTCGGCCACAAACTGCTACGTCAAAGGGGTTACTATTTCAGCCGACCGCTATGTCGGCGGATTAGTGGGCTCGACTTCCGGCAGGATTGTCTCCTGTTATTCCACCGGCAGCGTCACCGGCAATTCGTACGTCGGCGGTCTGGTCGGGCTCGTCGATGATGCGACGGTGAACGCATGTTATTCGAAAGCCACAGTCAAGGGCAACCTGGAAGTCGGCGGACTCGCTGGTATGACAACCGATGAAGGAAGCGTCATCAGCAATTCCTTTGCCACCGGCAGTGTCACCGGAGGCACATACGTCGGCGGGCTGGCCGGGCAGGTGGAACGCGGCAGAGCCTACAAGTGCTACTCGACGGGCCCTGTCTCAGGCAATCAGCACGTCGGCGGCTTCACCGGGTATATCAGGGTCCTGGGCGGTGTAACACACTGCTTCTGGGACACTGAAACGAGCGGCTTCTCGGACAGTCCCGGCGGGACCGGCAAAACGACCGCCGAGATGCAGAAAATGAGCACGTTTACCGATGCGGGGTGGGACTTCTGGAATATCTGGGATATCTGCGAGGGGACGAATTATCCGGTGCTCAAGTGGCAGATTCCCGTTACCGATTTTCGCTGTCCCGACGGCGTCGATTTCATAGATTTCGCCTTTTTCGCATCGCACTGGCTGCTCAACAACTGCAACGCATCGAATTACTATTGCGAGGGAACGGACCTGGATCAATCGGGTATCGTCGATTTCATCGACCTCGAAGTCCTCGCCGACAACTGGCTCAACGGGCTTCCATAAATACGGGTCTTACGTGACGTTCGTAGATGTTCTCCGCCACGTTCTGCGCGATGATGTCCTCGTGCCTGTCCAGCGCATTTGTGAAGCGAGTCCCCATTTCCGCGGCTATCTTGTATGCGACGTGCAGAAGCTGACGGAAGTTGGGATTGTACTGCCCGCATGATTGGTCGTGCCTCAGCGCCGAGGCGAAACTCTGTCCGTCCCAGTCATCCACCTGTTCTGGGGTTGGAAGCTCCGCCGTGTCGATATCGATAACGGTTGCATACGGCCCGCAAAGCTCACCGAACCGCATCAGTGCTTTGGCGTAGACTTCTTTTGCGATTGACAGGCCGTCGCCGCCGGCCATAGCCAGGCCGATCAATTCTTCCAGCCAGGTCGTGCCCGCCGTCTTGATATGCAGTCCGGCATCAAATTTCTTCAGAGCACCGGCGATGGGCCCGTATATCGAAAACTTATCGCTGCCGGAGTGAATGCTGAGCTTGAGGTTCTCGGGCAGGCCGAATTCACTAACAGCAAAGTGAACTACCGCCAGGTCCTCTTCAAATTCCTTAGCAAAAGCGCTGACGTCACCGACGTAATCCACGCCCTTGTTGAACCGCCCGGTGAATTTAGGCGCGATCGTCTGGGCGGGAATTCCTTCTTCGGCGATTGCCGCCAGGATAAAAAGCATCTCGACCGGCGTCTGCGGCTGGTCGGTTTCGTCCATCGAGACTTCGGTAATGAAGCTGCCGGCGCCTTTGGCTTCTGTAATATGACGATAGATTCCACCCGCCTGCTTAACCGCCAGCAGGAACTTGCCGGAGATCGCCCTGATTCGTTCCTCGCTGACGTCAAGGTTCCGCTCGATACCTTCGACTGCGAGTGAGCCGATGTATCTGCCGTATTTTTTAACAAAGGCATCGACGTCGCTCTTGTCGGCCGGCCGGCCGATGAAGTCGGCAACGTCGAGCGTGAAAAAATCGCTCGATTCGATGAACTGATCGACATTGCCCGGCCCGATGTGGTCGGCATCCACGAAATAGGGGCCGTCCCACTTCAGGGCCTTAACCGCATCGAGAGCCTCCTGACGCGTGTCCGCCGGCGTTGTCCCGATTATCGTATGTTCCCGGTGCGACTTGTTCCAGACAGGTGTAATATTCAGACCCTGTTCGTTCGCCTTCATCAAAGCGGACAACTGGGCTTTGCCCTGGTGACAGAACCGGTCGCCGATCCCAAAAGAATATTTCTCCAAAATCATAAATTCGTTCTCCGTCATTCAATTAATGTTCAGACATTTTGTTTTGCTTGTCGCGAATAAAAACCTTTTTAACATCGGTAAGACGAATCATCTCGCCGGTGCCAGGTGAAAGCGGCGCATCCAAACAGTCGATCAGCGCATCTTCCACGTCTTCGAAGACGACGGCGTGACGCTGGTCGGGCTTTTCCAACTGCAATTGTATGTTGAGCATCTTCAGGCCCTTTACATGCCGGCAATAAAGGCCGTACGCCGAAAGTTTGCCGAACATGGAATACTCAGGGTAGTCTGCTGCTTTCTCGGGAATTTCCCGCGCGGCGTCGGCCTTTGTCCCGCCGCCTTCGAAGGACAACCTGATATTGCTCAGCGTAAGGTTTTCTATCGCCGCTTCGCGCAGGCCGGAAATCGCACAGCCCGTCGGATTGGCGCCGGCCGCCTCGATATTGCTGATAGTGACGTTCCGCAGGACGCCGATAGCAGGCTTTTCCATATCTTTCTTGAACGTACGGGCGCGGTTGCCCAGCCGGATAAAGATAGGCGCGCCGACCTTGTTCATCGTGATATTCGAGACGACCACGCGATCCATAGTGCCGCCGTCCACGATTTCCAGCGCCACGCCCGCTAAACGCGTGTCATAGATCGAGCAGCCTGTAATCACGATATTATGAAAGCCGCCGTTCGATTCGGTGCCCATTTTCAGCGCGTTGCAGCGGCTGCTCAGAACGCAGTTGCTAATAGCCACGTCCCGGCAGACCCTCGCCGAGGTGCTCTTGAGCACGATGGCGTCGTCCCCGGAATTGATATTACAGTCTGAAATGACGACCCGCCGGCATGAGTCGATATCGATGCCGTCGTTGTTATGATTGACAAGGCTTCTGACCGTGATTCCCGTGATGCGAACGTCGTCGCAGGCCAGGAAGTGCTGCACCCACATCGGCGAATCCTTGATAGTCACGTCCTTGACCGTGACGTCTCGGCATTCGATGAACCGAATCATATATGGACGAACTTTATAAGGCCCTTCGAACGCCGCTCCTTGTCCGTCGATTGTTCCGAGACCCGTGATGGCGATGCGCTCGACGTTCTCGCCGTATATCAGGCTCTTGTCCGTATAGTTGTCCGTATAGGACCGGAAGGCCTGCACCGTTGGCGGATAATCTTTCAGATCCTTACTGCCCAGCAGCGTGCAGCCTGCGGCGAGCCTGAGCGTAACGCCGGTTTTGAAGTAAATCGTGCCGGACAGAAAGTTCCCCGGCGGCAAATAAACCGTCCCGCCGCCGGACTGCGAGCATGCGTCAATGGCCTTTTGAATGGAAGCTGTGCAAAGTGTTTTATCGCCGGGCTTGGCACCGTAATCGCGAATGTCGTACAAAACCTCGGCCGCGACGGCCGGACCTGCGGCCAGAATACACACGGCCCACACTAAAATCCACACACTGATTCGCCCCATCATTTTTACCTTTCACAATGCCATTCTCAGCCCGGGCTTCGTGGCTGTTCGTTCTACAAATGTTTCTTCAGCCAGCTCAACGTTTCTGTCCACATCTCCGGCGTGTATTCGTGCCCGACGTTCTTGTACAGCACACCGCGGAAATTCTCGGCTTTCCCGTAGAGTTTGTAAAGATATTCCTGGAACGCGTTGATGAGCCGCACACCGTCCGCGGGTGAGCCGCCGTCCTTGTCTCCGGTCAGTGTCAGGAGCGGCCGCGGCGCAATCAAAGCTACGACCGACTCGGCATCTATTTGTTCAGCCAGCATATTCGGCACGTAGTAATAGATGCCGTGCTGCCTGACCTGGCCGTGAGCGATGAGGTTTTGATACCGCGTCAGGCACGACACACAAACCGCCGCTTTGATTCGTTCATCGAGCGCCGCCGCCCACCATGTCCGCGTCGAGCCCATGCTCATCCCCATTGCCGCGATGCGTTTCGGATCGACCTCCGGCCGTGACACCAAATAATTCAACGCCAGCAGGTCGTCCCGGACCATCATTCCCCACAGCGTCCGGCCCTGCCAGAGGAACATCTTAAACAGTGATTCCTCCGTCCGGCCGCCTTCTTCCTTTTTTCCCGCCGGACCCTGAAACCGCCGCTCGCCGAAGGCGTAAGCATCGATGCACAGAACAACATAGCCTTCCCGCGCCAGTGCCTCGCCGGTAGCAAAATCGAGCTTCTTAAACGCCTTGCTGATGACCTCCTCCTTGCCCTGCTTGTACTTGCCGCCGTGATAGTGATTGTACAGAATCGCCGGCCCCCGCCCTTTGTGTCCGGCGGGAATCAGCACGTACCCGTACACCGTGTCACCGACACCGTTATCGAACGTAAACCGCTCCAGGTCGTAACCATCTTTCGATAGTCTTTCCTGAATAGTCACTTTGGGAGTGAACAATTCCGGCAAATCGCCGAGCAGACGTCGAAGTTTGCTGCGAAGCACGGCCCTGCGTTTCTCCCATGACTGTACCGACTTCGGCAGCGGAGTCTGGAAAGACTTAAACGCCCCTTCCAGAACGGCCGGCGGTAAATCCTTTGATAAACCTGACCAGATAGAAGCTAACATAACCGACACCACAACATAATTCATGATTATTCCAGACTAAGTTTTACGGCAGACCGGGCTGCCCACAGATTTCATATATGCGGTCGTACGCCTCGGCCTGCTCTTCTGGTTTCTGGCAATACGTTACCACGATCAGCTTCATCCCCAGCCTCCACAGCTTCCGCACACTCCGGGCGACGGTTTCGGGCCCGCCCACAATCCGTGCGTTGACTACGATGCCGGTATTCGCGAACGCCTCGGCAAATGGCTCCGGCGGATTAGGCGTCGGGTCTGTGGCTGCTGAAAAAGCGCCATCGACCATTCGCAGCCCGTCGATTTTCTTTACCGCCTCTACCTTATCCGACCAGTTGCCGCAACTGTGAAACGCCGAACCGCCGAAAGGTTTGCCTGCAAGTTCGACAGCCCCGGCCGCAAATTCAAGGTACTGCTCGCCCGAAATCATCAGCGCGTTATCATCGCTCATCCCCAGCCCCTCGAAACACCGGCACGAACTATATCTATGTCCCGGCCGGACCAGCGCATCGCCGATGCGCCCGATCTGCTCGTGCGTGAATTCCACCAGCAGCTCGGCGAGGCGATTCAGCAGCGTCTTGACGGCTTGCGGATCATCCAGCATCTTGATAAAAAAGCTGCTCATCTCAACGACGTTGCAGGCGATGTTTAAGGGCGACTGGGTGTCGGTCAGTGACATGGGAACGCGCCCGCCGGTCTTGTCGAGAAAATAGTCGATCATTTCGAGCGTATGTTTGCCGATGCCGGTTTGCGATACCGGCACAGGCGTGTAGTCCAGCGCCTCTTTGACCGAGCCGAACTTCGGGCGTATGGCCGGGGCTTGTTTTTCTTTCCAGATGTAATCGGCGCCGAAAGCGCCGGCAACTGTGCCGATGCCGTACCACGGTACGAGAAAGTTGGGAACGTCGGCCTTATACTCCATGCTCTTTTTCAGCCCGCCAAGCTGCGATTCGAGGGAAGCTTTCATGTCCCTGCAGCCCCAGGTAAAAACTTCGGCGGTACGCATCCTCCGCCAGACCAGCACCCCCGACTCCGCTTTCCAGAAAGCCCGGCACCGTTCGAGCAGCGACGCTTCGTAATCCGCATACGCCTCGAAATCGAATGCCTCCGGCGAAACAGGCTCGACTGGCGTCGCCTGTACATCAACGCTTGCCTGATCAAATGTTTGATCCTTCACCTTTGGTATCCTTTTGTGCTCGTAATCAACATGGCTACATTATAACTTTATCCTGTCGATTTGTCATCAGGTATGAAATGAACGCATCAAGACAGGAAAATCCGTAGGAACTTTGGGATGAATTTGGTAGAATAAAATATTCGAATGTTCTCAACTGATTAGTGCTGGAGACGGGCAATGGACGATTTAAGTAAGAAGCATGTGAGTAGGCGTAACTTTTTGAGGTGTGCAGTCGCGACGTTGGCGCTACCGGCCATCGTGCGCTCGGCGCGGCGTACAGACAGGCGGCCGAACATTATCGTTTTTATCACAGATGACCAGGACAAACATTCCATCGGCGCTTACGGGGGGAACTCGCTGACGCCGAGCCTGGACCGCATGGGTTGCGAAGGCATGGTTTTCCACCAGGCCTATGTTAGCAGCACGGTCTGCACACCGTCACGCTATTCATTTCTAACGGGCCGATACGCCGGGCGTTCTTACTGCGAGCGATACCGGGATGAGTACCCTCCGGATCAGCAGGGATTTCCATCGTTCAACGTCGAACTCGAAGGTGACAATATGAACGTCGGGGCGATTCTTCAGAAAAGCGGCTACGCGACGGGCTATGTCGGAAAGTTCCACGTTGGCCCCGAAATTAAACGCCCGGAAGAGCATGAGCGGCTCGGCTTGAAATACGTTCCAAAAGACGCGCCGGCGAACTCGGAGACCACCGTGGCTTTCCGGCACAATGAGCGCTGGTATCGCCGGTATCTAAAGAAGAAGGGATTCTCGTGGACAAAGAACATTTACTGGGGCAACATGCAGAGTCCTTTCACCCATCATAATCCTGAATGGACAATTGACGCGGCACTGGAATTTATCGACGAGAATAAAGACGTACCTTTCTATCTGCACTACTGTACGACGCTGATCCACGGGCCGGGCAAGTCGTGGCGCACTTCGATGGACCATCCGCGTGTTTCGGGTGAGGGGATGCTCGATGAAATCCCGAACGTGATGACCGATCGTAAGGCTCTGCTCAAGCGTTTGGAAGACAAAGGACTTGATCCCGAACAGGGCCACGCCGGTTATGCGCAGGTTGATGACAGCATCGGCGCGATCCTCAAGAAGCTGGATGAATTGGGTATCGCCGAGAACACGCTGATTGTTTTCACTTCCGATCACGGCTCGAATATGAAAGGATCCCTTTACAATATCGACGGAATCAACGTGCCGTGGATCATGCGATGGCCCAGGGTGATCAAAGCCGGCGCCGAATGCGATGAGCTGGTGCAGAGCATCGACCTGGCGCCGACGTTCTTTGACATGGCCGGTGCGACGGCGCCGGATAAATATGTTATGGATGGACGGAGCCTGAAGCCGTTGTTTGCCGGCGGGAAACCTGAGCAGTGGCGCGATCATCTCTACTTCGAGATGGGCTCAGGCCGTGCTGTTTGTACAAAAGACTGGAAATATATCGCCGTGCGGTACCCGAAGGAACAAATCGCTCAAATCAAAAAGGCCCGGCCCGAAATGCTGCCCAAGCTCATGGCCTACATCGGCCGAATGGGCATCGGCACCCGCGGCGCGCAGAATCCCAGTTTCTTCGATTACGACCAGTTGTACAATGTCAAACGGGATCCGAAGGAGCGACGAAACCTCGCCGGGAATCCCAACTACAGTAAAATACTTGCCGAGATACAACAGGTGCTCAGGAAAGACCTGGAGTTTTTCGGCCGGCCCTTTGGCGAGTTCATCCCCGGCGGCAACGCAGCACCTGCGGGGCTTATCGATGAGCAGGTCGAACTTGTCAAGAATATGAAGATCGTCGGCAAAAAGGTTATCTTGCCGGATGGAGGTGTCTTTGACGAACAATTGCAGTCCGATCGGCAGCGAAATGCAACCGAAAGAGAAAGACGAAGTGCCGGCAGCAGACGGCAGAACCGAACAAAGTAAGGAAACGAATATTTAACCGTTCGGTTATGCGCTGGCGATCAGATAGACCGTGACGACAATTACTGCGACGAACGCCCAGCCGATCAAAAATCCGACCACCGATGTACGCGATGGTATCATGAATTCGAGATTGGTGTTCGGGAATATATTTCGCTTCTCGGGCACGACTGCATCGTCCGGCAGCTTGCAGGGGGCGGCAGGCTCCTCGCCCGGGTTGATCGGGGTACGGATCAGCGCATAGTAATTATCGAGTTTTTCCTTCGCTACCGGTTTGGTCAGCATGCTGACCGCGATGCCGCTGATCAGTCCGGCCGACAGATACAGAATCATCTGCCACGGCAGATAAAGCTGGCCGTTCCACAGCATAAAGTCCGGCAGGTACTGTGCGCAACCGGCGTTGAAATCCCAGAGAACATACTGGCCGAATGAGATTTTACTGGTGAACAGCATAACTGCAAAACTGACCAAAGTCGTTGCCCACGCACCGGCCACAGTCGTCCGCCGCCAGAACAGACCCATCCAGAAGGCAAGCCCCATCATCGCCGAGATCTTCCAGAATATCTCCAGTCCGGTTACAACTCCGGGCAGCCAGAAAGCAAACACAACTCCGCCGGTGACAACGACAACAGCAGCGATCCGGCCCACAGTGACATAATGGCGTTGCGGCCTGTCCGGAGACAACGGTCTGTAAATGTTTTCCGTGAACAGCGCCGAAGAAGCTATCATGAACGCATCGCACGAACTCATCACGGATGCTAAAAGTGCGGCTAAAAAGATTCCGAGTATCCCCGGCAATATCTTCGGTAGAAAGTCACCCGCCACCGCCCCGAAGACCTTGTCCGGCTCGACCTCTATGCCCCTGCTGCCGAAATAAACAATTGCTGCAAGACCTGTCAGGCACCATGGGATCGTGCAGATACGCTTGATAATGTTTCCGAACATCCAGCCGAATCTTCCCTCCATCTCGGTCTTGCCGGCGGCGCAGTTGCTCATGGTGTGTGGTTGTGTCACGATCCCGACCAGCGCATTGAATGCAATGACCGCGATGTAGAAGAACCCGATTTCCGCCGGGGCAACCAGAGTCAGCTTTTGGGGATCGGCGATTGCTTCGCGAATCCCGTCCATCCATCCGACTGCATTCATTATCAGCGGGAGCAGCAAAAACGAGAATATGATTGTCAGGATGCCCTGGATAAAATCCGTTATAATCGCCGCGGCAAGCCCCCCGGCCACGCCATATATCACGAAAACGACGGTCATCACGGCAATCGCCGTATTTGCTGAGAGCAGCTCCTGCGTACTCGCCGATATAACCTCGCCCGAACCTCGCAGCATCAGGCCTATATTCACCGAAAGATTCATCATTCCGATCACGGCGTAAAGCATCGCGACGCTCCGGTTGTACCGCGATTCAAAAACATCACCGGTTGTTATCGCACGAAACCGTCTCATTACAGGAGCTATCAGCCAGTAGAAAGGTGTACAGGGAAGCCAAAGCCACTGGTACCATATCCCCGAGAGCCCGCTTGTAAAGCTTTTCGATGCTACTACCACAGCTTGGTCCGAATGTGTCCCGGCACCGAAACCGAACATTACCATCATAGCCTTGCCGAATCGCCTGGGCATGAAAAAGTCCTGGCTTTGTTTGATTTTTTTCGCGCTCCAGAAGCCAATTACAGCCATGCCGAGCAAATACAGCAATAGCACAAGAATATCAGCAATATGTAATCCAAGCACAGCATTCATCCTTTATAATCAGTCAGTTCTGCAAAATGTCATTAGAAAAGGACATTAAAAAATTGTCAATTTAAGATTGAAAAAAAACCCCGCAGCGCATCCTTTCGCCACGGGGCAATGAAAAAGTAATTCCGCATTCTCGACACTTGATGTTCGATTTTAGCCAGTTGCCAATCAGGAGCATCGAGCATTACTCATTTATCTTAACTTTTTAGTCTGCCGGTTCGAACTGGATGCGGCCATGTCTCATGACCATTTTCAAATCCTTTTCGGCCGGCTGGCCCGGTGCCCCGGCCGTCTCGGCTGCCTTGGGTATTCTGACTTCCACACCGAGCCGGCCCAGCTCGCCGGCGACTTCCGGCTGCCTGGGATCGAGCTGGAAACTGCGGACCAAATATTCCTTTGCCCGGTCATTATCATTTTTGCTCAGGTAATAGTAGGCCATCTGCTTGTTAATTCTTGCCGAACTCGGCGCCAAATCGAGCGCCTGCTGATAACAGGCCAAAGCATATTCATCAAGCTGCTCTTTCTGAAAAGCCATTGCAAGCCGGAGCGACTGAATCGCCGAACTGCCAACCATTTTTACATAGACGTCGGCATAGTTTTTGGATTTAGCCGTATCGCCGCTGTCAACGAAAAGCTTCACCATCGCCGCCTGAGCTTCCGCGTTGGCGGGATCGAAACTTAAAGCTATATTGTAACGATACTCCGCCTTCGCCCAAAGCCCTTCGGCATGATACAACTGAGCCAATTCATAATGCGCTTCCGGATTCTCGAATTTGCTCTCCAGCGACTCTTGTAAACTAACCTTTCTTGCTTCCGCCGGTAATTTCCGCATCTTTGCAGCGCGTTCCTCTTTCTGCTGCTGACTTTCGCAACCGATAAGGACAAGTAAAAATGCACAACACAAAGGAAGGAGAAAAGTAATAGGTGAAACCCGGCTGGAGCCAAAGGCAAAACCTCCTGTTTTTATTTTTATGCTCTTGACTTTTCCTGTCATTCTGGCCTCCAATGAGAAATTTTCGGTCCGCCTCTTTGCGAATTTCTGCCTCTGGCCATTGAAACGATGTCATTTTGATATACTGTAAAAATCTTTGCAAGAAAAAAATTGAACAAATCAAATAAAATGTAATTTTTTTTTTCGACGCGCGACACTGAATTTACAATGGGCCGTCGAGAATTGAAAATTATTGTAATAAAATAGTTCGATGCAGCGACTTATATATCGAAGGCTCGTTATTGACGGATTTGAATGAAGCTTCGTTCGCCCCGTTGGAAGCCTGGTGAAAGACGGGGCCGGGAAAAATTGCCGATGGAGCTTGCAAGTGATTGACTGGCAGATAATTATCAAAAAGCACGGCCCTGCCGTTTGGCAGACAGCGTACCGGCTGCTGGGCAATCACGCGGATGCCGCTGACTGTTTCCAGGAAACTTTCGTTTCGGCTCTTGATTTCTGCCGGCGTCATCGTGTGCGGAATTTTTCAGGGCTGCTGGCCAGACTGACAACCACCCGTGCGATCGATCAGCTCCGCCGGCGATTTCGACGGGCTCAGTCCGAAACAGACTTCGAGGATTATAGCTCTGTGAAAAGTGAATATCCATGCCCGTCACAACATGCGCAGCAGAAAGAATTAACATCCATGTTGCGAGAATCGCTGAGCGAACTGCCGCCGCAGGAAGCACAGGTCTTTTGCCTGCGATATCTAAACGATATGAGCTATCGACAAATAGCTCACGAGCTCGATATCAAGGCTAATACTGCAGGTGTGCTGCTGCACCGGGCCAGAGCTAAACTACGTAAATCTTTCGAGTTATCGGCGAAAGGGTAAAAATGAGGTTGTATTATGGATGAAAATGAAAACACATTGGAAAAAGCGGTGAATGCTATCAAAAATGAGCAGATTCCGCCGGTCCCGCCGAAGGAAGTTGTCGATTCGACAATCGCAAAGCTGGCTGAGGCCGCCGGGCAATCGGAAATCGTAAGGCCCGATAATCGAATCCGGATCATAGAAAGGCTCAATGCTGCAAAAAGCTTCACAAAAATAGCTGCCGCGGCGGTGCTGCTGATTGCTGTCGGATATGCAACAGGCCGATTCTCAGGGCCGCAACCACCGGATATGCAACAGATTCAGGCGACTCTCGAACCGGCTATTCGTCAGAATCTACTCGATGAAACGAAGCAGTATTTGCAGTTGGGTCTGGCGAATGGTTATATCCGAATCAGAGATGAGCTGGGTCAACAGTACCGCCAGGACCTGAACCGGGTTGCCCTACAGTTCGTAGCTGCTTCCAACGCCGTGACCAATGAGCTGCTTGCGGATCTCATTGCATCTTTCAATGAAGTACAAAGCCAGTACAGACAACAGGTTGCGTTGGCTCTCGACCAGATGGAATCGAACAGGCTCAAAGACAGAAATGAATTGAGCGATGCTTTTGCAACTTTCGCCCTGCTAACGGAAGATGAATTGATGCGTACCAAACAGGATATGGCACAATTTTTGTCATATACCCAACCAGGTCAATCAAATAGTGAAGAAGTTCAAAACTTCGAAAATTAAAAATCGAAAGGAAGAAAAATGAAGGCACTTACCCAAACAATAATTTCAATTTTAGCGTTAATTTTGTTGGCGGCGGGTTTTGCATCGGCCAATAATGCGCCCGAAGCTCCCGTGGGGCCCTCGATGCCTTCGCCGATGCCTGCTCCAACGCCGCCGGCTCCTCCAACACCGCCGACTCTGCCTGCTGTGAATAACAATATTTACAATCTGAGTCGGGGCCTTTCTTTTGGATCGCGGACTGGCAGTGCCGGAACCATTCTTGTAATACCTTCCGAGCAGACTAAAACAGAAGACCTTCTTGCGATAAACGAAGATATGACCGTCATGTCCCGCATCTTCCAGAAAAACATTGGGCAGGCCCGCATCTTAACAGCATACGGCAGCATGTTAGTATCGAGAAATGATCCATTCTCGATGTTTACGGGAGGCAGGGGTGGGATACAAAGCTTATACCTGCAGGGCTTCGGGGCATTGTTTTTGATGAAAGTTGATTTTCCACTTACACCTTCACCTGACGTGCAGGATGATGAAAAGGAAACAGAACAAGAGGGCGACCCTGTCTGGCAGGAGATGAAGCAGGAAATGTATGAGCCGGAAAAAGTCGAAAGAAGACGCAGAACCGACCGCCCGGAAGAGAAATATGACGCCGAGAAGGTAGAGAACCTCAAAACAACCCTGATAAAAGCGCTAAAACATGCTGCTAATATCCGAAGTTTGAAACCGGATGAATCGGTGATTCTGACAGTCACCGGAAAAGGCGGACCTACAGGAACAACAATTGTGGCGACAAGGATGCTTCCAGGAGAAGACCAAATAATAATACAAGAACGAACTGCCGATGGAAAAATGATAACCAAGATGGCAACGGTAAGTGCATTAGATAACATAGGATTATCCTCGCCTTCAATTCTTGTTATTCGCACGAAAAAGTCGGATATCGATGAATTCGCAAAAGGCCGGGTGGATTTCGACAGATTCCGGGAAACCGTGAAGATTCTCACCTACCCCTTACTGAGTGGAGCGGTCGGAAGTTTGAGCTTACACTCTGACAATATCGGACTATATTAGATGCGTTTGTAAGCCAGGCGAAGTCTTAATTAGGGCTTGCTGTGTAGAATTTAAGTTTAGTATTTACAATGCGATACATGTGACTTATAGTATGGCAAGTGAAAGGGAATCATAGAAAAACACC
>Ga0209121_10000598_pt1 | contig 38068 bp, 33 predicted proteins | sample Cruoilmetagenom3_FD_187292 | JGI IMG/M metagenome (GOLD analysis project Ga0209121, IMG submission 187292) | Oil polluted marine microbial communities from Coal Oil Point, Santa Barbara, California, USA - Sample 3 (SPAdes) (version 2) | ecosystem: Environmental > Aquatic > Marine > Oil seeps ... | reverse complement strand
CCGGTGAAAAGTACCTTATGCTCAGGCCAGTAAAGACAAACTGAACCGGGTGAGTGCCCAGGTGTGTCAATGACCTGAAAAGTATTATCACCGATCGTCAGGTCCCCCTCCCCCAAGAAAAAATCCGGTTCAGGAAACTTGAAATAATTGCCGGCAATATCTTTGATAAATTTATGTTCTATCTGGCTTATGGCAAAAAGGGTCTGGTTTTCAAATTGTTGTACCGCCTCTATATGGTCAGGATGCCCATGAGTAACTATGACCACATCAATCTGATCCAGGGAAAGATTCAAATCAGCAAGCCCCTTCTTGACATGACCGAAATAATGCTGATGGCCGGGATCGATTATTATTTTTTTGGAACCGTCGATAAAATATGTATTGCAGTTATTGGCCGCTGGATTACGCCAGATAAAGGCGTGGAGACCGTTTGTTACTTTCATGAAGGTTATATCCTTTCTACTTTATATAAAGATCCTCTCTAACTCCCCTTAAAAAAAGGGGAGAAACTCACATGCTCCCCCCCTTAGAGACTGTGTCGCAATTCCTTTTCTCGTCATTGCGAGCGTAGCGAAGCAATCTCAACCTAATCCAGGACTTTCATCAATTTTAATATATTGTTAGAAACAACATTCTGAAAATCCGCCTCACTAAGTTTCAAATTCTTCACCTTGAGCAATTCGCCATAAGGGGTACCGAAGGGAAAGTCACTTCCAAAAAGGAGCCTTTCGCTCCCGTATTTCTCCAAAAAGATGTCCATCTCCCGTGTGGAAGCAAGGGCTGTATCGGCATAGACAGTCTCACTGTCCCAGATTCCCGCATTTGACAGAGCTGAAAAACCACCATTTAAACCTCCCAGATGAGGAATTATAATCGGGGTCTGTCCTGCCACTCTATTAATAAAATATATTGTATTTTCAAAGGTTTCCTCCAGAACAATCGGCAACTGATAATAGTATATCTCCTGCAGAAATTGCTCACACCTGGGATCATCGTAGTGATAAACCGGCTCATATTCATGACGATGCCACTTAATCCCCTTATACCCCTTCATCAATTCTTTCCTTCTAAAATCATTCCAGACAAAAAAGTAAGCAAATATATCTTTATTCGACCTTTGTATATCCAGCAGATACCGATTAGCACGCTGTCGGCAGGCCATCCAGGAGTAATTGTCCTCAAAATGGTAATCATACCGGTCATAGATATCCTCCACGGGGGCATAAAAGCAGGCCCCCTGAACACCACCTTCATCCATATATCTCTTAACAAGTTCAAATGGTTGATTTACATTCTGGATACCGCAGTGGATATGCGAATCAATAATCTTCATTAAAGGTTCCCTTGTCTATTTTTCTTCTCACCCGTTCCAGCTCTTCGAGCGTATCTACCTCAACGGAATCGTAAGGTGTCTCAACTACCTTAATCCTGTAACCATGCTCTATCGCCCTCAACTGCTCCAGCGCCTCCAACTTCTCAAGATATCCCTCTTCCAACCGGGTAAAAGCCACAAGAAAAGATTTCCTGTATGCATAGATACCATGGTGCTTATAGTAAGAGATTTCTGTGTCGTTTCCTCTTACATAAGGAATGGTTGCACGCGAAAAATAGATAGCAAAATTATCCCTGTCAAAGACTACCTTTACCGCATTAGGGTGAGTTATTTCCTCTTCCCTCTTTATCCTGTATATCAGGGTGCTCATGTCAACGGGTGGATCTTTCAGGAGAGGCCCTGCCACTTCGTCAATCTGAGAAGGTTCAAAGAGAGGCTGATCACCCTGAATATTCACAATAACATCCGAATCTTTAATATCATCGAGGGTTGAGACGGCCTCGGCAATTCTGTCTGTCCCGGATCTATGTTCAGTTGATGTCATGATAACATTGCCGCCAAATTTTTTAACCGCTGCAACGATCCGTTCATCATCTGTAGCCACGGCGGCATACGATACGGCGCTTGATTTCAGAACCCTTTCGTAAACATGCTGTATCATCGGCTTACCACAAATGTCTGCCAGGGGTTTCCCCTCAAACCTTGTGGACTCATATCTTGCCGGAATTATGCATATTATCTTCATTTATAGATGCTCTTCACGTTTTTCCAGATAATTAACAACATAATCATGAACCGCTTCTTCGATCGAGCGGAAAGAAAGGGGACACCCTGTCGCATGGAGTTTATCCATCTTCGCCTCGGTAAAATACTGGTATTGATCACGAATCGACTCCGGCATCTCGATGTAGTTGATCTGCGAACCACGGTTCATCGCTGAAAAAACCGCATTCACAAGATCGCTCCATGTCCGGGCGTGACCTGTCCCCAGATTAAAAATTCCATTTGCCTCCCGATTCTCAAGCAACCACCAGAGGACTTCAACGCAATCTTTGACATAAATAAAATCACGCATCTGCTCCCCATCTTTGTATTCAGGTTTATAGGATTTGAAAAGTTTAACCTTGCCCGTTTCGTTTATCTGGCGATAGGCTTTATATACAACACTTTTCATGTCTCCTTTGTGGTACTCATTTGGCCCGAAGACATTAAAAAACTTAATGCCAGCAAATTTATAATGCAATCTGTTTCGGAGGACCCAGAGATCAAAAACCTGCTTGGAGTAACCGTACATATTGATCGGACGGAGCGATAAAGTCACACTGTCGTCATCTGAAAATCCGTTTACCCCGTCACCATAAGTTGCCGCACTGCTCGCATAGACAAAGCGGATACCTTTCTTCATTGCCCACTCGGCAAGTTTGCGGCTGTAACGGTAGTTGTTTTCCATCAGGTAATCTGCATCACGTTCAGTCGTAGAAGAACATGCCCCCATGTGGACTATCCCTCTCACATTGAAAGGAACCCTGTCCTCACATACCATCTTGAAAAAATCCTCTTTGTGAATATAATCAGCAAAGCGTCTGTTAACCAGGTTTGTCCATTTTACCGATGTCCCGAGTCTATCCACAATAATAATATTATCGATTCCCTCGGAATTGAGCTTCCATACAAAGGCACTACCTATAAACCCGGCACCTCCGGTAACTATAAGCATTGGTATTTACTCCCCTTTATTTCCAACTCCTGAACAGAAATTCCCGTATGGCCCCCGCGGCCTTTTCAATTCCTCCTATGATACTTTTCATCTTTTCTTCAGGCATATTGACAAAAATTTGCATAAAGAGGGTCCTGCCGAATATGTCCTCCGCCCGGGGAATAGCCGTTGTGCTATAGCTGATTTTTCCTTTATACATCGGATTGGTAAACGGATATTTTTTCGAGTTCGGTGTGGATTGAGAAAGGAAATGCTCCCAGTTGGGAACATAATGCCATAAATTTTCCTTAAAGAGCACGGTGTCAACACCCTCATCGCTTAATGCCTTCTGAAATTTCTTCGTAATTTCGGCCTCAGGGAAATTGAATCCAAGAAATGTCGCCGTATCTCCTTCGAGATCAGGAATCTCCCTGAATTTCACACCTTTAATCTTACTCAGGGCTTCTTTAATCATAACTTTGTTCTTCTTCTGTTCGGCTATCACATAATCAAGCCTTCGAAGCTGTGCCAACCCCAGGGCTCCCTGCAGCTCTCCCATACGATAATTGAAGCCGATTATACTCCTTCCTTCCATTGCCCTGCCTACATTCGGGTTATGGTCATGTCCATGATCATGGTACCAGTCGGCACGATCGTAGAGGTCTTTGTTGTTCGTCACGACCATGCCACCCTCACCTGTAGTTATCGTCTTCATATAATCAAAGCTGAATATCCCCATATCACCAAACGTGCCGAGCTTCTTCCCTTTGTAACTTCCACCGCAGCCCTGAGCGTTATCTTCAAGAACCATGAGGTTATTTTTCTTCGCAATCTCAACAATTCTATCGATTCTTGCCGGTGCCCCACACATGTGGACAGGAATAACTGCCTTTGTACGGGGTGTTATCTTAGCCTCGATATCATCGGGGTCCAGATTGAGAGACCCATCAACATCAGCCATCACCGGAATCGCCCCCACCTCCAGTACCGCTTCATAGGTAGCAACGAATGTAAATGCAGGGACAATAACCTCATCTCCCGGGCCAATATCCATAGCGGTAAGGGCAACTTTCAGTGCAGCCGAACCGGAGGATACCCCCAGCGCATATCCGGCGCCACAATATTTTGCGAAGGCCTCCTCAAATTCCCTTACCTTGAAATTTCCTTTCCTCTCTTTATCAAATCCATACCTGAAGAGGACACCCGTCTCCAAAACATCCATAACCTCTTTCGTTTCTTCTTTTCCTATAAGTTCCGCACCTGCCATTATTCTGCCTCCAACTAATGAGTTTAAAGTTCCAAGTTTCGAGTTTCGAGTTCAAAGCTGTAGCAATTCAATAATCCTCTCGTTGGGTTTCGTTCCTCAACCCAACCTACTATGCTAATCCTTTTTCTTTGCTGACAGCTGAATGCTCGCAGTTAATAAACCTGTTCGTATATCTCTATAGCATCCTCGATTGTCACCTTGCGTGGATTGTTTTCCAGGGGCCTTGCCACCGTCATGGCGACTTTCGCCAGCTCGGGAAATTCCTCCTCAGGTATCCCAAGTTCTTCCAGTCCGGCATATATGCCGCAATCTTCTATCAGTGCCTCCACCGCTTCCACTGCCAGATATGCCGCATCCCTGAGCGGTAAATCATCTGTCTGTTCTCCCATCACCTCGGCAATAATCGCAAATTTTGCAAGGGCAGCAGGCAAATTGAACTCCATAACAGGAGGAAGCATAATGGTATTTGCCAGACCGTGGGAAATACCGTATTTCCCACCGAGAGGATAGGAAAGGGAATGGGCGGCACCAACACCCGCATTGGCAAGACCAAGCCCCGCGTAAAGACTACCCAGGAGCATCTGCTCTCTGGCCTCAAGGTTACTGCCGTCATGGACACATGTTCTCAGGCTCGATGATATCAGATCTATCGCCTCCAGGGAGACCAGTTCACTCATCGGACTTGAATTTACCGATGTGTAGGATTCGATAGCGTGACAGAGTGCATCAATTCCGGTAGCTGCGGTCGGCTCGGGTGGGAGACTCAGCGTTAATTGCGGGTCCAAAAGGGCTAACTCGGGATATAGATACGGGCTGTTCATCCCCTCCTTCTTTTTCAAATCCTTCCTTGAAAATACCGCTGTAAAGGTCACCTCGCTTCCGGTGCCGGCCGTTGTCGGAACCATTATCTTCGGAAGCCCCTGACCCGGAACCTTATTCAATCCCAGATAATCCACGGCTTTTCCCTTATTGGCAGCAAGAACGGCAACCGCTTTTGCCACATCCATGGCGCTTCCCCCGCCGATACCCACAACTGCATCACATTTCTCCTTCAGGGCAATCTTTGCCCCTTCATCAGCAAGTTCCAAAGCAGGCTCCGCTTCAATCCCGTCAAACATGGCGTACTTCATACCGCCTTTATCAAGGAGAGCTGAAACTTTCTCTCCAAACCCAGACTCAGAAAGGCCTTTGTCAAGTACTATCAAGGGGTTATTGCCCCCGGATTCCTTAATGTGCTCTACAAGTTCATCAAAAGACCCGCTTCCAAAGACAATCTTTTTTGCTCCTGTAAAAGAAAAAGTTTTTTTCATCTGTATACCACCCTTTTTTATTAATGATTAAATTTCATACTGTCCGATTACTGTTAACGTTTCGATCACATACGATGTAGCCGAAGGCAATGTAGCAACTTTTCAACCTCGCAACTTTTTAATCTCATCTTCAATCTCAGAAATTACCTCGGTATTGTGTATTTTTTTCTTATTTCCTTCCTTAAGTGAAAAAACGAAAAATACTTTTCCTCCAAATTTATTTGTAAACTTTTTGTGAGTATTTTCTTGTATTTCATCCCATTGATATTGATCCAATGCCATCCCTGAAGATATTGGCTTAATTTGAAGCCCGATATATTTGTCATTTACTTGAATATAAAAATCCACATTGTAGGTTCTGTCCCAGACATCTGGCGCTGGGAGAATCTTAACCCCCAATTTTTTTTGTAATTGGCCATAAATCGTTTGAATTTCTCCTGTATAACCCTCGTAGGTTCTATCCAAAACGAGATTATAGGCATAATCAATGCATTCCTCTTCTGTAATTGATTCTAATTCACTCTGAACGACTTCAGATATCTTAATATATAATTTTCTTCCAAGTTCTGTGATGTATTCTCTTGTTATCTTGACTCCATTTCGTTTCTTTTGTTTTGCGTTTTTGAAATAATAATCTTCCCATTCATCAAATGAGGTGGGGGAACATTTTCGAATCAACTCAGAAGTCCCATCGACCTTAGCCGCTTTATTTAATCCCCAGCGGTTCATTCCATAATTCAACAATGTTTCCCTTTTAAATTTAAGGTTTCTACCTTCTTTATCAATTATTCACTCTTTTGCCATTCTTTTTCCTTTGTTCTCTCAGCTAAAAATTTTGCCTTGTATTTGTAATTAAGTGTTTTCTCTACATCTGCCAAACCACTTTTTATCAAATGAGCATTTAAAAAAGTCTTGTTCCGTAAATAAAGATAACAAAGCAGGTTGTTTCCTCCATCATATTTATCCGCATCAAATTTCAAAAACACCTTTTGTCCATGGGTTTTTTCTCTTAAAAATTGAATGGCCTCTTCTTTCGTTTCTGGATTCTCTTTCACACCTAATAGCCTGATTGTAGGTCCGTTATTTAGAATCAACATCTCGGAGGAGATTATTTCTTTTACCGTATAGTATGTTTCCCGTTCAAAGTGAGCGTTGTCTATTTTCGAGCCAAATCTCAATTTTTTAGGGTCAACCTTCTTGTCAAAATTCACAGGATCTTTAAAATTATAGGGTAGATTTTTAATCTCTTTTTCAATGTTGAGTTTGTACTCAACCTGTTTGATTATCTCAAAAATTACATCTTGAAAAATAGTCCCTTGTTCCGTACCAAGTTTTTCCTTTATTGTTGGCAAAAAATCCTCATTTGTTTCATAGCCGACAGAGTTTCTATCCAGGTTTTTAGCTGCCAGAGAAGTTGTACCGCTGCCAAGAAATGGATCAAGAACGGTATCCCCAACAAAGCTGAACATCTTAATAAACCGCTTCGGTAGTTCCTCAGGAAACATTGCCAAATGTTTATCTTGTTTTTCACCAGGGAAATTCCAGTGCCCGGTAAAATACTGATTCCACTCTTCCTTAGTTAACTTTGATTGCTCCTTAATCGTTTTAGAAACTTTCGGTGGGCTACCATACTTTTTAAAGATTAAGATAAACTCGTAATCAATCTTTAGTATTCCATTTCGGGGAAAGGGATAAGATCCCATCACCGTAGCCCCACCTGTAGTATGAGTCGTTGTTAGTTTCTGCCATATAATAGCGCCCATATAATCAAAGCCTGCACTTTCGCAAAACTTAATTATCTCTGTCCTTATGGGTATAACTTTGTATCTCCCATAATAAACCGAACGAGCAAACTGATCACCAATATTAATACACAAACGGCAACCTTTATGTAAAACCCTGTAACATTCATTCCATACCAAGTTGAGGTTGTTAATATACTCTTCATAAGAGTCGTTGTAACCTATCTGTTTCCCGTTTCCGTAATCCTTTAACTGCCAATATGGAGGAGAGGTGATAACAAGATGAACTGATTCATCAAGAATTTCTCCCATTTGCCTTGAATCGCCAATTATTATTTTGTGGTATGTTTTCATTCCGTATCCTTTAGCGGTCAGTTTTTAATAAGTTTCCGGTCGGGCAAAGTCAAGTCCTTTTATTTTCGATACTACGTTCAACACTCCGGCAGATCCCGCGGATAATCTGCACCTCTTTTGAAAAGAGCTTCGTCCTTGATAAAAAACGGCGTACATTTGTCATCCAGTAATCGGGTTTTTCCAGATTTATAAAGCCTATCTTCACAAACACTTCTTTCAGATGATCGTACGTTCCTTCAAGCTCCGCTGACGTGGCCAGTTTCGGTGTAAATCTTTCAGGAGATGGCGTGCAGGCTGTAAATATTTCATAGCACAAAATCATCACCGCATGGGAAAGATTGATCGATTTAAGATCATCAGAGGTGGGAATGGTTACCAGAAGATGGCAGTACTTCAACTCATCATTGGTCAAACCTGCATCCTCCGGCCCAAAGAGGATAGCAACCTTATTATTCTGAGTAATATCCGCTATCTGTTCAGCCATCTCCCGTGGATGAACGACAGGTCCCCGCACACTTCCCAGCCTGGATGTGGTTCCAACAACATAGTGAAAATCGGAGAGGGCCTCATCCAACCGGTTGAAATATTTCATATTTTCAACCACATCGGCGGCAAAATGGGTTGCCATCTTTTTTATTGCCTCCATGTCAGGATTGCTGTAGTCAACCACAAAGAGTCTCTCAATGCCCATATTTTTTGCACACCTCGCCACAGAGCCTATATTGCCGGCATATTTCGGTCTGTTCAAAACGACCGTAATATTTTCTGTTTTTACCGCACAATTAAAGATCATATAGCTTCTCATCCACTCGAGGTTTTGATTTCTTCGCTCCTTTTCTTACCTCACGTTTCAAAATAAACGGGTCTTCTTCCTCCAGCAGGTCTCCCATTTCCTCTTCGATTTTATCAGGATCCTCACCCGCCTCCATGCGACTCAAAGCCTCTTCCATACCAGATCCCAGATCCAGACCAGCAGTATCCGAAAGTTTCCTCATCAGCTCGGCAGCCTGGCGCGGGTCATCTTCATTTATCTTTTCTGCCTCATCCGTAAGCATCGCCATTGCTTTTTCCATCTTTGCCTCATCAATCGGTAGGATGTCTTCATCAGTTTCTCCTTTATTTCCAGAAACCGTGGCAAAAACGGACATCTGCCGTTTCAATTTCATCGTCTTACAATGCGGGCAAAATGGAACTTTCCCGGTATTCACAGACTTTGAAAAAAAGTTGTAGATGGTGTTGCACTTTTCACAGTAAAACTCATATACCGGCATCCTCTTTAACCTCACACAGCAAATTTTCCAAATTATAATAACTTTAACATTAAAATCAACGTCCTTCCATGATTTATTGAAGCGGCATTGATTAGCATTTACACCCCGGGGGAAAAGATGATATAGAACTCAGCAAGGGAATAATCCCCTTTTGATAAAGGGGGAGACTATATGCTCACCCCCCTTTTGTAAAGGGGGATTTGTGATTTTCATATAAACCGAATGCCATTCCATGTTTTTGAGTAAAATGGAAACTCATCTGCAAAGAATACTCTCCGAGGCCTCAAGTGCTATAGGTGTGAGGCTCGGGGAAAGGGAACTCGTTCTCTTTCAGGAGTACCACCGGGAGCTACTCTTATGGAACACTAAAATTAACCTTGTCTCAGTCAAGTCAGATGTTGATATACCGATAAAACACTTCATTGATTCACTGACACCATTACAATTTATAGAAAACAAGAAAAGCGCCCTTCTGGATATCGGTACAGGCGCTGGGTTTCCAGGAATTCCACTGAAGATAGCAGAAAACCGGTTACGGGTAACTCTTGTGGATTCTTCCCGCAAAAAGACCTCCTTTCTTAAAAATATCATTCGTAAACTTCAGCTTGATCATATAACCATCATTAACAGGAGATTTGATCTGCTGATGCAGGATGAAACATATCGTGATACCTTTGATGTCATAATATCGAGGGCTTCCTTCAAGCTACCGCAATTTCTCGAAATTGGGGGGGCCTTCATCTCGCCGGGTGGAATCTTAATAGCCATGAAGGGGGCAAACATTAGTGAGGAATTGAAGCAAGCTGAGGAAATCGCTCAAAGGATTGGGTGGAAACATGCCGGATGCCATGAAATCAGGTTGCCTGTTATAGGGGATTTCAGAAAGATTATAATCTATAAAAAGCTCCGAAACTAAAATATCCCTTCAAAAAAATCCTTTTTTGTGATAGTTTCTCCTCGCCATATGAGACCAATAATACCTCGATAAACAATGCGTAAATTTATATGTATAGCCAATCAAAAAGGTGGTGTCGGCAAAACGACAACGGCAATCAACCTGTCAGCATCTTTAGCAGCAACAGAAAAGAGAACGCTTTTAATAGATTGTGATCCCCAGGGAAACGCCTCAAATGGCATGGGTATAGAGAGTTCGTTGATAGACAAAAAAAACCTGTATCATTCATTGGCAGGAAAGGTTCCCCTGGAGGATATTATTGTCAGCACACAGATCCCAACTCTTGACATAATTCCTTCAAATCGGGATCTTATCGGTGTGGAGGTTGAATTCGTTTCTCTCCCAGACAGGGAAAAAAGGCTGAAAGGTCTTTTGAGAAGCATGGATACTCCCCACGAGTTTGTTATTATAGATTGTCCTCCTTCTCTCGGTTTTTTGACCATAAATGCCCTTGTTGCTTCCGACCATCTTATCGTCCCTCTGCAGTGCGAATACTTCGCAATGGAAGGTCTGGGATATTTACTGCAAACAGTCAGGCTCATTAAAACAAGGCTGAACCCTTCTCTTTCTCTCCGCGGAATACTCTTGACCATGTTTGATACAAGAAACAGGCTTTCTCACAGAGTTGCTGAAGATGTTAGAAGTCATTTCGGTGAAAGGGTTTTTAAAACAGTCATTCCAAGAAATGTGAGGCTCTCTGAAAGTCCGAGCCACGGACTGCCGATAATTCTCTACGATATCAAGTCGCGTGGTGCAATTTCCTACATGGAACTTGCAAAAGAAATCCTGTCCAATGGGAGGATATAAATGCCATCAAAAGATTCGCTGGGAAAGGGTCTGGGAGCGATGTTCCCGGACCTCCTTGACGACTTAAACGATAAACCAAGGTTTATGATATGTGGAATTGAAGAGCTTTCCCCTAACAGATTTCAGGCAAGAAAAGAGTTTGGGGGAAAAGAACATAAAGAACTCGTATCTTCCATTAAAAAAAATGGGATCATTCAGCCAATAGTCGTTAGAAAATCAGACGCCGGCTACGAAATTATTGTGGGAGAACGTCGGTGGAGAGCCGCCCAGGAGGCCGGTCTAAGGGATGTCCCTGTAGTAATCAGGGAAGCCGAAGACCGCGAAATGGCTGAAATTTCAATTATAGAAAATTTACAGCGTGAGGAGTTGAACCCAATCGAAGAGGCAGAGGCTTATCAAACCCTCATAAACAATTTTTCCCTCTCTCAAGAGGAAATATCCTCCAGAGTTGGTAAGGATAGATCAACAATCGCCAATTCTGTTAGACTGCTCAAGCTACCCTCAGAGGTAAAGGATGCCCTGATCAAAAAAACCATATCCGCCGGTCATGCAAGGGCGCTTCTATCCCTTAGTACCACTGAGGAACAGGCCCAGATCCTTGGAGCTATTCGAAAGAAGGGGTTAAGTGTTCGAGAAACGGAACGTATAATCAAAAATATGATGAACTTCCCTCCAGAGAAAAAAAAACTTCAAAAGGATAAATATATAATTGATCTGGAAAAGGAGTTATCGTCCAGGTTGATGACAGCAATCAAGATCAGACAATCCAAGAAAGTCGGTACTATCGAAATCAAGTTTTCAAGTCTGGAAGAATTGAGCCGGCTGGTTAATTTTATAATGAAAGCAGAAGACAAATAAATATAAAAATATCTTTTGTGTTTTTGTGATTTTCGTATTATATATTCAATGACCATTCGTCAATAAGTATGGCTTCATAGATAATGGGGTGTTCTGTAACTATCTAATATTATTGTAAACTTAAAACTTACGAAAGTCTCGCGTTTTTTCTTAAGTTTTAATATGAGATTTATCAACAATTGTTGATAAATCTGTTAATAAGGTTGTTCTGCCGTGGAAATGCTCTGGGAAAAAAGTTGTAAAATCATTAAAGAAAAAGTTAGCACTCAAAATTACGAAACATGGATAAGTCCGGTAAAAATTGCCTCTATAGAAGAAAATAATATAAATCTATCTGTGCCCAATAAGTTCTTTAAGGACTGGTTAATAGAAAATTATCTGCATATAATACGGGATTCCCTGTCCCGGGTAATAGGAATTAATGTCAAAATCAATTTTACCATAAGGAATGATAAAATAAAAACACCCGACAAGGAAAAAAGGGGAATAATTAAAAAAACAAACCTGAATATAAGAAGAGCTCATTCATCACTTAATCCCAATTATAATTTTGAAAGATTTGTTGTCGGATCAAGCAATCAGTTTGCACATGCTGCATCCACAGCCGTTGCCGAGCAGCCGGCAAAGAACTACAACCCTCTTTTTATATATGGTGGTGTCGGCCTCGGCAAAACCCATCTCCTTAATGCTATCGGTCTCCATACTATTTCTCTATACCCCAAAATTAATGTACTGTACATCTCAGCCGAGGAATTCATGAACGAACTGATCAACTCTATAAGATATGATAAGATGCAAAGATTCCGGGAAAAATTCAGGTATATAGATTCCCTTCTCATTGATGATATTCAATTTATAGCCGGAAAGGAAAGGACTCAAGAAGAATTTTTCCATACATTCAACACATTGCACGATTCTGCAAAACAAATCGTCGTTACAAGTGATAAGTTCCCAAAAGATATTCCCAACCTTGAGGGAAGATTGCGCTCAAGGTTTGAATGGGGTCTCATTGCAGATATTCAACAACCGGAAATAGAAACAAAAATTGCCATTATAGAGAAAAAGGCACAGGAAAATAACATTTCAATTCCCGATGATGTCGCTTATTACATTGCTTCAAAAGTGGAATCAAACATAAGAGAACTCGAGGGTTATCTTATAAGAATTGGAGCCTATGCATCCCTTACCGGAAGACAAATAGACATGAACCTGGTAAAGGAGGTACTTAAAAAACTCTTTAAATATGAAGAAATGGAAGCAATAACAATAGATAAAATCATTAAAGCAGTTTGTAATAAATTTAATGTAAAAATATTTAACATAAAATCTTCAAAAAGAAATAAAAACTTCATTTTGCCAAGACAAATAGCAATGTATTTATCAAGAAAAATAACCAATCTTTCATATCCCCATATAGGATCAGAAATAGGGGGAAAGGATCACTCAACAGTTATATATGCTGATAATAAAATAAAAAAACTTATGGAAAAAGATATTAAATTAAAAAAAATAATAAAAGAGATAGAAGATTCATTATATAATCATACTTAATGTGTCTTTAAAAATCACTTTTTACCTTTTTAAGATCATATAAAAGTTAACAACAATTATCAACAGTTTATCAATATAAAGATTATTGGGAATGTAAGTGAAATTATTTAATAAAAGTAATTATAAACATATTAACTAATCTTACTATTACTATTATTATTTCTTATATTATATAGTTTAATAGTAAGAAGTCTTTTTTAATTGATGTAGAAGGGACAGGTGTTGAAAATGGAATTCAATATAAAAAGGAATACTTTTTTGGAAGGAATACAAAAAACACTCAGTATTGTAGAAAGAAAAACAACCATTCCGATTTTGAATAATATTTTAATAAGAACGGTAGATAATAAAATAATGATAATTGCTACGGACAGGGAAATAGGATTGATTTCGGACTATGAAGCGGAGATTTTATCTGAAGGTGAAATAACTCTTTCCGCAAGAAAAATATTTGAAATGATAAGAGAAATACAGGGAGAGATAATTAATTTTCAAAAAGAGGAGAACAATTGGATCAATATAATGTGTGGAAAGGTTATTTATAAAATTCCAGGTATTTCAACCGATGATTTTCCAGAGGTATTAGATGATGAAGGGGTGGAGTTTTTTAAAATTAAAGGTGGTATTATAGAAGAAATGATAGACAAGACATTCTTTGCGATGTCAAAAGAGGAGATGAGAAGTAATCTGAATGGTGTTTTTTTTAAAACTGAAAAGGTGGATAGCAGGTGTCTAACGAGGATGGTTTCGACCGATGGACATAAGTTGGCGCTCGTTAATTTTGATACAGGGGAAAAAGATTTTTTAGATATTAGTGAGGGAATTATAATACCGAGGAAAGGTGTTAGTGAAATTAAAAAAATAGTTGAGGATGAAAAGGATGATATAGAAATTGGAGTTAAAAAAGGGATATGTATCTTTAGGAAGGGTAATATGGTTTTAAAAGTTAGTTTAATAGATTCCGAATATCCTGACTATAAAAGAGTAGTACCGACTGATAAGGGAATTTCCGTTCAGTTGGACAGGGATCAATTTTTACACTCGCTCAGACGAATGAGTGTGATGTCGAGTGAGGGGTACAGTGGTGTGAAAATTAAGATTGTGGAAGACAGGATGATATTGAATTCAACGAACCCGGATGTTGGAGAAGCAAATGAGGAGATAGAGATTTTATATAAAGGTGAAGAGTTTGAAATAAGTTATAATGTGAATTATTTGATTGACGCAATTCAAGTAATAAACGGTAAAGAAATATTGTTTGAGATGAGAACCGGATTGAGGCCGGGGATAATTAGTGAAGTAGGAGAGGATAAATATATCTGTATCATTATGCCGCTCAAGATGTAAAATTTAAACTTAAAACTTCAGTGAGGAGAATTCTAAAAAAGGATGACCGAGAGTTATCGTGCAGATAGTATAAAGGTATTGGAGGGTCTTGAGGCTGTTAGAAAGAGACCTGCCATGTATATAGGCAGTACCGGAAAGGATGGGCTGCATCATCTTGTTTATGAAGTCGTGGATAACAGTATTGATGAGGCATCTGCCGGTTTCTGTGATAAGATTGATATTAAAATCAGGGTGGATAATAGTGTCACGGTAGATGATAATGGTCGTGGAATTCCCGTAGACATGCACAAGACCGAGAAGGTCTCGGCAGCGGAAGTAGTGCTGACCAAATTACATTCAGGAGCGAAGTTTTCCAGTGATAATTATAAGATATCAGGTGGTCTTCACGGTGTAGGGGTTTCTGTGGTGAATGCCCTGTCAGAGTATCTTGAACTGGAAGTGAGACGGAGTGATAAGGTGTATAGACAGTCTTACAAAAGGGGTATACCGATTGGGCCCCTTGAGGAGGTTGGCCATACAAAAAAAAGGGGGACGAAAATTACCTTCCAGCCCGATCTGGAAATATTTGAAGATATAGACTTCAGTTTTGAAGTTCTTGCAAATAGATTGCGGGAACTGGCTTTTTTAAACAAAGGAGTCAAGATTAACCTCACGGATGAAAGACATGACAAAAATAGTAATTTTTTTTATAAAGGTGGGATCACTTCCTTTGTTGAATACATTAACAGGAATAAAAAGACTCTCCACAAGAAGCCTGTTTTTATAAGCGGTTCGAAAGAAGGTTGCGGAGTCGAAGTTGCCATACAATACAATGACACCTACATAGAAAACATTTTTTCCTTTGCCAACAGTATAAATACTACAGAAGGTGGAACACATTTAATAGGGTTCAGATCTGCCCTTACCAGGGTTATTAATAATTATGCGATCACTGGTAATATTTTAAAGAACGGGAAAGACTCTCTCAAGGGAGAGGATATACGAGAAGGACTTGCGTGTGTCATCAGTGTAAAATTAGCTCAACCCCAGTTTGAAGGACAGACAAAAACAAAATTAGGCAACAGTGATGTTAAGGGTTTAGTAGAAGGTATTGTATATGAAAAGATGGGGAATTACCTGGAAGAAAACCCGGCCGTTGCGAAACAGATCGTAAGCAAGGCAGCCGAGGCTGCAAGGGCCAGAGAGGCGGCAAGGAAAGCAAGGGAACTTACCAGGAGAAAAACGGCGCTTGAATTTAGTTCACTCCCCGGAAAATTGGCAGACTGTCAGGAAAGAGACCCTGCAGAAAGTGAGCTGTATCTTGTGGAGGGAGATTCGGCTGGTGGCTCGGCAAAGCAGGGTAGAGACAGAAAAAACCAGGCCATTCTACCCTTGAGAGGAAAGTTGTTAAATGTTGAGAAAGCACGATTTGACAAAATGCTCAACAACGGGGAAATCCAGTTAATTATTACTGCCCTTGGTGCGGGTATCGGTGAAGATGATTTCGATATTACCAGGACCAGATATCATAAAGTCATTATCATGACAGATGCTGATGTGGATGGATCTCATATCAGGACATTACTTTTGACATTCTTTTTCAGGCATATGAGAAAACTGATAGAAAGGGGATATTTGTATATAGCACAGCCCCCACTTTTCAGAGTTTCCAATAAAAGCGGAGAGATATATATTAATATAGAAGAAGAAATGGAAGACTACATCCTGGACAATGGTGTCAATAGGGTTCAGGTTATACTGGGTAATGGGAGCAGTGTTACGGGAAGTCGTTTGTTGGGCCTGATCAAAAAAGGAATAAGACTCGAAACCATATTGAGTAAATTTGAGAATGAAAGAAAAAACAAGGATGTTGTCAGGTTACTGGCAGGGGACCCGATTTTTAAAAGGGAGGATTTCAGGCACGAGGAGACACTAACAAAGGTCGGAAAAAGGGTAAGTATGGCAATGGATAAAAAGGTTGATTCTTATTGGGTCGAGGTTGATGAAGAACATGGCGGGTATAAATTGTTTTTTAATATAGTGGAAAATGGTCGCACCATCACAGTGTATCATGATAAAGATATCTTTAATCTGCCCAAGTTTTCTGAGACAAGAGAGCTTCTGAATCTGTTGAGCAGTCTGGGTGAGACTCCTTACTATGTGGTAGACAGGGGAGCTGATGATAAACAACGAAAAGAGCTTGATAGCATGACCTCTTTAATAGAATATGTGATCGAAAGTGGGGAAAAGGGGATGTCTATTCAGCGTTATAAAGGATTGGGAGAGATGAATCCCGAACAGTTGTGGACAACGACGATGGACCCGGAGAAGAGAACACTCCTTCAGGTAAAGGTAGAAGACGCCGTTGCTGCCGATGAGATCTTTACAACTCTTATGGGTGATCAGGTGGCGCCAAGAAGAGATTTTATATATGAGAATGCGCTCAAAGTGTCTAATCTGGATATATAAATCAAGCACATCACAATATTGAAGCCCGTCTGTCAATCACTTTCAGACATTGTATCTGATTTAAATCATAATACATCAGTGAAGAAACGTTATACAGGAAAGGATTAATTTGTAATGGATCAGCTATACCAGCGGAACATACCTGTCAATATAGAAGACGAGATGAAAAAGTCCTATATGGACTACGCAATGAGCGTTATTGTAGGGCGTGCCATACCGGATGTGCGAGACGGACTGAAACCGGTTCACCGCAGAGCTTTATACGCGATGTATGAACTGGGAAACCGGTGGAACAAATCCTACAAGAAGTCGGCAAGGATTGTCGGTGATATTATCGGCAAGTATCATCCTCACGGTGATGCAGCAGCCTATGATACGATTGTGAGGATGGCACAGGATTTTTCCATGAGATACCCTTTAGTAGACGGTCAGGGCAACTTCGGGTCAATCGACGGTGATTCCGCAGCGGCCATGAGGTATACGGAAATCCGCATGTCGAGAATTACCGAAGAGATCCTTGCGGATCTAGATAAAGAGACCGTTGATTTTGTGCCGAACTATGATGGCTCCCTCGAAGAACCTACGGTTCTCCCCTCAAAAATACCCGAATTACTTTTGAACGGAACATCGGGAATTGCCGTTGGTGTGGCCACGAATATACCACCACACAACCTTGGTGAGGTAGTAGACGGAACCATTGCCCTGATTCATAATCCAGACATACACATAAACGAACTTATGAGATTTATTCAGGGTCCCGATTTTCCCACTGCGGGATTTATCAATGGGAGGGAGGGAATAGTTTCCGCATATAAGACGGGAAGAGGCATTATCAGGATGAGGGCAAGAGCGCTCATCGAGAGAAATGTAAGGAGTGACAGGGAAAGTATCATCATCACAGAACTTCCGTATATGGTTAACAAGGCAAATCTCATTGAGAAGATATCGGAGCTGGTAAAAGATAAGAAAATCAACGGGATTTCCGATCTGAGAGATGAATCTGACAGAGATGGAATGAGAATAGTCATTGATCTAAAAAGAGATGAAATAGCCGGAGTCATCCTCAATCAGCTTTATAAACATACACAGATCGAGTCATCATTCGGAATAATCATGCTGGCTATAGATAACGGCCAGCCAAAGGTATTGAATCTCAAAGAAATCCTGGAGAAGTTTGTTGAATTCAGAAAGGAAATTATTACCAGAAGAACAATCTTTGACCTGAGCAAGGCCCAGGCAAGGCTCCATATCCTTCAAGGGCTTATCATCGCCCTTAATAACATTGATGATGTAATTGCCATCATCAAGGCATCGGGTACTCCCAGGGAGGCGGCAGATGCTCTTTCGGAAGAATTCGGCCTGAGTGATATTCAGGCGAAGGCAATCCTGGATATGAGATTACAGAGGTTGACAAACCTGGAACAGAACAAGATAAATGAAGAATATGATGAAGTTTCGGCATTGGTTTCAAAGTTAAAGGGAATACTGGCAGACCCGCAGAAAATCCTGGATATTATTGTTGAGGAACTGGAAGATATAAAGAAAAAGTATGGTGATGAGAGAAGAACGGAAATCGTTTTAGACAGCGGAGAAATTGATATTGAGGATTTGATAGTGGAAGAAGATATGGTGGTTACCGTATCTCATCAGGGTTACGTTAAAAGAAACCCTGCGACACTTTACAGAAGCCAGCGCAGAGGAGGTCGGGGTAAAGTCGGGATGGGCACGAAGGAGGATGATTTTGTAGAACGTATATTTATCGCTTCTACGCATAGCTATGTCCTTTGCTTTACCAATACGGGCAGGGTTCACTGGCTTAAGGTACACCAGATCCCGCAGGCCGGAAGAGCAGCCAAAGGTAAGGCTATCGTGAATCTAATCGGTATATCAGGTCAGGAACGGGTAACCGCGGTCCTTTCCGTGCAGGAGTTTGTCGATGGGAAATTTGTATTTTTTGCCACGAAGAGGGGGATTGCAAAAAAAACAGATCTTCTTGCCTATTCTCATCCCCGGGTGGGTGGTATTATTGCTATTACACTGGATGAAGGGGATGAACTGATATCTGTGAAACTGACCGATGGAACCCAGGATGTCTTTTTCGGTACAAAAACGGGTAAAGCTATACGGTTCAATGAGAAAGATGTCAGAAGCAGTGGCAGAACGGCCAGGGGCGTTACCGGAATCAGGATGGACAAGGAAGATGAGGTAGTCGGTATGGAAATTTTGGGAGACGGTAACTCCATTGTCGCAATTTCGGAAAACGGATACGGGAAGAGAACAGAAGTTACTGAATACAGAACTCAGGCCAGGGGCGGAAGGGGAATGATCAACCTGAAAACAGTTCCCAAAGTCGGGTTCGTGTCCGGTATCAGGCAGGTCGTCGGAAATGAAGATATTATATTGATCAGCAATGGGGGGAAGATCATCAGGATGAGAGTTGATGAAGTTTCTCTACTCCACAGAAGCACACAGGGGGTTAAGTTAATAGGATTAGAGCCGGGAGAAAGTCTGATCGGACTTGCCAGAGCAGAAAGGGAAGATGGCATGGAGGAAGAAAAAAATGTGGATGTTGATGAAGCAAAGGTAGACAAAGAAACTGAGGATATTGAATTATAAGTCCCTTTCCCCGCATCTTTCCTTACCCAGGTGGGGGGTTGGGAGATAGAGATGGAAAGATACAGAGTGTTTGATCATACGGCAGACCTTGGTATTGAGGTGTTTGGCAGAGACGAAAAAGAACTTTTCTCCAATGCCGCCTTCGCTATTTTTGACCTGATCGTTGATCTTGGTGGTGTAAATGCCTCAGAGGTTCGAGAGGTTGTTGCCAATGGTTCTGACCGGGAAGATCTTTTGGTCAATTTTCTTCGGGAGATTCTTTATATGATCAACGGAGAAAGATTATTATTGAAAGATTTTTCTGTTCTTGAGCTTGACAGCCACCACATTGCGGGAGAGGTGAAGGGGGAACCTTTTGACTCAGAGAGGCACAGCATTAAGATGGAGATCAAGGCCGTGACCTATCATCAGGTGGCAGTCAGAGAAACTAAAGACGGGTGGAGAGCAAGGATGATATTCGATGTCTGAAATCGGCCTCAAAAAAATTGATGAATTTCGCTGGATGATTCCTGCCGTTGGTGGAATGCGTGTACCGGGGATGATCTATTCCAGCGAGAAACTTATGAAAGAAATGGGTGCGGATGAAAGCCCGAAGCAGGTTGCCAACGTTGCCCATCTTCCCGGTATTGTTAAATATTCTCTGGCCATGCCCGATATGCACTGGGGTTATGGTTTTCCTATAGGTGGTGTTGCGGCATTCGATATGAGCGAGGGCATCATTTCTCCCGGAGGGGTTGGTTATGACATAAACTGCGGTGTTCGTCTGATGACCACAAAACTCTGTTTCGCAGATATCAAGGATCGTTTGCATGATCTTGTTGCAGCCCTTTTTCGGGATATCCCTTCCGGTGTGGGGTCGAAGGGTGACCTCAAATTGACCATAAAAGAAGAAAAGAAAGTGCTGCAAAAAGGGGCACAATGGGCTGTGGAACGAGGATATGGCTTTCCGGAAGATTTGGAAAGTACCGAGGATGGCGGGAAGATGGAGGGCGCTGATCCGGGAAAAGTGAGCGACAGGGCGCTCGAAAGGGGCAGACAACAATTAGGCACACTCGGTTCGGGGAATCATTTTCTTGAGATAGAGATTGTGGAGAAGATTTTTGATGAAGAAGTTGCCTCTGCCTTCGGATTGGAAAAGGATCAGGTTTGTCTGTTCATACATAGTGGCTCCCGTGGTTTTGGTTATCAGGTTTGTGATGATTACTTAGCCAGGATGGTGAAGCACGTGGGTAAACTGGGTATACCCCTGCCGGACAGACAGTTGGCCTGTGCCTATCTTGATTCGAATGAGGGGAGGGATTACCTGGCCGCCATGGCATGTGCCGCAAATTATGCCTGGGTCAACAGGCAGATGATGATGCACTGGACAAGGGAAACCTTTGAAAGAACACTCCGGATGAGCCCCGCTGATATCGGAATGAGGCTGGTCTATGATGTGTGTCATAATATAGCAAAAATAGAAGAGTTTCCTGTGGATGGGGAAAAAGTAAAGTTGTGCATCCACCGGAAAGGGGCCACCAGAGCCTTCCCTGCGGGGCATCCTGCGCTGCCTGAAAAATATCTTCAGGTAGGTCAGCCGGTCTTGATACCTGGTGATATGGGTAGGGGCTCGTATGTCCTGGTGGGAACGGATAAAGCTTTTACTGAGACTTTTGGAAGTACCTGCCATGGTGCAGGGAGGGTGATGAGCCGCAGCAAGGCAACGAAGGCGAGCAAGGGGAGATCTATTGGAAAAGAGATGGTGGATAGGGGTGTTATCGTTATCGCTTCCGGAAAGGGTACCCTGCGGGAAGAGATGCCGGAGGCCTATAAGAGCATAGATGAAGTGGTAGAAGTAGTCCATCAGTCCGGTCTTTCCAGGAAGGTGGCGAGACTGAGGACTGTGGGATGCATTAAGGGGTGATTTTTTACATTTTCAAGAAACAGCCATGCTCGAAGATCGTATAGGCAGTCTTCTTTCCCTCCAGTCATTACGGGAAGATCTTGAAGTCAGCCATCGGGCGGTATCCCATTGGATGGCCATACTTGAACGTCTATATCACTGTTTTAGTGTAACACCATTTACCCACAGGTCCATACGATCGCTTAAAAAAGCTGCAAAGGTATATCTATGGGACTGGTCTGTGGTGCTGGCTGAGGGGGCCCGCTTTGAGAATCTCGTGGCATGTCACCTGTTAAAAGTGAAACATGCCCTTGAAGATCAGGAGGGTTACAGAATTGGCCTTCATTGTTGAGAAACATCCTGATGTTTATGTGGCATACCCCCTCGGATTGAAGGGGATAGTGGTGGGCGAAGGTGATACCTATGGAGAAGCGCTATCCGATCTTGAGTTGATGGCTATTCTTGAATCGTGAGTGGAATTCCGGGGTAATTCCCGGGACGCAATACTTGAATAATGAGAGGAAATTTGAAATATAATGGCAAAAATGAAGCTAAAACTCGAACAGGTTGCTTCCAATGAATGGAAGTTTGAATATCCACACATCGTAACTAGTCTTCATGGCAAATTTTACGAAGCTTTAGATCTGATGAATGATGGATATTCTGATGAATCTGAAAAGATTTTACGTTTGATCATTGAGAAATCTCCCGAGTATATCGACGCATATCACCATTTAGCGCTTCTTTTGCTTAACAGAGAAGACATAACGGCGGCCTTTCAGTTATGGATGAAGGCTGTTGATATCGGAACGCAGTGTTTTCCAAAGAAGTTTACCTTTGGAAAAGATCTCCTTGAGTGGGGCTGGCTTGATAACAGGCCTTTCCTTCGTGCATGTGAAAGCCTGGGATCGGTGTTATACGATATAGGAGAAGTAGAAGAAGCCCTTAAAATTTTCAACAACATACTGTCTTTAAACCCGAACGATAACCAGGGGATCCGTTCTTTCGCGATTCAAGCCCATTTTGACCTGGAGCAACCTGAAGAGGTCTTGAAAATTTGTGATTGCTATCCGGATGATATCCTGGCGGATACGTTATATGGTCGCCCTTTGGCATTGTTTCAAACAGGCAAAAGGGATCAGGCAGAACAGTATATGAAAGGAGCCATTGAATCGTTGCCCCTGATTGCGAAAGAACTGACAAAAAAGAGGCACAGACGACCGAAGAATATGATGGATGGCTATCTCACTGTGGGTGGCCAGGATGAAGCCTATGATTATTGGCAGCGATCGGGAAAATTCTGGAAAGACACAGAAGGAGCAATTGGTTTTGTGAAGGACTGTCTGAAAAAGTAACCAAATCGGAGATAATGCCAAAGGTTACTTGCATAACCATAAATAATGACTGGATCCCCAATCAAGTTGGGAATGACAAACTGGTAGTTGGGGATGACAGATGGGGGCAGACAACTTTTTGTAAAGTAGCCTGTCCTTTTTATTTCTTGATAAAACGGTCAAGTGTCCCTACAATTAGTCATTAAAGATGACCAGACAGGAGGGCAAATGAAAAGTATAACTGTTAGCATTGCTGAAGGAAAAAAGGGGTTCAGCGGCCTTATCAAGAATACTGTTGAAAAGAAAGAGGAGATAGTTGTTACAAAAAGGGGCAAGGCCGTTGCGGTGATTGTTCCCTATGATGAATATAAGCATTCCCAGCGTCTTGAAGGTTACAGGAAAATAATGGAGGCACGGGACACTTTCTTAAAATCTGGCATTCAGGCAGGCGAGGTTTATAAAGAATCGAGAGATGAGTTGGAGGGGAAACTGTGAAACGGGTGGTTATTGATGCCAGTGTTGTTCTTAAATGGTATCTCCCCGATGAAGCACACGGAGAAAAGGCCTTAAGTTTTCTAAATGGATACATAGCAAATACTCTGAAAATCATGGGACCGTCACTGTTGGAGTATGAGGTGACCAACGGACTCATTATTGCTTATAGGCGAGGTTGCTTCAAAGAGGAGAAAATAGTTTCCGCTGTGGAAGGTTTTCTCAATCTGGGGATCACACTTGTAAATCTTTCGGAACTTTATTATGGTGCCATAACTTATTGCAATAATTATAACTGTTCTGTCTATGACGCAAGTTACCTGGCCCTGGCAAATGAGGAAGGCATTGATCTCATCACGGCCGATGAAAGATTATATAACGGCGTAAAGAAAGACCTCGATTGGGTAAAATGGCTCGATGATGTTTGAGTAGGACAAATCAGGGAAAGGTTCACAATGGAAAAAGACAGCACAAAAAAAACAGCAGAGTTGGCTGAAAAGACTGCCAAAGCTTGAGTCTGTCGAAGCGGGTTTGAAGAAATTTGTCGAATGCTATGAGCAAATGGGATTTACAAGGAGGGTTATTTCATGAATACCGAATTTCATTATAACAGGGATTATGGGCAAAGGAGACGGAGTAATGAAGATAATTGAACCCAGCGTACATCTTGACCATATGTTGAGGCAGACGAGGGTGCATCACGTGCAGCTCAGTTCTATGGTGGATTTAAAGGCGAATATGCTTCTGACCATAGCATCTGTAGTGTTGACTCTGGCCGTTCCACACATAATGAAACCCAATCTAAAGTTGGCGTTAATAGTTTTGATTGTTTTTTGCATGCTGACTATTTTTTTGGCTATATACGCCGTAGTGCCCAAGATGCCTCTGACAATAAAACGTGATTCGAGGCCGGACACAAAAAGCCCCTTCTTTAATTTGCTCTTTTTCGGTGACTTTGTGAATCTCGAGTATGACGAATATGAAAAGGCCATGACGGATATTATGAAAGATACGGACAAACTATATCGTGCCGAGTTGAAGGAGATTTATACGCTGGGCATGTTTCTGGCTACAAAGAAATACAAATACCTCCAACTGGCCTATATTTCATTTATTGCCGGTCTTGTAGTGTGTTGTCTCTTTCTGTTTTTCTTGAATACTTGAAGAAAGCATTAAGAGGGTTCAATCAAATACAATAGTTTTTGAGCCGTAAACCAATATCTTGTTTGCCAGATGAAGCCTTATCGCTTTGGCGAGAACGGTTCTTTCCAAGTCATTTCCCTTGAGAATCATGTTGTCTACTGAATCCCGGTGCGTGATTTCAACGACATCCTGGGTAATTATCGGACCGTCATCAAGTTTCGCCGTGACATAGTGGCTTGTGGCGCCAATAATCTTGACTCCTCTGTTATAGGCTTGATTATAAGGTTTGCCCCCCGCAAAAGCGGGCAAAAAGGAATGGTGTATGTTTATTATATGATTGGGATACTCATTAACAAATTTGCCACTCAGTATTTGCATATATCGAGCGAGAATGATCAGATCGATGTTGTGTTTTTTTAACTCTTCGATCTCTTTTTCCTCCTGCTCGGCCTTGTTTTCGGAGGTTATGGGATAATATCTGTAGTTCAAACCAAACTGCGTGGCCACCGGCTTCAAGTCAAGATGGTTACTGATAACAAGAGGTATTTCAACTTTAAATTCTCCCATCTGGTGTCTTACTATTAGATCATAAAAGCAGTAAACATGTCTGGATACAAATATGGCTATCTTCGGAATGTAATCAGAGAAGTGAAGATTCCATTTCATCCTGAATTTTTCCGCCAACGGCGTAAAGGCATTTTTTATCTCTTCACGGGGGATCTCAAAGCCGTCAAGGTCCCATTCGATTCTCATAAACAAGATGTTTTCCGGTTGCGCTGTATACTGCGCAGAATGTAGGATATTGCCATTGTGACTGAAAATAAAATTCGATATGGATGCGACGATTCCCCTTGCATCTGGACAGGACAGCAATATAATAGCAGTCGGTTGGTCCATTTTCCTGACTCCTTTAGGCAGAAAGATTATATGAAGAATTAAAGGTAACGTCAAGAATAAACACGCTTTTCGGAAAAAATAAGGCAGAAAAGTGACAGATCTGTTTTTTATAGTGGTTTAAAAAATGAAGCAAGACTTAGGTACAACTATTATCAGAATCTTGAAGAAAGAGATCAAAGGGCAAGTCTATTCCGACAATGTTTCCCGGGAAAAATACTCCTACGATGCCAGCATCTACCGGATAAGGCCATGGGTTATTGTTTGTCCCCGTGATGCCGGGGATGTAATTGCCGTCGTGGCAATTGCTAATGAACATAAAATTCCCTTAACCGCCCGCACAGCGGGGACGAACTTGACAGGATCTTGTTTGGGCGAGGGGATTATCCTCGATTTTTCCCGGAATATGAATCGGATATTGGAGCTGGAGGAGAAAAAGGGAAGATTTTTCATAAATGTACAACCGGGGGTAATTTATGATCAGTTGAACTTGTTTCTTAAAGGAAAGGGTCTTTTTCTCCCCCCTGAGCCTGCCAGCAGAGAAATATGTATGATCGGGGGGAATATTGCCCTCAAGGCCAGTGGCGCCAGATCGGTCAAATATGGCTCCATGGATAACTATCTGGAAGAGTTGGAGTTTGTGACCGCAGACGGGACTTTGGTAGACACCTCCCGCCCGGAGACTATTCCCGAAGGGATGAGAACAGGGATCATTAATTTGGGAAACAAAATAAGGGGAGATCATGAAGTAAAAGAAATATTTGAGGCGAAAAAGGGAATCAAGACCGCAAGCGGATACAATCTGAGTGCATTTTTTAAGTATCATGAGCCCTGGAAAATCATTTCTCATCTTTTGGTAGGAAGTGAAGGAACTTTAGGACTTTTTACCCGGCTGAAGCTGGAGGTAAAAAAGATTGTCCAGGGAAAGGCTACCAATCTTATCTACTTTAAGAAACTCCGGGAGGCAGGAGATGCCGTCTCCTACATCAAGGAGATGGGAGCGTCTGCCATTGAGTTGATGAATGCTACATCCCTGAAGCTGGTAAAAGAGCGATATCCAAATCTGAAAATACCCGGGGGGGAGGCTCATATGCTTCTGGTCGAATTTGAGGGAAAGGCAAGGTTTGAGAGGACGGAAGAGCTAAGGAAGATAATTGAAAAGAGGGGTTACCACCTTCGCGAGAAGATCCATTCGGAGACAGAAGATGAGGCGAAACAAACTCAATTATGGGAAGCCAGAAAGTCGTTGGTTCCCATTTTATCAACTTACAGCAAAGAGTTGAAGCCCGCAGCCTTTGTGGAGGATATCGGGGTTGGAGTTTTAAATTTGGCTGATATTATTGGCGATCTGGTAAAGATTTCCCGAAAGTATGATCTGGTCATGGGAATATACGGGCATGCCGGTGATGGCAATCTTCATCTGAGACCTCTTATCAATTTAGATGAAAGAGACTCAGAGAAGTTGCTTGTCGAATTGATGGATGAAATCTACGAGACAGTATTCAAATATCGGGGCACCATAACCGCGGAACACGGGGTAGGAAGACTTCGCGCAGGTTATCTGGAAAAAGAGTGGGGGGAGGAGATTTTCGGGTATATGCGGGAGGTAAAGGGTATCTTTGATTCCCGGGGAATCTTAAATCCAGGGGTAATCTTTGGGGGGCAGGGAGTTGCCGATAATCTGAAGTATCCCTTAAGTTATATAAGTGAGGAGGATCGTTTCTGTATTGATTGTGGTTATTGTAAGGGAGTCTGCCCCGTTTTTTGTACCGAAGGGGGAGAAGAAGGGGGTAGGTCGCTGATACAGTTGATCAGATTCAAAAATCGAGGGGATACGACCGAAGAAGACAGAAAGAAAATCAACGAGTTAGTCTCTCTCTGCCTGGGTTGTAAAAGGTGCACGGTCAAGTGCCCCAGCGGGGTAGATGTCTATCTGCTTCTGCAACAGGAGAAGACAAAAGAACCCGGGGCTTTTTCTAATACCGGGTGGCTAAACCGGCTTATGACCTATAATTTTGGCAAATTCAAGACGCTTGCCAGGATGATGGCCGGAGCAAGGCCTCTTTATGATAATGCCTTTGCGCGGTCTTTGATGGGGTATATCCCTTTTTTCTATAATGATTCTTTGAAGTGGTCCCGTTGGGATAAAGACCGGTATCTTCCTGATTTGAGAAGAGATGATATAGAGAAAAGAGCTAAAAAATTGATAGAGCCGGTGAGAAATGCAAGGATGAAAGTTGCCATGTTTATCGGATGTGGAAGCATGGTGATGGATGATGGTGTAGTGGAAGCCACTATCCGGGTGCTTCAAAAAAATCGTTTTCAGGTAGTTATTCCTGAACAGGGATGTTGTGGATTTCCCATGAGTTATTACGGTTATGAAAAAGAAGCTCTCGATAATGCGCGCAGGGTTCTGGATAATTTTGGAAGTTCGGAGATTGAGGCGATTGTATCCACCTGCGGTTCGTGCACCGAAAGGTTAAAAGACTATTCTCATCTTTTTGAAGATGATATGGAATATCGTGAAAAAGCAGAGCATATCTCCGGTATCTCTTATGATATCAGCGAATTTCTGATGAAGTATTCCGGAGCACTTGAGCTTGGATCGCCGGATAAGCTGGATTTGAGGGTGGCTTATCATGATTCGTGCCACCTGATTGTAGCTGGAGTTACCAAACAGCCGAGAGAGATTTTAAAAAAAATCGTAAAAGAAGTTGTGGAGATGGAAGAAGGTTGCTGTGGTGGGGCAGGTGGGTATACTTTTTTGCATTCGGAAAAATCGAAAGAGATTTTTGATCTTAAGATTGAATCCATAAGAGATTTGAAGCCGGATTGTATCGCGTCCATCTGTCCGGGATGTGTTCTGCAGTTTAAGGAAGGGTTACAAAGACATAAAATTTCCGCTGAATCCTTAAATCTTGTGCAGTTGCTGGACAGGTATTACGAGATTGGTCCCCATTCTAATTGATCTGTACGAAATTTTTCCCTTTCACCATGAGGACGAAAAGTGACTTTTCTGCATCTCCCGTTTTTGCAAAGGAGGTCTTGCCTGTAATTCCGGGATAATCTTTTAACTTAAAAAGACTGTCTTTCAAATCATCTCTTATCTCAACATTTTTTTTACTTATGATACTTGCCATGATACTGGCCGCATCGTATGTCAGGGCCTCCAGATTATCAGGTTCCCTACCATAGGCAACGTAAAAGTTATCGATGAAATTCCTGACAGCAGGATAAAAACTGTCCTGGAAGAAACCGTCTACAAAAATGGCCCCCTCAAGATATTTGCTTTCCCCCTCGAGAAGCTGTTGGGAATTCCAGCTATTGGTTCCGAGCAGTTGAATCCCGGTCACATCATAAAAAGCCAGTTGAGGGGCTATCATCCTCACTCTGGAATATGAATCAGGGATAAAAAGGGCATCGAAATCGATTATCGGTTCCGGCTTATCTTTTGAGTTCCTGTTATTCTCCATACAATTGAGGCCGGTTAATGACTTGATTTCTTTGCTGAAATCTGTCTGTTCGACTTGATATGACTCCACGCCCCTGATCTCTCCCCCCCAACGCAGCACTTCATCCCAGAACAGATTCATCATCCGGGTACCATAGTTGTCTGTTGGATAAAGTATGGCAAATTTGGTCATCCCGAGGTTCTGAATAGAATACTGTACCAGAGTACGTACCTGCATCAAACCGGTCAGGAAATCCCGGAATACGTAGTCTCCAAGTTTGGTTATTCCTTCATTCTGTGTCAGTGTCAGAATCGGAACGTTCAGTTCTTGAGCCTCTCTGGCAGCCTCAAGGGCAACTGTGCTTCCAAGAGGACCTAAAATGCCAATTACCTTGTCTTGATTGATTAATTTGATTACCGCCTCCCTTGCTGCCTCCGGATCGCTTTTCGAATCTTCGATAACGAGTTTTATCGGACTTTTTTTCTCAGGATCGAATATTCCGGTTGCGAGAACAATAGCTTCTAACGCCTTGTTTCCATAGCGGGCATATCTTCCGGTGAGAGGGAGAATGCAACCTATGGCATAGTGATCTATAAATTCCATCTCTTCTAACCTGTGATGAAACGTTTTAGCTTTTTCAAAGTATGGGTGGTTTCTGTGATAAAAGAGGAATTTGCTGAAGTACTGTTTAGCTTTTTTGATATTCCTGTTTTGATAATGAGTTCTGGCCAGGGCATAGAGGATGTATCCCGAAGGGTATCCATACCAGTGAGATCCGTATATTTTCTCAAGCTGGTCCATGGAAAGTCTCTCATTGATAATCTCCTCAATTTTCTTATGTATATCGCCTGTAAGAATTGCGCCAGGTCTTGTTTTGAGTACCTTCATATAATTTATGAAAGCGTCATAGGGTTTTCCAAGACCTGTGAAATCGTCACCGACAAGCGTAAGTAAACGGGATTTTTGGTGAGAGGAAACTTTTTCTTTTAGAAGCTTGTCTGCGATTTCACGAGAAACATTATACCTTCCCAACCTGGAGTAAGAGAAGGCGAGTTGATAGCGTGCCTCATTATTGAGTGGACTTCCGGAAGATCTTTTAACGGTTGCAGAAAAGTTTTTAACTGCCTCCTCAAACTCTCCGTTTATAATAGATATCTCGCCTATCTTGAAATAAGACCATGCTGCCGGATTTTCCGGGGGGTACTGTTCCAGGATATCTCTATAAAGATTTTTTGCCTCATCCAGCCTTCCTGCATTAAATGCCTCTTCAGCATTGGTGAATGTGAGACGAAATTCTCTGGAAACCACAGGAGGCATCAATATCTTTTCTCTTTCAACCAAAGGTACCCTGGCACACCCTACTGTGAGAAGAATCAGGATAAAGCAAAAAAACGTTAATATTTTAAGCCACTTTGTTAAAATCAAGTTTTTCTCCTCAGTACGAGTTTCGAGTTCAAAATTCCGGGTTTCGATTTGAACTTTAAACTCTGCACCATGAACTATCTATAAAGTGAATTGATATAACTGAGAGTCTCCCTGGCCATCTCTGGAGAATCTATTAAAATGGAAAGCTCGTTATTGTATTTCAGGGCAGAATTGGTCAGATTATGGCTTCCCAGGAAAGTGTACCTCCTGTCGATAACAACCACCTTTGTGTGAGTTTTTGTTGTCGGATGATCAAAATAAACAGCAATGCCTCCTTTTTTCAGTCTATTTCCGGTTTTTCTATTATTGCTGTCTAAATTCTGACTTAAATCCCGGCTTGTCTCAAGAATGACTTTTACATTAACCCCTCTCCCTGCTGCACGGACCAGATGCGCAAGAATGATATCAGGATAGTTATTGTGGTATCCATTCGTCTTAAACAGAAAGAAAGACAGGACAATTTCTTTCCTGGCGTTGTCTATTGTTTTTACAAGAACCGGAAAGTAGTCTCTGTTTTTGAGAAGTGTTACACGGCAGCACGATTTCTGACCGATTGAATCTGACAGGGGAGATCCCATTAGAAAAGGTGCAAAAACAAAGGTATGAAATAAGAGAAACAGGATTAAGAAAATAGCAATTTTAGAAAAGCGAGCTACCATTTAGAAACCCTTACTGTTTAGGAATTATGGGGACAGATTTAAAATCTATCCCCATAGTGAAATAAAAATGCCCGAAAGTCAAATATTATGACTTCCGGGCATATCATTCTTAAAGCTGATGGCTGACTTTACTTTACCTCTTCAAAATCCGCATCCACAACATCTTCATCTTTCTTATCGGCTTCTTCTTTCTCTTTTTCTTCTTCCGGGCCGCCAGCCGTGCCTGTTGCCGCCCCAGCCTGTTCTGCGGCCGTCTTGGAATACATGGCCTCGGCAAGCTTATGGGATGCCTGGGTCAGTTCTTCCTGGGCAGCCTTGATGGCATCGGTGTCATCACCTTCGATGGCCTTCTTGACTTTGGCAACAGCCTCCTCTATTTTTGATTTTTCTGCTGCGTCTATCTTATCTCCAAACTCTTTGATATTTTTCTCGATACTGTAAACCATGGAATCAGCCTGGTTTCTGGCTTCAATTAAGTCTTTTTTCTTTTTGTCTTCCTCAGCGTGCGCTTCGGCTTCTTTCATTAATTCATCAATTTCTTCTTCAGCAAGACCGCTGGATGCGGTGATCTTGATGCTCTGTTCCTTTCCTGTTCCCATATCCTTGGCGGAAACATGAACGATACCGTTGGCATCAATATCAAATGTAACATCTATTTGAGGAATACCTCTAGGCGCCGGGGGAATGCCCACCAGTTCAAATCTTCCTAAGGTTCTATTGTCTGCCGCCATGGAGCGTTCTCCCTGGAGTACATGGATGCTCACGGCAGGCTGATTGTCCGCGGCGGTAGAAAATGTCTGGCTTTTCTTTGTGGGAATTGTGGTATTCTTTTCAATCAGTCTGGTCATAACACCGCCCAATGTTTCTATTCCTAAGGAAAGAGGTGTTACGTCGAGCAGGAGTACGTCTTTAACGTCGCCTGTTAATACACCACCCTGAATTGCCGCCCCTATGGCAACAACTTCGTCAGGATTAACTCCCTTACTCGGTTCTTTTCCGAATATCTGTTTAACCCTCTGCTGAACTGCCGGCATTCTGGTCATGCCACCAACCAGGATAACCTCATCTATATCTTTTGTTGTAAGCCCGGCATCTTTGAGAGCAGTTCTGCAGGGGGCTGCCACTTTTTCTACCAGGTCATCAACCAGCATTTCCAGTTTGGCCCTGGTAAGTTTTATGTTCAAGTGCTTGGGACCTGATGCATCAGCGGTAATAAAGGGAAGGTTAACGTTGGTTTCCATCGAAGCGGAAAGTTCCATCTTCGCCTTTTCTGCTGCTTCCTTGATCCGCTGAAGGGCCATCTTGTCATTTCTCAAATTTATGCCCTGATCTTTCTTGAATTCATCCGCCAGGTAATCTATTACCTTCTGGTCAAAGTCTTCCCCCCCCAGGTGTGTATCACCGTTGGTTGCTTTGACTTCAAAGACACCATCTCCCAGTTCCAGGATAGATATATCAAAGGTGCCTCCACCCAGGTCAAAGACTGCAATCTTTTCATCCTTTTTCTTATCAAGGCCATAGGCAAGGGCTGCCGCTGTCGGTTCATTGATAATTCTCATGACGTTCAGTCCGGCAATTTTCCCCGCGTCCTTGGTTGCCTGCCTCTGGGAATCATTGAAATATGCAGGGACAGTAATTGCTGCATCGGTAACCTTTTCGCCTAAATAATCTTCCGCGGTCTGTTTCATCTTCGCCAGAACCATGGAAGATATTTCCGGCGAACTGTAGTCTTTGCCATTTATAGTAACCTGAGCATCTCCATTTTTAGCCTTGGTAATCTTGTAAGGAGTAATTGGAATATCGTGCTGGACCTCGTCGGAGGAGAATTTCCTTCCCACGAGTCTCTTTATGGCGTATACAGTATTTTCAGGGTTGGTCACGGCCTGTCTTTTTGCAGTCTGTCCAACCAGCCTCTCACCACTATCTGTGAAGGCAACCATTGAGGGTGTCGTTCTGTTTCCCTCCTGATTGGCTATTACAACCGGGTCTCCCCCTTCCATCACGGAGACACACGAATTTGTAGTTCCTAAGTCAATGCCTATAATTTTCCCCATTTTTAGTAAACCTCCTTTAATTGGACCTCTTTATCTTTTTTTACGCCTTTCGAAACGGAGACCTTGGCCGGTCTTAACAATCTCCCGTTCAAAAGATATCCCTTTTCAAATTCCTCTACAATTTTATTTTCTTCATATTCTTTACTTTCTACCGGCAACATTGCCTCATGCACATTGGGATCAAAATCCATCCCTGTTGACTGAATCCTCTCCACGCCATGTTTTTCTAAACAGCCGAGAAATTGTTCCTGGACAAGCTTGAGGCCCTTTATAAATGCGTCAAAATCCTCCGAATTGCCGGCATGTTCCAGCGCCCTATCCAGGCTGTCTACTATCGGTAGTATATCTTTTACGAGGGTTTCATTGCCATACCTGATGAAATCGGTTCGTTCCTTTGCCATGCGCTTTTTATAATTGTCAAGTTCCGCAGATGCGCGCAAGAACTTGTCATAACTTTCGGTTACTTCCTTCTCCTTTTCTTCAAGCTTTGCTAAGAGAGCTTTGCTATCCTCCTCTATAAGTTTTTTTCGAAGATCTATTTTTTTTCTCTCCTTAGCATCCTTTTTAGAGCTGTTTTTCTCAGATTTCTTTCCCATGTTACCCTGGTTATCCTTTTCTTTTTTGTTCGTCACTATTTGCCCTCCGGTTTTTGAAACAACTTGTAGTCCACCATTTCGCAGATTGCATGTCCTGCTGTGATATGAACTTCTTGAATTCGAGGGACACTATTCGAAGAGACATTCAGGAAATAATCCACTATTCCGGCGATGTTACCTCCATCCCTTCCGGTGAGGCCAATTGTAATCAGGCCCATCTTTTTTGCAGTCTCCAGGGCTTTTACAACATTAAGTGAGTTACCACTGGTGCTTATACCCCAGGCTATATCTCCCGCCTTTCCTATTGCCCTTATCTGTTTGGCAAAAATTTCAGAAAAATCATAATCATTGCCGATACTTGTTATTACAGAAGTGTCAGTAGTAAGAGCAATGGCAGGAAGTGGAGGTCTTTCTATAACAAATCTGTTTACAAATTCTGCCGCCAGATGTTGGGCATCAGCCGCACTTCCACCATTTCCGAAGAGGAGTATTTTATTTCCCTCATTTAGAGCTCCTGTTATAGCATCGACGACTGTAATGATTTTAAGAAGATTTTTGTTAACAAAGACCTCTTTGAGCTGACCGCTCTCTTTGAATATCTTTATGATTAAATCTTCCATTGGAAGTAATATATTTATCGCCTACCTGTATGTCAAGGGTCAGACTATCATTGACCGGGAAAAGGGTTAGGATGGAAATAAGCGAAAGGGGACAGATTTACAAACCTGTCCCCTTTCACTTAAGTCTTGCTTACTTTCAGGAAATATTATTACTTCTCCCATTTGACATCTTTTTTATTTGCCTTATAGCCTGTCTGATCCTGTTTTCGTTTTCAACGAGCGCCATCCGGAGGTATCCTTCCCCCTCATTTCCAAAACCGATACCCGGGGAAACAGCGACTTCCGCTTGCTCCATGAGCTTGACGGAAAACTCCAGTGAACCCATTGCTCTGAATTGATCAGGTATTTGTGCCCATACAAACATCGATGCTCTTGGCTTCTTTATATTCCATCCAATACTGTTAAGCCCTTCGCAAAGCACATCACGCCTTTTTTCATAAAGAGAGACTTGGTTTTTTATGTATTCTTCACAATCCCTTATGGCTATGATGGATGCGATCTGGATGGCCTGGAAAAGACCGTAATCATAGTAACCCTTTATTTTTTCCAGGGCCTTTACGATAGTCGAATTTCCCGCACAGTAGCCGACTCTCCATCCTGCCATGTTATAGGATTTGGACATGGTTCCAAATTCTACTCCAACATCTTTTGCCCCCTTTACCTGGAGAAGACTTGGTGCATTGTAGCCGTCAAAGGTCACTCTGCCGTAAGCAAAATCATGGACAACGATCAGTCTATTTTTCTTTGCCATTTTTACAATTTCCTCAAAAAACCCGATCTCCACCGTCTTTGTGGTAGGATTATGCGGGTAATTGAGAAGGAGAACCTTGGGTTTTGGAAAAGTAGTTTGGCATAAATGGTCAATGGTTCTCAGAAACTCTTCGTCTTCTACAATGGGGACTTGTATAATGTTACCGCCTGCAATGGCAACAGAGTAAATATGAACCGGGAAGGCAGGAACAGGAACAAGGGCAGTATCACCCGGACCCAGGAGGGCCAGGGAAAGGTGTGAAACACCCTCCTTTGAGCCTATTGTACCTAAAACCTCATCATCAGGGTTTAGAGATACCTGATAATGTGTTTCATAATATTTTGCGAGTTCTCTGCGGAAATTGTATATGCCTGCTGTTATCGAATAACGATGGTTCCGTGGATCCTGAACAGCTTCACGCAACTTATCTATGACCGGCTGGGGAGTCGGATCACTTGGATTCCCCATGGCAAAATCTATGATATCTATCCCTGCCCTTCTTTTTTCCTGTTTAACCTTGTTAATTTTACCGAAGAGATAAGGGGGTAGAAACTCCATCCTGTCAGATAATTTTATAAAATTTTCTGTTGTTTCCATAATTAACGTCTCCCATAGAGATTATAAGTTCGTAATTTGAATAATGTAAAAGAAAAGCCCTGTACAATTGCTATCCAGGGTCTTTGATAAATACAAAAAGGCCATGGACAGTATCTTAATTTGTTCTGCCCATGGCCTGATAAGTTCTATGTTGCAGGCGGCTACAGCTCACCACAAACCACGGGCTTTTTAGCCCTGGCTGCTGCTGCTATTATTATTTGACGAACAATTTCTGTGAACTTCATGGCCTGTCCCATTTCAAGAGTTAAAGATATATTATAAAACGATTCAACGATTGTCAAGTCCTTTTATTCTTAACAATTCTAAGTCATATTGACTATCGTTGTAATCAATAAACTCTTTAAGAAAAAATTGAGCATTTCAAATTCGAAGCAGTTCCTCGGGAGTGTCAATAAGATAATCCGGGTTTGTAGCTTTCAATTTTTTCTTTGAGTGCCATCCCCAGGTCACTGCAACAGTTTTGACCTTCGCTTTTTTTGCTTCTTTGATATCTCCTGTTGTGTCTCCTATGTAGTAGGTTTTATCCTCTTTAATCTTAAACTCTTTCATGAAGTGAATAATTTTTTCGCTCTTGCCGAACGAAAACTCATATCCCAGAATATCCTGAAAATAATGGTCAAATTTATATTTTGAAAGTATCAGGTTTATAGCATAGATTGAGTTGGAGGATACAACAATCAACATGTTGTTATCCTTAAGTATTTTTAGAACAGGTGCGAGATCATAATGTGGAAAAACCTGGTCATAATTTAATGTAGGGGCGATGGATGCCGACATCTTTGTGAATTTTGTGACATCAGCCCCCCTTTTGCGTATAGCGTCGTAAAAATTTTCCTCAAAAAGTGCCAGAAAATCAGCACGATTCCTCAAAATCGGGCCTCCGATTTTTTTCAGACATAGGTTAACAGCTTTTTCGTATAGTTCTAACGAGTCGACAACAACTCCGTCAAAATCGAAGAGGAAGAGTTTTTGCATTAGGTTAATCTTTAAAGATAGCCCCGGTACTTGCCGATGTGACCATTTTGGCATATCTTGCAAGGTAGCCCGTCTTGATGGGTGGCTCTTTGGGTTTAAAAGCCCTTTTCCTCCTATCTAGTTCTTCCGGGCTGACCTTGAGGGTAATATTCTTCTTCGGGATATCTATAGCGATAATGTCCCCTTCCTTTATCAGGCCTATAGGTCCACCCTCGGCGGCCTCCGGGGATATGTGTCCTATGGCGGCGCCCTTTGTGCCGCCGCTGAATCTGCCGTCGGTTATGAGTGCAACCGACGTGTCAAGACCCATGCCGACGATTGCTGATGTGGGTGAGAGCATCTCTCTCATTCCTGGGCCACCTTTCGGGCCTTCGTAGCGGATAACTACGATGTCACCGGGATTAATTTTGCCTCCCAGAATTGCGTCAATTGCGTCCTCTTCAGAATTGAAGACGCGGGCACAGCCTTCATTGACCATCATATCAGGAGATACAGCTGATTGTTTGACCACGCCGCCATCGGGAGCGAGGTTCCCCCTCAGTATGGCTATGCCGCCCTCCTTACTGTATGGATCTTCGATAGATCGTATAACATCACGGTTTTTGACCTTAACACCTTTTAAGTTGTCGCCCACCGTCTTTTCTGTAACCGTTAAGGATTCAAGATGGATGATACCCAATTTGCTGATTTCTTTCATAACACTCTGAATTCCTCCTGCCATGTCAAGGTCTTCAAGATGGTGAGGCCCCGCAGGACTGAGGTAGCAAATATTTGCTGTTTTCTCGCTGATTTCGTTGAACAGGTCGAGGTCCAGGGTTATTCCTGCTTCGTGGGCAACAGCGGGAATATGGAGGACCGTGTTGGTGGAACAGCCGAGAGCCATATCCACGGCAATGGCATTTTTGAAGGCATCCAGTGTTGCAATATCTCTTGGCCGGATGTCCTTTTTGACAAGATTCATAATCTGCATGCCCGCTTTTTTGGCAAGGCGTCTGCGGGCCGCATCAATGGCGGGAATAGTTCCATTTCCAGGGAGACCGAGACCGAGGGCTTCGGTTACGCAGTTCATGGAATTTGCCGTAAACATCCCGGAACATGAACCACAGCCCGGACAGGCACAGTCCTCAATAGCCTTCAATGTTTTTTTTGTCATTTTACCGGATTTTACTTTTCCTACTCCTTCAAAGACAGTAATCAGATCCACCACATTTCCATCCAGATGACCGGCTAACATTGGACCTCCACTGACAACGATGGTAGGAATATTCAAACGAAGAGACACCATCAGCATGCCCGGTACGATTTTGTCGCAGTTGGTAACCATTAAAAGTCCGTCAAAAGGATGTGCCGTTGCCATTATCTCAATGGAATCAGCAATTAATTCTCTGCTGGCAAGGGAATATTTCATCCCTGTGTGCCCCATGGCTATACCGTCGCATACACCAATGGTGGGGAATGCTACTGGTGTTCCTCCCGCCATTCGAATTCCTGCCTTGGCATCTTCTGTAATCGTGTCAAGGTGGACATGGCCGGGTATAATCTCGTTTGCTGAATTTACAACACCGATCATCGGTCGTGAGAGTTCCTCGTCGGTATATCCCATGGCCTTGTAGAGCGA